>Ga0315289_10006245_pt1 | contig 17530 bp, 19 predicted proteins | sample YL17G11_40_MG_FD_203452 | JGI IMG/M metagenome (GOLD analysis project Ga0315289, IMG submission 203452) | Sediment microbial communities from Yellowstone Lake, YNP, Wyoming, USA - YL17G11_40 | ecosystem: Environmental > Aquatic > Freshwater > Lake > Sediment | place: USA: Wyoming | collected... | reverse complement strand
TTTGCCTTTAAAGCTTCAGTCGGTTTTTTTTGGTAATTAATCCTTAAAAATGTCTTTATATTATACAGGTCAATAAGCCTTTTGATAAAATCTTTTAAGATTTGAGATTCTGATTGCATGATGAGAGAATGGCTAATGACTAAATCTTTTTTTAGATAGGTATATGCCTGAAATAAACCTACCTCAATAAAAAGCTCGCCGGCGAGTTTGTATAATCTCTGCAATTCTAGGTTAATAAAGGTATTTAGAGATTCGGAATCTCGTATGTTTAAAACATCCGAGTTATAGCTTGGAGTCTGGCTGATTATCCTTAATGCTAAATCTAATTTCTCAGCGGCCAATATATTTAACAATATCTCTTTCTTTAATAGGCGATTTTCTAAAACGCGCACCCGCGCAACCGGATATATATATCTTAAATCATCCATGCTATTAGTTAAAAATCATTTCTAACGCATATTCCCGCAGATAACATGCAGATGGTCGCAGATATTTCGATGACAAATCTGCATTTATCTGCGTTAGATTTGCCCTTCGCTTCGCTCAGGATCCCTCGGAGGACCCCGCCTCGCGCCGAGGTGCCTAGAATCAAGGCGCTCGGCACCGAGGCGAGCGAAGTCGAGGGATGAATATCTGCGTTTAAGAAGTTTTTCAAAAGAATATTTAAGATTCTTTAAACAATATTTCTGCTACTTTTGGTTCAAGCTCAGAACGTAAACTCTCTAAAATATTCGTTAAAGAGTTATCGAAGTTTAATTCTTTGGTCTTTAAAATAAATCCGCCAGCCAAATCATCAGAAAACGATAATTTAAGATACGGATTAATTTTACGTATATAATCCTGGCTTATACGAGATTTATCGTGGTCAGAAAATATTATCTGGGCTTCTTGTTTGTTGTCTATCTCTGCCAGCAAGTTGGTTATTAGATTGCGGTATAAATTATCATCTAAATCAATCAATACAGCCAGCACCTCTCTAAAACAATCGTCCAGTTGATGCTTTTTTACTTTTAGGATTTCCTTCTGTGCCTCTAATCTTTTGGAGATCGTTTCTTTTCGAAAAATAAATTCCGCCTCGGCTCGGCCAGTAGCAATAATCTTATCTTTTAATAGAGAGGCCTCTTTTTTTATTTGGCCTAAAACATCATCCGCCTGTCTTGAGGCGGCCCTGATAATATTTTCTGCCTCTAGTTGAGCATCCTCTGATATTTTAGAAAGAATTTGTTCTAATGCCATTTCAATGAATGCATAACTTACGGAGCACGAAGTGCGACGTAAGTTATATGCATGAATTGAACCCTTGACATTTTATATCTGAGTAACTGCTTTAAAATGTCAAGGGTAAGTTCGACCAAACCCTTGACACATAGTGTCAAGGGTGGCTTCATTTAAACTTTCACTACTGATAATAATAAAAATCCTGCAACCAGACCTAAAATCGCATAAATCTCTACAAATATAGGTAAGACCATGGCCTTGCCTAACTGTTCTGGCTTTTTTGCCACAATTCCGATCGAAGAAACTGAAACCTTGCCTTGCCAGACCGCAGAGATTGATTCTACCAGGCTGACTGCAGCGCAGATAGAGAGAATCTCTATGCCTTGACTAAGGGTAGGGATTTTTATCTGGGCCTTTAAAAGATCTAATTTATTTAATACTAAGAAACCGAGCAGAAAACCATAAAAACCTTGCGTACCAGGAATACCAACTAAAGGTATCATCTTACCGAATTTATCCGGGTCTTCGGTCATTACGCCAGCAGCAGCCTGGCCTGCCAAGGCTACGCCTATAGAAGAACCTGTCCCGGAAATAACCATCACAATAATCGCACCAGCTATTGCTAAAACTAATCCAAGCTCCATATCTGCCTCCTCAAATGAGCGCATAACTTACGGAGCCTGTGCTAATTTATTGGCGACGTAAGTTATAAGCGCGAATTTAATCCCCCACCACTTTTTGCAATTGGCCTAGATTTAATATTTAAGGTATTATTCCAAAATTTACCTTTCATTTTATCTCAAGCACTCTTTCAAAAAGTGGTGGGGGATAAGTTCGACCAAACAACTTATGTCACTGCGTTCCATAAGTTGTGGTCTCACTTATATTAATATATTTCGTCTCTACCTTAAACGGCTTAAAAGAATCGCCGCTTGTTTTAAAAAATTTTGAAAAGAATTCCACAAACTGAAGCCTGACCGGATGCACGAATGCCCCTAGTAGATTCATTAGAAAAGAAACTAAGTGACCAAAGACAAAAATAATAATTAAAACCAAGCTGCTTACCGTTAACTTAATAAAATTTATTTTATTTATAAATGGAACTGTGGTAGGAATAATCTGGCTGAACTGTATACTAATCAAGTTTATAGTAGTAGCCATAACACTTGTGACAAGGCCCAATGCCCAAAGACGACTGTAGGATAATGTATCGGCCAGATATCCAGAAATGGCACTGTAAAGATTAAATATACCATAAAATAACTTTGCACCAAGATTTTTTTCAGACCGACCCTGGGTTAGGATAAGGGCTATTGTTCCTAACAATGCGGCATATTTAAATAAATTTAAATTGGCTTTGTCCAATAAATTTAAGAAGATGAGTCCCAGGCCAGTAAGACCGAATAATAAGGTAAGCGTACTAACTTGGTCTAATAATATATCCAGGTAGCGTTTATTTTTAAAATTAGCTATAGCTGCGACGATATTACCAAACCAAACCTGGATTATCCCGAAGGAAAGAGCAATCCCTAATAATTTTGTAGGTTCCTTCATTGGGTCAAGAATGATAAGCGCGTCTTTAAATTTTTTAAGCGGTAAAAATATTTTGTGACTATCCGCGAGCAAATCAAATAAATTACCAAACCAACTGCCTGTAAGTGCGCCCACTATTATAGTAGATATTCCACAGAAGAAAAATAACCTAAAAAATCTCATTCCCTGCGGCCCCATACGAAACTTTCTTAGCACAAACCAAGAAATTAATGCCAAAAGCATTCCATATCCTGCATCCGAAACGCAAAAACCAAAATACAAAAAGAAAAATGGCGCCAGAAACGGTGTCGGGTCTAGCTCACTATATTTAGGCATCCCATAGATTTTAGTAATAAACTCAAACGGCTGAATAAGACGAGCGTTCTCTAAATCTACAGGCACATCTTCATCTTCCCGCGGGTCTCTGGTCATTATCTCTAAATCGGTGGTAGCAGAAAGAGTATTTTTAAGGCGGGGCAGGTCTTTTTCTTTAATCCAGCCACTGATTAAAGATACGTAATTTGTCTCAAAAGTCTTAGAGGATAGTTCTTTGCGCATATTCTCATTATTCAATTTATCCGCCAAGGCCATAAGTTGTATCTTCTCAAGCAGAGTTAAGCTTACCTCTTGTAGGAGTCTTTGTTTTTCTGCATTAAGCCTGCTAATACTTGCATTTATTTCTGATATCGCTTCTTGTGCCGTATTTTCGGTATCAGGCAAAGCCACATGATTGAAATTATGTTTTTTAAATAAGGAATTTATTTCCTGTGTCTTTTCTTTTAAATAGATAATTAAAATATAGAGTGGATTAGCTTCTTGATTAATAGATTCAAGATAAATATTTAATTTGTTCTCCTTAAGCTCCTTTTCCAAATCAGGCAGGTATCTTTTGTCTATGGTGCCAAGGATTATCTCAACATATTGGGTAGGCTTAATTTCTTTAAGGGGGATACGCAGTTTCTGCCAGGGCAAGAGACTTTTTTTGGTATGATATAATTTATCTACCTCTGCCTGGATTGATTTAATGCGTTCTCTGACACGCACAAGATATTCGACTGTAGCCGCTGAATCAAAGCCTTTTAAAATACTGTCTAATCCCTCTTCGGTGAATAATGGTTTTGCGGGGAAAAAACCCCTCTTTGTCTTGAGGCTATCTAAATAATCTATTGCCTCCTGGATTTCTTCTATGTCTTTGGCCGGGCTTGCCAGTTGAACTTCTTTGCGTTGAATAAACTGAAATACTCCTAATTTTTGAATAAGATAAAAGATCCTTTCTTTTTGGTATTTAGTAAAAAATATATCGATGTGTTTTATCTTTGCAATTGCCATATTATTTTATCTATAAAATATTACTTGTATTTTGCACAGATGATCACAGATTGAAAGATACAGATTAGCACAGATTATCTGTGCTAATCTCGTAGCTTTTCATCTGTGCCCATCTGCGATCTAAATATTAAGGATGGCTATTTATTTTTTGATGTCCCATAGACCGAGTATCTGGTGAACTATATAGTCTTTGGCCTTATCTTTATTTTTGGAGGCAAGGGAATTGATTTTATCTATTGATTGTTTTTTATCTTCCTCGATTTTTCTAATACTTTCTTGAGTTTGTCTGGCAAAGTCTTGTTTGAGCTTATGGACCTCCTTATCCGCCTGTCCTTCGGCTGCTCTTAAGAATTCCTTTCTCTTGGTAATTTTTGCCTCTTGAATAAGCAAAGAGGCCTTGTTATTTGCCTCCTCAATTATTTTTTGGGCAAGCTGTTCTTTTTCTTTTATCTTATTTATAGCCTCTAATTGTTCCATTAATTATTTAGGTTTTGAAGAATTTTCTTGGCTTGCTCTAAGGGATTCTTGGCATTGATTATAGACCTGCCCATAACAATAAAATCCGCTCCTGATTTTTTTGCCTGTTGGGGCGTGGCTATCCTTTTTTGGTCTCCGGTTTTTTCGCCTGCTGATCTTATGCCCGGGCAAATAATCAGTAAATCTCTACCAAAGGCCTTACGCACAAAAGAAGCCTCTTGGACTGAGCAGACCACTCCGTCTAGACCCGACTCTTTTATGTCCCGAGATAATTCTAACACCCTAATCTTTGCCTGGTTATCTTCTTGGCTGGTTAAAACTGTAACCCCAAAAATTAGCGGTCTTTTAATTTTAAGTCTTTTCGCCTCATCTTTGGCAGCGCTAAAAGCAGCCCGCATCATTTCTTTGCCGCCTTGGGCATGGACAGTAAACATAGTTACCCCTAATCGGACTGCTACACGAGATACATTGGCAACTGTATTAGGTATGTCGTGAAATTTCAAATCCAAAAAGGCCTTTGCCTTATTTTGCAGAACAATCTCAAGAGCGGCGGGACCGAGAGTAGTAAAAAGCTGACTGCCCACCTTAAAAATTTTTACTACTGGCAGGAGCTGGCTCACTATATATTCTGCTTTTTCTTGAGTAGCTACATCAAGGGCAACGATTAAATCAGTTTTTTGTATCATATTTTAACGCACCACATAGGGCGCTTATATCTTTGATTTTATTTTTTATTAAATACGCTCTTAAGTCTTCTATTATCTCTATAGACACCCGGGGATTAATAAAATTAGCAGTTCCAACTGTTACCGCAGTTGCGCCAGCCAGCATAAATTCAATGGCATCCTGTGCAGTCATTATGCCGCCGCCCCCGATTATAGGAGATTTAATTTCTTTATAAAGCTGCCAGACCAGATATAAAGCCATGGGTTTAATCGCCGGGCCGCTTAATCCACCAGTCACTGAACCTAAAACCGAACTTTTGGTTTTGATATCTATAGCCATGGCAAAAAAAGTATTAACCAGGCTTAAGGCATCTATACCAGCACTAAGGGCTACCCTGGCAATCTCAGTTATATCCGTGACATTGGGCGAAAGTTTTGCGATGAGAGTTTTATTAGTTTGACTGCGTGCTACCTCTACAGCCTCATAAGTTGCCTTGGGGTCTTGGGCGGTTAGTTTTACATTATTTGTTGAGTGCCTAACATTGGGGCAGGACAGATTCAATTCAATGGCTGTAATTCCTTTTGTCTTATCCAAAATCTTAGCCAATTCCTTGAACTCATCAATGGTCTCGGCCATGATACTGACAATGATAGGTGTACCTATTTTTTTTAAAAAGGGCAGTTTCTCTTTCAAAAAAATTTCTATGCCGGGGTTTTCCAGGCCTATCGAATTAAGCATGCCAGAGGGAGTTTCTACTGTTCGGGGCGGGGGATTGCCTTTTCTGGGGGTGAGAGTGATAGTCTTGGTAATAATTGCGCCTATTTTTCTTAAATCAACGAGGTGCTTAAATTCCTCTGCATACCCAAAGGTCCCCGAGGCAACAATAAGCGGATTCTTTAATTTGATTTTACCAATCTCGACCGATAAATTAGGTTGCACTTTTCTCCAATGAGCACACAACTTATGGAGGCTAAAGGACGACATAAGTTGTTCTTCTTTGAACTGCTACTTTGCTTGTGCGAATTGGACCCTTGACATCTTTGATGTCAAGGGTAAATTCCGACTCATAACTTATGTTCGCTATCGCTCCATAAGTTATGTCGTCATTTAAAAACTAGGCTCAATGCACAGAATTCTATATTTTTTAAAATCCTTAAGGCCGCCCTGGATAAAACTTAAATTTGTCAGATATTTCATCCTGCACCAGGTAAAAAATTTGTTCTTTGGCTCCATGCCAAAATTCCATTTTATAAACTGAAAAGCGAAATAAAACATCAGTATAAAAGATATAAGAGTAAATATCTTTATACCGGCTCCAACAAATATAAGGCTTAAAATTAATCCGATTAAAAACAGCAACCCAAAAAGATGCATGAGATGAAAATTTCCAATATAGACAAAACCCTTGATGGGGAAAGGCAGTCTAATAGAAGGGTGACTCTTTAAAAATTGCAGGATAATCTCTAAGGTGTTTTTGTTTACATATTTTTTTATTAAGGAAGCATGCGCTTGGCCGTAAGTCACCCAGACCTTACGTAGCAACTTTAGGTCTGCACGATGCATATGGTCTACCTTAGCCAGGGGCGCAAAATAAAATTTATATCCCAGCTTGCGATGCTGGAAACTGAAATCCATATCCTCGCCTGTGGGGTTGTCCCAGAATTTAGCATTGATAGATTTGATTATCTTATTATTATAGGCGACATTACAGGTGCCGAAAAAATAAGCCTTATGACCCGCAATATCGCTGGGCGAAGGACGCTTTGGAAATTCCGGAAAATAACCTTCTGTAATAAAACCGTAGCGAGGAGCAACCATGTTAAATCTAAAATGCTGGCACCAGGCCTCCACTAAATTATCAGGGTCAACCCGCAAGGTAAAGACTTCACCGCCCACTGCTGCAATCTGCGGGTCTCTCTGGAAATGCTTGAGCATCAAATCAATCCAGTCGCTACAAGGGGCACAGTCTCCGTCGGTAAAAAATAGGTAATCTCCTTTAGCCACCTCTAATGCCTTGTTTCTGGCAAAGGCCGGAGAAGGACACTCTGGTATCTGGACTAATTTAATATAGGGCCTTTTCTTCTGCCATTCTTTAATCACCGAAACGGTGTTATCGTTACTGCCGCCATCAGCCATAATTATCTCCATGCTATCGGAGGGATAATTTATATTCTCCAAGTATTCAAAGGTCTTGCTTAAAGTCCTCTCTGCGTTTCTTACGGGTATAATTATGGAGATAAAAGATTTATTTTCTGACATATTTTAGCGTAAACCCCGTTAGAAAAGACGGAGTTTTGATTCTGCCTTTTCTCTCGGAAAATAATATTTTTATTATATCATCCCCGCCATAAATGGCGGGGTTTTCTAACGGGGTAAATAAAAGCCCCTGGGTTTAGATTCTTTGGATTTAACCCAAAGGGGCTTTTGGACACATTTTCAAATTATAAGCGAAGAACATTAAGTAACAGAAGCGCAGAAACAATTAAAGTAATTATTCCTATTACTATGTTGGTTTTTAAAAACCAGCTGGTAGTATCTATTTCCTTCTCAAGTTTCACTCGTATGTGTTCTATAGAAAACTGCTTATTCAAAAAATTATTTATTCTTACCACTGCCTTAGGAGCAAATACAAGTCCTAAGCCCGTAATAATACCTATAACCCCTAAGAGATTACCTAATGCTTTTATAAGATAATATAATAAATCGCCCATCCTTTCACCTCCTCAAATGAGTAGACCCTTGACATCTTTGATGTCAAGGATAGCCCCGAAGTGTTCGGGGCGTCTGCGAATTTGACCCTTGACATTTTGCTTAAATGTTAGCGCTTCAAAATGTCAAGGGTTAATTCAACCAGACAACTTAGCTTCACTTTCGTTCGCTAAGTTGTGGTTTCATTTATTTTACCACTTTATTTCTTTCAAGTCAAATACAGGGCCTTCAAGGCAGACGCGTTTATAACCAGCCCTTGTTTCTACTATGCAGCCCATACAGACGCCTATGCCGCAGGCCATGTGCGCTTCTAAAGAACCTTGCGCTGGAATGTTAAATTTCCGACTAAGTGTGGTGATCTCTTCGAGCATAGACTTAGGACCACAGGTATATATCGTCCTTCGTCGTTCGTACCTCGTCTCTCGTAACACATTTTTCAGCAAATCCGTGACTTTACCTTTAAAGCCATATGAGCCGTCGTCGGTAGAAGTCTCCACTGCGCAGCCCAAGCCTCTAAACTCTTTTTCACATAAAATCTCTTTCTTTGTCCTTGCGCCTATTAGAACCTTTAACCTTTCACCTTTGGCCTTTAACCTTGTTATCAGAACCTCTGCTAAAAATAAAAGTGGTGCAACACCAATGCCTCCAGCCAACAAAACTGTGGACTGCTGGACATTGTGCCTGCCTGCCGGCAAGGCAGGGACTGTGGACTTATAATCAAACCCATTGCCTAATGGCCCTAAGACATCTAAATTTTGGCCTTTCTTTTTTTTCGCGAGGACTTCTGTGGCAGAGCCCACGACCTTATAGAGAATTTCGATATTCTGTCTTTTAACTCGATGAATACTAAATGGTCGTCTCAAAAGTGGTGCATAACCTTCGCCAACCCTGATGGTGACAAATTGTCCTGGTGAGGCCATTCTAGCTATATCTGGGACCTTTATTAATACCTTATAATAACCAGGTGCTATTTTTTTGTTAGATATGACTTTGGTTTTAATCTGAATTATCTTTTTCTTTTTTATTTTTGGCATTTAGGACAAAAATAGGTGCCTCTGCCGCCTAAAGCAATCTTCTTAATTGGAGTTTTACAGACCAAACAAGGTTTTCCTTCGCGGTCGTAAACCCTATGATGTTTGACATAATCTCCGGGTTGACCTGAAAGCTGAACATATTGATCTACAGAAGAACCTTTATAATGAATTGCTTCGTTTAAGGTATCTTTAATCTCTTTAAAAAGAGCCTCTTTTTCTTTATCCGAAAGCAAGGTACCGGGCTTTCCGGGATGGATTTTTGCCCTGAAGAGTGTTTCTGCAGCATAAAGATTTCCTATCCCTGAAATAAATGTCTGGTCCATTAAGAGAGGCTTGATTTTAGTTTTCTTTTTATCTAACATTGCCTTAAACTGTTGGAGGCTTAAATTAAATGGTTCGGGACCTAACCCCTGGATAAACTTTAGAGAGCGCCAGTCATCCATTAGGCGCAGTTCTGCAAATAACCTCTGGTCGTTAAAATCTAGAGTCTTGCCGTCATCCAGGCGAAAACTGACACGACTCTTTTTACCGTCTCCGGGATAGACTAATTGGCCTGTCATCTTCAGATGAATCACCAAGGACTTGCCATTGGATAATTCTAGAATCAAAACCTTGGCCTTACGCAGGATCTTTTTAAAGCTTACGCCTGCCAAGCCCTTTTTAAACTTATCAACCGAGGGCTGACGGATTACTGTCGGATGGTGCACACAAACCTCATTTATCTTTTTGCCTAAAACTGCTTTCTCTAATTCCCTTTTGATGGTTTCGACTTCGGGTAATTCTGGCATAATTATTCTTCTGAAATTTTAATCCAAACCTGGCGGCTGCGCGGACCGTCGCTTTCGCAAAAATATATCCCCTGCCAGGTACCCAATGCTAATTGCCCGTCTTCTACAAATACAGTTAATGATGGACCAAACAGGGAAGATTTGATATGGCTGTCGGCGTTTCCTTCGCTATGCGCATATCCGGCATTTTCGGGAATAAGTTTTTTCAATGTGGTTATAATATCGCTTCTTACTGATGGGTCGGCATTCTCATTGATAGTCAGGCCCGCAGTAGTATGCGGACAAAAGACAAAACAAACCCCATCCTTAACCTTGCTTTTATTGACTATAGCTTGAATTCTATCTGTAATATCAATTAATTCGACTCGCTTACTTGTTTTAACATCTATTTTTTCCATAGCTATAATTTTAATGAGATTTCAAAGAATCCTTCTTGAACGCAGATAGTCGCAGATACTTTCCACAATAATCTGCGTAAATCTGCGTTAGATTAGCGGGAATCTGCGTTAAAAAATAATTTTCAGAGTTTTTCCAATAGTCTTTTAACTTCTTTTATCGCTTCTTCAACTGTCTCTACCTTGATTACTCCTGGGATATCCCAGGATTTAAGACTAATCACTGGTATGCCAAACTGCAGGCAATAGGCAATCTCTGAAAGGGTGCCTGCTTCACCTGGTAGAGCAACCACTACATCTGCGCTCTTGACTACTAAGACATTTCTAGCCAGGCCTAATCCCGTAGGAATGACGATATCCACAAATTGGTTAGCATCATCTTTGTCGTAACTAGGTATAATTCCTATAGTTAGACCTCCGCCAGCTTTAAAACCCTGGCAAACTGCTTTCATAGTGCCAGTTAGACCGCCTGAAACAAGAATATCTACCACTTTAGCCAAATTTTTACCTAAATTTTGGGCTAATTGCTCCACTTCTTTATTACAATTATGCCCACCGATTACACTTACGACTTTCTTTCTCATATCTATTTATAATGCGCCTGACAGGAGTGGTTCGACTCACTTCATCCTTCGATAAATGGTTCGACAAGCTCACCATCCTGCGAACCATCCCGAGTGCAATCGAGGGACTCAGGACTTGGCCTGAGCGAGCAAAGCGAGTCGAAGGCCTTCGTTCGTGCTTCGACTTTGCTCAGCACCCTTCGAAGCATCCTGAGTGAAATCGAAGGGCTCACCATAAATCGAATGCATTCGACTACGCTCAACATTCGCCCTGAGCCTATCGAAGGATCGAACCTATACTTAATTTTTATAAACAGAGTGCGCCTGGGCCGAGTTGAACGGCCACAACCAGCTCCGGAGGCTGGTGCGCTATCCATTGCGCTACAGGCGCAAGTTTGTTGTTAGGTACCCACGCTTACTTTGATAATTTTTGTACCCAATCTAAAGAAAAATAACTAGCTATACATACCCCCAATGGAAAAGCCAAAGAAAAAGCGTGGAGCCCAAGATTCAGGCCCAAAAAAAGATATATTTTGAATATTGACTTTATTTCTGGCAATAAGAATAATTTGATTAAAATATAAAAAACAACGGGAAAAATAAAAAGCAAAGTAAAAAAGGGCAATATCGCCGAAAGCCAATATTTTATATAGCGCCCGCTCATTGTTGAAAATGAATACCATGTTTTATCCAACCATGTCTTAATAAATTTTTTTGCAAAAACCTTATTCAATAGATTTCCCAAATAAATACCAACTACAAACAAAAGAATTACAGGTAAATATATACCAGTAAAGAGAAAAATAGGATAACGCCTTAATAAAACTAAGGATACGGGGAAAGAGAACAAAAAAACGGAGCAGATTATACTAAATATTACACACAATGATAATATTTTTCTAGTTACCAAAAGCGGTTTCTTCCTAAATCCTCGAGGAAAATAATCAAGTTGACTTCTTGTTGCCTCAATAGTTTTAAAGCAATCCTGGCAAATACTTATTTTGTCTTCAAAAATCTTACCGCATCCTAAACACTTCTTTTTCATATCGTTAACTCCTGTAATATGCCTTTAATAAATTTCTTATCTTTAACCTTAAACTGCTGGACAGAGAATCTTCTGAAATTTTTAGCACCTTTCTTGGCTAAAATGTCTTGCATATAATTTAGACAACGGTTATTGCCTGTGCCGCTGCCATAGGTACTAAATAAAATTATCTCTTTGCCTTTTAGGCCAAAACATCTGCTCAGATATGTATTTATGGCGGGGGTAGGTGCAAATGCCCAGACCGGTGTGCCCAGGCAGATCAAATCATAACCAGATAAATCATATTTTACTTTAGATATCTGGGCGCGCCTATGCCAAAAAGCCCTGTGACATTGGGCAAAGAAACTATTAGACTCATCTAGGGCCTCTAATCTAATAATTTCTACTCCGGACTTTTCTTTTAAATATCCGACTAAGGCCTCAGCTACCTTCTTTGTATTGCCACTATAAGAATAATAGATAATTATGGCCTTCATAAGTGAGTGCACAATTTACGGAACAACAGTGAACGTAAATTGTATTGCACGAACTTATCCCCCACCACTTTCGTACTTGTACTAGAGCATATCGAAAGTGGTGGGGGATTAATTCGCACACATAACTTACGTCGCCTGAGCTGAACAATAACTCCGTAAGTTATGTGCTCATTAAAAGAAACTCATCTGTTTCTCGCCACTATCTGACTTTTTATCGTCTATATCAAATATCTTAATGCTGCCGTATTCTCCGTCAAAACCAGGCAATATCTTGACCCGGCCTTCGCGCACCCTCAGGATTCCGTCGGCAATGCGCGGATTTATTGACTTTTTCAAATCCTCTTTGGGGGCGTTTACCAAGACTTCAAACTCATTGCCGAATTTACTGATAATGGAAAAATATTCTTTTTCTACTGCCTGCGTGCCTTTACCCAAGCTTTTTGCCGCGGCGATTATCTCCTCTAAGGGGATTAAATTCCGAAAAGGTATGGCATTTTCTGGTACAAATCCTTCGTCCCTGTCAGCAAGTTGCTCAACCCTATTCATCACGCCAATAGTGAGAGGTTTGCCGCATTTAGGGCAACGGTTTTTATGTTCTCTGGATTCTTTGGGTGAGAATCTTACATTGCAGAGCCGGTGTCCATCGTAGTGATATTTTCCTTCCTCAGGAAAAAACTCTATGGTATACAAAAATCTTTTTTTATCTTTCTTCTTCAAGACATTCATGACCTGGTAATAATCTAATTCGCAGTCAAAAACATTTGCCTCTCGACCGATTTTAGATGGAGAATGAGAATCGGAATTGCTGATTAGGCTAAACCTATCTAAGGCAGAAAGTCGCCAGTTCATTGACGGGTCGCTACTAAGCCCGGTTTCCAAGGCATAGATGTTTTTGGTCTGATCCTCGAAACAATCCTCAATCCTATCAAACCCCGACATCGAGCCAAACACGCTAAACCAAGGGGTCCAGATATGTCCAGGAACGATTAAACAATCCGTAGATACATCCAAGACAATTCTAGCCAACTCTCGGGCATCTAATCCTAAGATGGGCCGGCCGTCAGAGGCGAGATTCCCGATACTGGAAAGATGCTGGTTTATCTGGTCAACTATCTTAAAAGAAGGCGCGAATATTAAATTGTGAACGCGATAGGTCTTGCCTTTTTTAGAATATATGCTACTGATCTCTGTGGTTAAGATAAAATTTATATCCTTATAAATAAACAGGCCGTTATTTTGGGATTCCAGATGGGACTTTAATTCTTCAAGCCACAGATGGTGGGTGAAATCGCCGCTGCCTAAAAGTTTTATGCCTTTAAGCCGGGCCCAGTCAGCGAGATGTTCGATATCCATGTCCCGGCTGGTGGCTCGGCTGTATTTAGAATGAATATGAAAGTCGGCTATAAACATCATTGTGTTATCGTGTTTGCGGGTTATCGGGTTATGCAGGTTAAAATTTTTCAACCCATCAACTCGCTAACCCGACAACTCGACAACTAAAGTATATCTTTTAACGTGTCGCTAACATTGCCCCAGTGCGTGCCCTGCCAATAGATGCGACTGCATTCGGGGCAACTGACAAATTCATCTTGGCTATTATAAACAAATTCCGGGACTTTATCCTTTACACTGGTTTTCTCGATACTAATCAGCTCTTTATTACAGATTATACAACGAGAAAACATTAAATCTTGGCGAGGAGAAATCTTTAAATCACCCAGGACTTGAGTCAGTTGTTTTTTTACAAAGTCGCTGTCTATCTTTATAATCTTTATACCTTTGTGCTGGCCAATCTTGGTATTGCGGGTTAATATGATACGGTCTTCTCTCAGGGCGGTAATTACCAGGGTACTTACATTATCTATATTATGATAGGTGGTGTCAAACCCTAAAATGCGCAGCCACTTGGCGAGCCTGCCTAATTCACGAGTTACGATAAACCTCTCATTCACATCACTTATTTATTATGTGCGACCTTACCGCCGAGGATGGTATATTCGACTATGCCTTTTAATTTCTTACCCATAAAAGCCGAGTTTTTCGATTTAGAGACCAAATCCGCTTCTCTTACCTGCCACTGTGCCTTTGGGTCCACAATAATTATATCTGCATCCTTGCCTTTAGCTAGCGACCCTTTATCAATACCTAGAATCTTTGCGGGATCAGCAGACAATTTTCTGACTAAATCCGACCAATCTAATAGGCCTGGCTCAACTAATTCAGTAATACAGGCGGCTAACTCTGTCTCCAGACCAATGGTGCCGAATTCTGCGCGCTCGAATTCTACATCTTTTTCATTGACGGTATGTGGTGCATGGTCGGAGGCAATAGCATCAATTATACCACTCTTCAGACCATGTTTGATAGAATCTATATCGTCCTTAGTCCGTAGCGGCGGATTTACCTTAAAGTTAGTATCATATCCTAACAAAACCTCTTCACTAAAAGAAAAATAATGCGGAGCGGTCTCAGCGCTGACTTGGACACCTTTTTTCTTAGCCTGAGCAATTAATTCTACTGATTCTTGACAACTGACATGGGCGATATGAATATGGGTGCCTGCTTTTTCCGCTAACTGAATATCCCTCTGGACCCTTTTATATTCTGATTCCCGAGAAATTCCTCTTAAGCCTAAACGCGTGGAGATAATACCCAGATTGACTACGCCTTTTCCAGAAAGAGATTTGTCTTCAGAGTGGCAGATGACCAGGATATTCTGTTTCTTGGCCTGCTTTAGTGCCTCCAAAAAAACTTGGTCACTATCCACAGATGCACCATCATCACTAATAGCAAGTGCGCCTTCCTTTTTTAGTTTGACTATATCGGTTATTTCTTTACCCAAGCGTTCTTTGGTAATGGCTGCGCAAATAAATACATTAGCGCAAGCAGTCTTTTTGATGATGTTTTTAAGTAATTTGACATTCTCAACGCAGTCAATGGCAGGCTGGGTATTGGGCATAGCCAAAATTGAGGTAACCCCGCCTTTTAGAGCAGCTTTTGTTCCAGTTTCAATTGTTTCTTTATCTTCCCTGCCTGGCTCGCGTAGATGCACATGTATATCTACAATACCTGGCATAATAAGCTTATTGGTAGCGTCGATTACTTTATCTGCCTTTTCCTTAATATCCTTAGTAACCTGGTAAATCTTGGTATCTTCTATTAAAATATCTCGGATGTCATTTATATGGTTTGTAGGATCAACTACACGACCGTTTTTTATTAATAGTTTCATATTTATCCTTAAACGCAGATATACGCAGATTGTCCCGCCCAACGATTAACGCAGAGGCGGGATCCCGCACTGAGGATAAAAACAATCGTGCGGGGCACGCGGATAATCGCAGATTTAAAATATCTGCGAAAATCTGCGTTAGATTTGCGAGAATCTGCGTTAAAAATTTTTAAGAATCCGTTCTTATTTTTTATTTTTATCGCGGCCTTGAGCTACCAAAAATAATACTGCCATGCGCACGGCAATACCATTGGTTACCTGTTCTAATATTACTGACTGCGGCCCATCAGCCACATCACTGGATATTTCGATACCGCGATTTAAGGGACCGGGATGCATCAGAAGAATATTTTTCTTTGCCTTTTGCAACCTTTCTCGGGTAATACCAAAATTCTTAAAGTATTCTAATTGTTTGGGGAAGGCTCCCTGTTCATCGCGCTCAAACTGCATACGTAGGACATTTACGGCATCTGCATTTTTTAAGGCCTCGTCTATATCGTGTGTGACGCGTACCCCCATCTGTTCGATTTCTGGCGGGATAAGCATGGCTGGGGCGCAGACCGTGACTTTGACCCCTAATTTGGTTAAACCCCAGATATTGGAACGCGCCACGCGTGAATGGCTAATATCTCCGACGATACTCACATTTAATCCATCAATCTTGCCCAATTTTTCCTGTAAAGTGAAGATGTCTAAAAGTGCCTGGGTGGGATGTTCGTGCCAGCCATCTCCGGCATTCACCACGCTGATGTCTATATGTTTGGACAATAAAATTGCTGCGCCTGAACAACTATGCCTAATCACAATAATATCAGCCTTCAGGGCCTGGATGTTTCTGCCGGTATCAATGAGGGTTTCTCCCTTGATAATACTTGAACTCTCGGCAACAATATTGATTACATCTGCCGACAATCTTTTGGCAGCTACTTCAAAAGAGACGCGCGTCCTGGTGGAAGGCTCATAGAATAAATTCACTACAGTTTTGCCGCGCAAGGCCGGCACCTTTTTAATCTCTCTACTAGAAACCTCTTTAAATGAGGCCACTGTATCTAAAATAAATTTAATCTCTTCTCTGGTTAAATCCTCTAAGCCCAATAAGTCTTTAAGTGTCCAAATCATAAATTAACCCATAATCAACAGGTTTAAGGGTTAGGAAGGGATAGAAAGGGTCAGGAGGGGTTAGTAGGGGTTTTATAATTTCTCCCTTTCTTACCCTTACTATCCCCTACTACACCTTACTAACCCCTAGAACTGAATTGACATTCATCTCTTTGTGATTAAGACTTCTCAACTATCACCACTTCATCTTTACCATCTATCTCTTCTAAACGCACTTCTACACTTTCCTTTAAGGAAGTAGGCAGATTCTTACCTACATAATCTGGCCGGATAGGCAGTTCTCGATGACCCCGGTCAACCAAAACCGCCAACTGAATTTGAGCGGGCCTGCCAAAATCAATTAACTCATCCAGGGCAGCTCGGATAGTCCTGCCGCTAAATAAAACATCATCCATTAAAATAATGATTTTGTCCTCTATATCAAAATCAATCTCAGTCTTATGAACTACTGGCTGCGCGCCAATCGCAGTCAGGTCATCGCGATATAGGGTTATATCCAGTATCCCTACAGGAACTGTTACCTTACTAATCTCCTGTAAATTCTTGGCTAAGCGCTTTGCCAGAAATACCCCGCGATTGCGGATACCGATCAGGGCGATATCCTGGACAGTTTTATTCTTTTCAATTATTTCATGGCTAATGCGCATAAGGCTTTTATTGATTGCCTCTTTATCTAGGATCTGTGCTTTTTCTTTGAATTCCATAATTTACCTCTTAGAAAATCATTATTTCTTTAACGCAGATTCTCGCAGATCAAACGCGGATACACGCAGATTTTTTTTGAAGCAATCTGCGACCATCTGCGTGAAATTTGTCCTTCGACCTTGCTCAGGATCCCTCGAAGAATCCCGAGCGAAGTCGAGGGACAGATTGTAACGCTAATTATCGCAGATTTCAAATCCGCGTAAATCTGCGTTTCCTGCCTGCCGTCAGGCAGGGATTCGCG
>Ga0315289_10006244_pt1 | contig 17532 bp, 13 predicted proteins | sample YL17G11_40_MG_FD_203452 | JGI IMG/M metagenome (GOLD analysis project Ga0315289, IMG submission 203452) | Sediment microbial communities from Yellowstone Lake, YNP, Wyoming, USA - YL17G11_40 | ecosystem: Environmental > Aquatic > Freshwater > Lake > Sediment | place: USA: Wyoming | collected... | reverse complement strand
TTTGCCATTGAGGCCCTATTACTATGACGGCATTCCCATTGGAATCTCGCTCGATTGGCATTTGCGTCTTGCGCCGGCCACATTCGTCTAACGCCCACGCCTGGACCTGCGTCGAAGGTAGAGGTAGAGTTACACGGGCAGAAATCCCTTCGACCAGTGATGGTGCAGTACCCCAGTCCTGCCCAACTGTAGTCTTCTGTGCGTCTTTCCAGCCCATATTTGTGTTTTCGCAGTAACCCGTTGCAGTAATGATTAATCGAATCGGAAAAGCGTTGGAGGCTTGCGCAGACGAGGATAGCTCACCTTGCATCACAGTGACGGTGGTGGCGGACCAACCATTCTGCATCGTCTCACCTGGCTCGAGTACGACACCATTCAGGTAGAATCGTCTGTTCGCCCCGTAGCCGATGACTGCCTTACTCTTTGGGGTATTCACGGTCACAACCCCTCTCTCTGGGTTGCTTAGATCCCAGGATAGTTCGCCGGTGTCAGAAATGAGAATACTGTCGTCAATCCTCACCTGGTCGGGGCGCAATGCTGTGACAGGAATACTACGTCCTTCAGTCGCAATCGCGACCCGATGCAATAGCGCGGCTTCAGGAGGAATACCTAAATGCATGGCATCAACGAATTCATACCCATTATCGAGCTCCCACACTGGACCCCATGTGGGACCGCGGCGAAGTAGCTCGATTTCACGAGTCTTATCTGATGAAACAACGATCTCATTTCTTGCGGGTTTCACATCTCCACGTAGGAACATTGATGCTGCCGGAACAAGTGTGACCATTTTGTTTGGATGCTGATCAATGTCAAAGAAATCTGAAATGCACCCCAAATTCCAGCTGTTGAGCCTTTGTGAATAGCTGTAGGCATAGATCGCGTCCCAATCCTGCAGCGCTGCGTAGGCAGCCAACAGCAAGTATCCTTCGCTGCCGTATGTGTTTGGGGCAGCGTGGTTGTACTCACACACCGTATTTGGTTTCCCAAGCAAACGTCGCATGGCTATGCTTGACAAAGCGCCACCCACTTGGTTCACCATTGTACGATTCCGTATAGACCAATTGACAGGATCCCAAGGGCGACCTGGAAAGGTTGGGGGATCCCAATACCCGTGAGTGTCTACGCTATCGAATTTCGCCATCATATTCGGCGTGCTCAGATGCGTGTCTGTACCAATGACCAAGGCTTTCAGCCCGAGAGTTCCTTTCAAATCGAGCAACATCGTTTGCCAATAGTGGTCTTCTGTCTCCCACAAGAAGGCTAGCCAATCGCGTCGCGCGCCTTCGGTGCTCTCTGCGAAACGTGACCTTGTGAATACAGATACGTTGCTGCTTTCAATCTGCTCGTCTTTGACTAAGCCTACACCGCCACCAGGTCGAACCGAGACGTCTTTGAACCAGTAGCTGCCTGTGCGTTGTGCTAGATAGCCAAAGTTCACTTGAACGTTACTGTCATCTTTGTCTGGCAGAATCAAGTAGCGAAACTGCTGCCAGTCGGCCGTCAACCCGATCCAGTTGGCAAATCCTGCGCCTTCCCATGGAGGGTGTGCTTGTTCGATAGACACGCTACAGATGCATGGCGCGTCTGCTTTTGCCCAGAATGTGAGTGTATATGGGCGATCTGCCTGCACCTTGAGGTCCATCTGCTTGAATTGGACATTCGAACCTCCCGTACCCAGTTTTGTCACTGCCACGCGAACTGATTGTCCTGCTGATTCTGAATTGGGAGCGTCGTTCGTGATGACTGCTGATGCCCCCGCGCCTTCAAGACTCTGCAATATCCAGTGTTCTAGCCCATTCTTGAAGTCGATATTCGCCAGAAGCTCCTCTCCGAGTGTGTCCCCTCTCCAGGCTTGTTTGAGCTCTTCCGTCGTCCTGTATCGTTTTCGAAGCCAATCATTCCACTGCCTCTGTAAATCATTCAGGAAGACTGCTGGCAAGCGATCGACCAGACCTCCCATCCACCAGTAGACAAGTCCATTCTCGTTGATGACTTCCACGAACGCCAGTGCCGGGTCTTCGGAATAGGACATGCCGGTGTAGGTGTTACGGTGTGTCAGTAGTTTGCGGTTAAATTCTCTCTCCAAGCTCATAACTGGTTCATAGAAGAAGCCAACAGCAAGTCTCTCCCCAGTTTTCAACTGCTCAATCTCCACGGGTAACCCGTCGGCCCGATTGAACTGACGCCCACACAACAGATCCAGGTTGGCATAGATGCCATTATTCTTCAATTGTGCGATGAAGTAGTCGAGACGATCAAGAGCCCGGGCATCAAGGTCGCGTGTCGACAATGTATTTGGGATCAGAATTCCTTCAGGAAAAGGACGCATGTCCATTTCATGAAAGCGAACGATGTTGATACCGAACTTGGCCATTCGCTGGGCGATTTTCTCTGCGTCCTGCTTTTCCGGAAAGCAGGCTCCAAACCCCAGGTTGACACCGAAGAATCGGAAGCGTTTCGCACCCGCGTAGAAATGCCCATCAGCTCCGACTTGAATATTCGTGAGTTTATCTGCGGGTTCATGAGATAAGAAATCTATATCAGTAATTGTTTGGGATGCGTCGTTCCAAGGGAGAATGAATGGAAAAAGCGTGGTAGCTCCTGAGCTTGGCACACCCGTGGAATCCCATACCGTTATTGTAGTTACAAGGAGTACAAGGAGAATCGCCACAAGCACTCTGCGTGACAGTCCAGAAAAACTCTTATTCGAGCCTTTGCTAACATATGACAACGCCGGTGCTCCCATTGGCCGAATTCCCTCCCTTGCAGGCTGAGAATACTGGCCAGTGAGAGTGACCGGCGCTTGATCAGTTGTTGTCTGTCTTTACGTGACAAACACCTGACCATGATTACGAGATTTTTCGCGTTCAGGCATCTTCTTCCGATAGATCCTGTTGGGAAAGCTATTGTGTGTTTGACCACAATCGGATAGAGCTTTATCGAAGTTGGAGAAAAAGCGGTACGGAGGAAATGCGACAAAAAAAGTCACGAAGAAGTCCCTAGGAGAATATGCTCATGATAATTGGTGAATCTTCGTCAAATGCCACTCTTTCTGTGTTCCCTCCATTGTGGCTAGACTACTCGGTGCTCAGGCATACTGGCGCGCTGTACAGTCAATGAGAGATATTGTCTGAACCTACTGCGCGTTTGTCACAGTGGCCAAAAATCCACTACACCAACTGCCATAAGCTCGAAGCTACCTCCGCTTCAAGAGTTAGGGCAGTAATGGAAAACACGTGGGTCAGAGAGGAAATCAACTGGTACAGGTCGCGCAACCTCTTATCCATTCGTTCATGCTGCTTCAAATACGGAAGGGCATGCACAATCTCTTCTCGGAGTAATAATGGCTGAACGATTCTCTACGGATTTCTTCCAGAAGGGAATCCTAGCCCGCGATAGATAAATCCCAGTTTCTTCGCTTCACCAGGATTCACTATTCTTCTTGCGTCTATAAGGGCTGGTCTGTCTTTCATTAGCGACTTGATTTTCTTGAGGTCCAAGTCTTTGAATTGTGTATGATCAGTGATTATGACCATACAGTCGGTACCCGTGACAGCTTCATAAAGAGAATCAGCTCTCTTTGCTCCGAAGCTTTCTCTGCAACACGGGTCATATGCCACAGCTCGGAGGCCTAATCTGATAAGTTCATCAATCACTGGCTTGGAGGGACTGAGTGAGGGGCTGTCAGTGTTGCTCTTATAGGCTGTTCCCAGGATAGCGATTGTGCTTCCTCTAGAGGGTTTGCCAGCATTCTCCAATGCTTGCACAACCATTTTCACAACATGAATTGGCATATTGTCATTGATTTCTCTAGCGATCTTGATGATGTCATGGTTTGTATGTTCGGACTGGTAGACTAGAAGGTACGGATCTTTTGGTATGCACGGTCCACCCACACCAGGCCCCGGCTTGTGTATGTTTACTCTTGGATGGGTGTTAGCCAGACTAATTGTATCTACAACGTCGGCTCCCACGTGTTCGCATATCAATGCCAGTTGGTTGGCGAAGGCAATGTTGATGTCCCTAAATGTGTTTTCGGCAAGCTTGGCAACTTCAGCAGTTGTAGCTTCTGTTTCTACAACTTTGTTACATACCGTTCTGAACAGTTCTGCGGTCACGATTGTACTACTTGGTCCCACACCACCTACTAGTCTTGGACTTTGCACAAATTCCTCAAGAATTCTTCCCGGCGCTATCCTCTCCGGTGCGTAGGCCAGAAAAAAATCCTTTTCAGCATTCAAACCGCTTAGTGACTCAAGTTTCGGCTTGACTGTCTCCAGCATTGTCCTTGGAGGTACTGTGCTGCATAGGACCACGATTTTTCCCGGTTTCAACGCTTTTCCGATCTGTTCCAAGACTCCAACGAGAAAAGTTAGGTTTGGATTTCTGTGTGCGTCAATCGGAGTTTGAACACAGACTATGATAATGCTCGCTTGATCAAGCGCGTCATTAGAGTTCATCGTAGCCCTCAATCTGCCGCGTTGAACACTCTGAGACAAGAGCTCGTTCAGACCGGGTTCATTAATGGAACTGAGCCCGCGATTTATGGACTCAACTACTCGAGGTTTGATATCCACTGCAATCACATGGAAACCCGCCGTTGCAAACAAGGCGGAAGAAGGCAAACCGACATAGCCAGCGCCAACCACGGCTATCAACGAACTCCTATCTTGAATATGCCTAATTGTTTCATCCTTCAATTTCATTGTCGCCTCACACTTCATTCTACGTCCATGTGTCTTTCCAAGACTGAACCCGCAACAATATACGTCTGTGCACCTTCTCCTCGTCATTATCCGGGTTCCCTTTGAAAAGGCCATGTCGACTTTATTGGTTTTCTGTCAGGTGTGCGCGAAATTCCTGACCATTCGCGTGCCATGTACTTTCTCGTGGATCTCGCTGTACATCTGTTTTCGTCTTTCTGTATCTTCTTGCGCTAATATCTGTCCATCAAATTTCTTTTTGATTTCAAATACCTCCACCAGTCTGAGATTGACAAGCGTCACGACATTCGCAGGCCTCTCGAGATTCTAACATTCAGGCGTCACATCCGTTCTCATGTGTTTCATTTGGTATAGCCCGCAAGGGTGTTGCAGAAATAGGTTTCTTTGACATGATCTTGGCCATTAGTAACCGATATGCTGGCCGGTGCTGGCAGGCCAGGCAGATAGACGTAGGTGATTATTCCAATACCTCGCGCTCCTCTCGAACCATGCCAAACAAGAGATCCGCAGCTCTTCGCCGAGATTATGAGGATTTGGAGATTGTTTATGAAGTTCCATAGCGCACGGAAAGAAAGATCATGTTCGAGAGCGAGGACGGACTATCCCAATCACGCACTTGGTGATAGAATGAGTCAGAATGATGAAGCACCAAAGATAGAAGACAAGGAGAAATTCTCTACGTCTAAGGCTCGAATCGAAGGCAATCGTAGGAACGCCTTGTAATCCATTAGGCCCAACTGCAAACGCGTTGAAACGCGGCCTAACTTCGAACAGGATGGTCATCATGTATTTTGAGAATGAGTATGAATATGACGTGGCACTCGAAGGCCTACGGGGACGGTTTGCAACCTAAGACGCGACTGGAGGAGATGCTCATCCAAGAGATTGCTACAGCACAATGGTGCCTCCAGCGTGTTGAGAGGGCTGACAGAGCTGAGATCCAAGAACGTTTGTGCGACTCAGCATTCCGGTTCGAGTTCGAGGAAGAAAACAGAAAGCTGGAAGCTGGGGACCCGGCCTTCGGCGACTTTCTTGGACTCAGGTGGCGGATGCCTGGTTGGTTGTTGCATAAGGAAAGGGAGGATACTCGCGCCCGATCTCTAATACTTTGTAATTGGGTTCCTGAGTTCCGAAAATACGTTCCTGAGACAATCAAGAAAGTGCGAGCGCGAAACTGCTGGCAAGACAATGCTACCATAAGGACCTGAATCAAGTTTCTTTCCCAAAACGCTTGCCAATATCTCGTAGACAGGTTTGCGACCCTTAAAGACGTAGTAGTCAAACCATGTGTAGCTTTTTTCTACTTGTTTCTTCGTAAACCCCGGGAGATCTAGGACGCACTTCTTTCTCTCCAGCTCAGTGTCCACACGTGTCCTGAGCCATCCCTGCTCCTCGCACAAGCGATAGAGATCAGTTCCTGGATACGGAAAAAAAATGTAAGAAAGAGTCCAGTCAGGCGAACACGTTCGAGCAATCCTAGCTGTTTGCCAAAAGTCCGTCATCGTTTCGCCGGGAAGACCTATCATGACAAAGAGACCTACCTTTAAGCCATGCTTCTTGGCCGAAGCAATAGCATTAATGATATCCTCGTTCGAATAATCCCTCCTTAGTATTTCGCGACGGATCTTTTCGCTTCCTGATTCGAGTCCGATATATAGAAACGTGAAATTGGCTTTCTTGCACGCAGCAAACAATTCTCCATAATCTGCATTTGGTGTGATTCTCACGTTCGCTCCAAACGATAGAGGTCGGTCAAGCGTTCTGTTGAGACACTCCAGCTCCAAACACAACTCTATAGCCCATTCTCTGTTTCCATCAAGATTTTCGATTTCCAGAAAGATCTCATTTTGTCTTGGATATCTAGCAATGAGTTCCCTTATTTCATTCGCAATACTATCCGGTGATCTGAATCTAGTATACGTGCCTGCGGCCAATTTTGCGAAGACGTGGTTACAACAATAACTACACTGATACGGACAACCGCGGCCTAATAGAACGGTATGTCTTGACTCCTCACGTTCCCTTATCCATTCCTCCCACATCTCTCTGTCGGGGAAAGGCAAGCTGTCGAGGTCCTGCAAGAATGGCCTAGGCGGATTCTTTTCAGTCGTGGAGTCGTTCTTAATCCAGAGATTGGGGATGCCAGAAGGATGTAGGTTCTCCTCCAATTGTGAAACCAATTCCAGAACAGGATACTCTCCCTCCCCAATGCACAAAGCATCGAAATCTCCGAATAGAGCGTCATTCGGGTTTAGAGAAACATGAGGGCCGCCAACCAGCAAATAGATATCTGGATGGTGGTTTTTTATGTATCTTGCTACGTTCGCGATGAATTGATATTCAGTACTTACTGCGGTGAAACAAATCAGTCTTGGGCAGAACTTGCGGAGACACTCATCTATGATTTTCCAATTTCTCCTACGTGAGACTCTGCTCAACACGACAAGTCTTGTCTCATGACCGTGCGCTTTCAAGAACGATGATATGTAGGAAATGCCAAATTGCATCTGGTGTGGCCCATACAATGGTTTAGTTATTGAATTTATGAGCATCAACGAATAGACGAAAAGGATCTTCGTGCGGATTCTTCCTCCGGAGAGAAGTCTCATCGTGCGACAATTATCTGTGATTTGGTACTGCTCCACGACTCTTCTGCAAACCGTCACACATTAATGTGTCGATCATGCCAGACGCAACAAACCTCTTGGGCCTGGTCTGCAACAAAATACGGATCATGCACGGGTAGGCTTCGACTAAAGAGGCAGTTGTACCTCTGCCTAAGCGCGTACGTGTCGTGGCACAGCTTGCTGTAATCGGAATATGGTCGCCGATTAGTAGCACTGCCATGGTTGTCCTGGCAGCGTTCAACAGGTCAGCCCCGCCCGTGCTCTCTTGAGCCTTCACCGTGACCGAGCGCTTCGACACTTGTCTGACATCAGGGTACATAGGAAGTCCCAAGATGGACTGCTGCTAGCGCGTCTTTGCAGTAGGTTGTCTTGTTCTAGACATATTTAAGTATGAACAATGATCCAACATCCCTCGAAGAAAAGATGCACTGTCAATACTACTATCGTCTCCTAGCAGAAGCCACGTGGCCTGACCCAAGGTCGGCTTTGGCACTGCGAAAATACTGGTACGTCTTGAGAAGGCACATATGGTACGGCAGTGTTCTGGGACCCGTTGGAATGGTTAGACGAATCATACTCTCCACAAGACATAAGACTCACCCGCCTGAAGAAGAGGAGAAATCCCGGGCATGCGGAGATAATCGTACTCTCAATCTGAAAACTGGTGAGTTGGTGGAAGTCCTGTCAGCAAAGGAAATCTTCGATACCCTTGATACCCAAAACAAGCACATGGGTCTGCAGTTCACTCGCGAAATGACAAGATTCTGCGGAAGAAAATTCAAGGTCTTCAAGAGAGTTGACAGAATAATCCTAGAAGCGACGGGGGAGATGAGAGTGATGAGATCCCCGACCGTTTTGCTAGAAGGAGTGATTTGTGATGGGAAATTCCACGGTGGATGCACAAGATCCTGCTTCTGCTTCTGGAGAGAGGTCTGGCTGAGGAGAGCGGTTCCACAAGAGACTCCGGCATGACCCCGTTGAACCCTGTCTTCCGACTCCCCTGTCTTCTTCTGCTTCACAGGTTGTCCTCTCTCTGATTTTGCTTACTCCAATCATTCTTGTATTTCGCAAATTTGTCTATCGTCAGCTTGATTGCTGCATCAAACGTCCAACGTGGGCTCCAGTCAAATCTCTTAGATTCTGTGATCGATCTTGAGATCTGTAGAGGTGGTTGGAGAGATGGTTTTTCCTCATATCTTGGCGTAATCGACGGAAAATGTTCTAATATCTTCTTAACGATCTGTTCAGCGGTGTATGTCCAGGTCGTTGTCATGTTATACAAACCTTGGGCATCGTGCTTTGACTTCAGAACCCTCAAAGCCTCCACCACGTCTTCGACGTAAACGTATTGTCTCACTGAATGATCATTTGTATAAATGACCGGAGATTCACCTGCTATGCAAGCTCTTATCGCGTTCGGGAAGATCCTATCACTGTACGGGTCGTAACCGAATATGTTGCAAGCATGGGCAATCACTATGTTCATACCATACGTGCGACCGTAGCTTTCAGCTATATAACGCTGACAGATCTTGGATGTGGCATATGGCTCGGTAGCCTCGGGCTTATCTTCTTCGGATGCACCAACCTTGTCGCCATAGACCTTGTCAGTACAAAGCAGTAAGACTCTTCCGACGCTCAGTAATCTACATGCCTCCAGCACAGCCACAGTCCCATTGATATTCACGCCGTAGACACTCCATGGATCCAGATACGCCGTCTTGACAATGGGTAATGCACTCAGATGGTAGACCTCGTTTATCCCGAAGCGTGCCACCGTCTCTTTGATCAAGTGTACGTTCCTAACATCGCCTGTGACTTGAACAGTGTTGCTCAAAGCATCTTCTTGCCATTTTCCCCTGAGGTTGTTGTGAACCAGTGAAAAAACCTGATGTTCTCTCTTCAGGCTGCTCACCAGATGAGAACCCACAAAACCGGAAGCGCCTGTTACTAGTATATTGTCCATCTTTCTTTGCCTCGTTTTCCAAAGACGAACCTTAGGATCCTACGCCCCAAGCCGTTCACCGCGCGTTGACCGCGCGCAAGCTATGGTCCCCTATTTTCTCACACAACGCCTTGTATATAGCCTTGGCCAGCAGCTTCTGATACCTATTGAGGCTGACAGGTTCCGGGACCTGGTTGGTGAAGTAGGAGGCAGGTGTTGTGGGTCTTCTCGAAAACCTAAAGACTTGGACATAATCTAAACCAATCTCGTCCAAGAGTTTCATAGTTGCACCGAAATCCTCCTCCGTTTCGCCTGGGAATCCCACCATAAGTTGCGTCCAGACCACTACCTTTGGAAAGTCTCTCTTGATGGCGGAGATACATTCCTCAAAATCCTCGACACTATATTTCCTTCCCATAGCGTCAAGTATCCGATCGCTTCCAGACTGAACGGGGACACCTAGCAAACCTATTTTCCCAAGCTTTAGAACCCCTTTCAGATCCTCAAACATTTCATTCAGAGATTGAGGATTTACATTGGGGAGGAGAAGTTCATAGTCCTCTTGATTTCTTGTCAATTCCCTTAGTAGATGTGACAGGTCGTAGCCATAGTCCTTTCCGTAGACTCCCAAATCGGTCGTCACAAGAAGGAAGCGTCTAAATCCTTGTGCCAGCCCTTGCTTCAGTTCGCTTGCGACCTTTTCAATGGACTTGCTTTCCAGCCTTCCACAGGAGCGAAGATCGCTGCAATACGAGCAATTCCCAAGGCATCCTCTCGCCACCATGATGTAGAAAATGTCTGGTGCGACTATGGAAGCTGTCTCTTGACGAATCTGATGGTTGATTTCTTCAAGTAGATAAGTAAAACGGTCTGGTTCATAATTGCTTCGGATACGCCTTAGGTTCTCGCTCTCTGGAAAAAGGCTATTCACAGTTATCTCGTCATACTTGACTTTCGATCCAACCAGTTCCTCAAGCTTGTGAATTTCCCTTCGGCCGAAGCTTGGACCTTTATGTGTTTTGGCAACGAGTTCAGGATCTATTTTCGGAAGACACCCCCAGACCAGGAATTCCGATCGGGCTCTTCTCTTGTTTTGGAGTTGTTCTAGAACATCTATAGACACCTGGGCATCAAGTTGCGTTAATCCACATGCGTAGAGAATAAGTAGATCGGCCCCTTCCGGGTTGCCCTTTAACTCGAAATCATTCATAGTCAAGAACCGTGCAAGATGCGCACACTCCATGCGAGCCTCATGACACCCAATGCATTCAATATATGCCTCCCTCAAGTCAACCCAGTTCTCCGGCACGTGATATATGTACGCTACTTCATTTCTCTTTCTACGATGGTTAGCGCGCGCTAACTATGTCGAAGGATTCGTCCTTAAACGGTAGAGTTTCACCGACGGCTTCTATGAAATGACCTGCCCAACTATCAGGATAACCATATAGTTTAACCTTCATTCTGTTGAACTTGTTCTTCCACTTAGCTGGTTCTATCCCATATACATTACAGCCTGCAATAAGACCATAGAAAACAAAGGTCCCACAGCCACTTGCCATGTCCAGTATTTTGGAATTTTCATCATAGCTAGAAAACTCCTTAATCAACTCATAGCGCCATCTGGAATTAGATTGATCATTCATCCACGCATCAGCAACACACTCAATCCATTGAAGATCGGATACTCCCCAGTAAAGGTCATCTTCTCGAATCAAGTTCTGAACCAGAAAGTTTCTTACTTTCCTGTAGCAATGATTATCCAGACTTCGTATATTGAGTTTCCACATCAGAGCTCATACGCCGTTAATTTACTCAATAATAAACCGGCTGTCTTCGATCTTGTCTTGCTGAATAACAAATGCCTCGGTGAAGGACCTCTGCGTACTAGTTTGGATTACACCTTGCACTTCCAACAGATCTTAGCCGAATAAGAGCGTTAGCTCTTCCGATACTCATTTCAGAGCATCTCTAAGACTTTGCACAACCAAGCCCTGATCCTTGCGTCTAATATGTGCATATATCGGCAGAGACAGGATAGTGTCAGAAACTTCCTCGGTGACCGGAAGCATTCCTTTCCTGTAACCGAAGAGGTCTCGATAGAATGGTTGAAGATGTATCGACGGAAATGCTATGCAGGTCTGGATGCCTCTCGTCTCGAGCAGATGCATGGCTTTGTTCCTATCTCTGGTGCTCCAAAAGCGCACTGAGTAGAAAATATAGGCATGAATGGTGTCTGAGGGAACTTCCGGAGTCCTCACCTCGTCGACAAGTAACCCCTTAATTCTCTCGCTGTAATACCTAGCCCTTTCCCGTTTCCTCGCTGTAACCATGTCCAATTTGGCAAGTTGGCTGATTCCGAGAGCTGCTTGAATATCAGTCATCCGATAATTATATCCCAGAACCACGTGATGATAACGTCGGTCCTGCCCCTGAGATCGAATCATCCTCATCCTTTCTGCCAGTCTGTCGTCGTCAGTGACAACCATGCCTCCTTCACCAGTAGTCATGTTCTTGTTGGGATAGAACGAGAAACAGGCGATGTGACCATCCCGCCCGACCTTCTTTCCTTTGAATGATGCTCCAAGGGCTTCCGCGGCGTCCTCAATCACGGGGATACGATGTTTCTCAGCCAATCTACAAATGGGCTCCATGTCAGCCGGTCGCCCAGCGTAATGCACCGGGATTATTGCCTTTGTTTTCTCAGATATTTCACTCTCAATCCTGGAGGGGTCAACGTTGTAGGTCAATGCATCTATTTCCACAAACACTGGTTTGGCGTGTTGATACAAGGCACAGTTAGCTGTTGCTATGAAGCTAAAAGAAGGAACAAGAACCTCATCTCCTTGCCCTATGCCTACGGCAGCCAGAGCGATATGTAGAGCCGCAGTTCCACTTGAGACTGCGATGGCATGCTTTCTTCCGATGTAAGCCGCAAAACTCTCTTCAAATCTGTTGACATAGTCGCCCTGAGAAAGTCTTCTTTGCTTAATGGCTCGGACGACAGCCAAAGCATCATCCCGAGTGACATATGGCTCTGCGAGTGGTATCCGAGAAAGCGAAACTTCACTTAGCGGCCGTCTCCTCTTGGTCAATGGATACTGAGACCAACTCACCGTGGAATTCCACGCAACTATCGCGTACCTGGTCCTTGCACCTGGTTTGTCGTTCTTGCCTATCCTATTTACCTGTCGGTCATGAGAAGTCAACGATTGGCATTGACTAGTCTTGTAGAGCGCACTGCGCTGGCCAGCATTCGCACGCCACGTAGACATACCTAAGTGATTATTGCAGCAACTTCGCGCGCTATCATGTAATCAAATCACGCTTCAAGCGATAATTCCAGGAACTCGTGATAGTAATGAGAGTCATATACCTTGGCAAGATATGGAGACCTCGTTACATATTCCAGTCCTCTGGCATAGGACACGTCGTCAATAGCGAAGAACAATCTGATTCTTGCGTCTTCTCGGAAGACGCACACATGCGCCAATTTGATCATTGTTTCGTCATAAGGAGATACATACCGTGATCGCGTACCCCGTAGATTCTCCATGCTCAGCTTCCCATTGTAGAATCTTAGTTCCCTTGCGAAATCCATATATATCGTCTCGTTCAGCCGAACGTTGTTGGCGGTCCATTTCACACCAGATAGGACAGATTCTCGCATCATCCATTCACTCTCGTCAACGTAGTAGGCCGTGAAGGCGAATGGTGAAAGCACCACTGTGAATAGCATCACCCCCAATGCTATTCGCCCACGTACCGCAGATTTCACCTCACCGCCTATTTTCTTCAAATCTGGCCCGTAACACCCATTACCCAAATGATTCATGAGTAAAGAAACACATATCGATCCTGCAAACATCAAGTAGGTCAGGGCGCGAAACGTGAATTCACCAGGTATGAATATTCCTCCGAAATAAGGTACAATAAAAGTAAAAAGTATCGATAGCCCGTACAACGTTCCACAAACAGCGAGCGAAAAGTCAATTTTTCTTGACGAACAGAATTCCCACAACATTCCCAATAGACCGAGAATCACATATGCTTCAACCTCGATCCTGCGAAGAATTGCAACTTCAGAGTAACGATAGGCAGCGTAAGCGACGCTGAAGACTTCGATTTGCAGCCCACCAGCAAAAGCCTTAACGAGATCCTCACTACTCACCAAAATATACCGGAATCCTTCTGTAGCGAAATACATCAGCCAAGAGAAGTATATGACATACAGAATAATCGTCATATGCCGTCTCTGCTTTATACTCTCTCTGAGGAGAAGGAATCGCAACAGCATCATTCCTCCACTCGTCAAGACGACAATGGACGAAGTAATAGAATGCGTCATTACCAATACCGAAAAGAGTAGAATCCCCAGAAAATTGTAACGGCGGCTCTCTTCGAGAATCGTTAGCATAGTCAGGGGAAAAAGCATCGTGGCTACTGTGTTCGGTGAGAAATGTGTCTGTACCATAAATCCCCCGATTACGAAGAGCAATGTGGAAGCAAAAGCACGTCTCGAGTCCTGAAGCAATTTGAAAACAAACAAATACATGGAGCATGGCAGCACGACAGAAACAAATGAGGAAAAGTACTGAATAAACATGAATGGAGGCAGCCCTGTAACATTCGTTACAATACTGCCAAGAATGAAAGCGATTGGCCATTCCAGGTATTCATCATAGGAGAAATCTATGTACCCGTTGCTTGTTACCGACATGGAGGTGGCAATGTGCGCGTAAGGGTCGTGCACCCTTGGCGCTGACTCAACAAAGCTCGGTGTGGCCCAAAAAAACAAAGCGGTCACGACGACCGACACCAAGTGAATCCAATGCATTTCGCTTTTCTCAACTTTTAGAGCAAAAAACGCGTTAGCAATGTTCATAGCTAAGAGAGCGATCCAGAAATGCACCGGCATGAACTGAGCAAGACCGAACCTAGCGTCGACCTTGATATCTGGAACTCTAGTACCATATACTGCAAGAATCCACAATGAGATGCTAAATAGGATCACTATCAAGAAAACGGTCCTAGACTTCATCGTTAGTACACTCTAGGCGATTTGGGATTTTAGAGTAGCCAAAAGTCTCACCCTGTTGAACATATCGGCCGTTTCGAACCCACCGACTATCAACTTGTGCCTCAGATCACTATTCAGCAAATCTCTTATTGCGCATTTCCAAGATTCCGTGGAGTTGTCCTGCAACACAATACAATTCTCTCCGTCAACATAGATCGAATCCGTCCGCTTTGACACTATTACAGGGACTCCCATAGCCATAGCCTCTATGCTTTTGAGTGATACTCCCCTTTGAAGCCTGTTGGAATAGGGGATCAATGTTGCTGTTGCGGATCTTTGTATCAATGGCACTCTCTTCCTTGGAATGGAACTATGGATTCTGATCTCTCCTTGGAGATCTAGCTTCGCAGCGCGATTGGAAACGCTTTCCAACATAGGACCGTCACCGTATATATCAAGTTCGACTTTGTAGCCAAGATTCTTGAGGCCCCAGATGGCAGAAATAAGCGGGTCGAAGTCGTAGAATTCATTTAACGAGCCAACATATGTCAATGCTATTTTTCTCAGATCTGTTTCCAATGGTTCTCTTTCGCTGAATCTCTTGCTGAAGAAGAAATCTGGGATGAAATAGGGCATCAACACAATCTTCTCCTTATCTACCGAAACCTCTGACAATATCAGATCTTTGGCACTAGGAGAAGAGGTAAAAATAACGTCAGCTCTCGTCAATGCAACCAGATCAAAGAACCTCATAACCCGCATCAGTAGCATTTGAACGGGTTTTGGATATTGGAAAACACCGAGTTCGTACGCACTGATCGGGGTGCTAATTGCTCTGTATATCAATGGAAGACCCATTAGGTGGGACATGAATGACAGTATAGCTGCCTCACAGTTGCCTCTAACAATGACTTTCCTAATCCCAAATCTCATGTGAAGAAACATAAGAACCAGGCACGCTTCGGTCGAGAAGAGAAGCTCCCCGATAAGAGAAAGGTATTTTCTTGCAAGAATGGGAAGCACTATTACAGAGAGGTTCGATGGGAACTGACCTAGCAATCGAATAACATGTGTAGATTTGGATTTAAGGTTGGCGGCGGCGATTCCAACGACAAGATAGGTTTTGCCGAAGACTGATACAGCTTTTGCGAATTCGATTTCATTGTTGGAGGGGCCGAGGATCCTGCTGGAGATATCTATGGGACTGACTACGAGGAAGACTCCTGTGTGATTGGTCAAGGTGACACAGATCCTGTCGGTTGGTCATAAAGAACAGAGTCGCGCGCGCGACAACCCGAAGACTGAGCTAGGTCGTTGGAGGCCCACGTGCCCGGATGACCCGTCGATATCGATCCCATACAAAAGACCCTAATGTAACAAATTCTTGTATAACTTTAGATAGCGTGCGGCGACAGCATTTATGTCAAACTTCTCGCGTGCTCCTGCCCCCAAATGAGTTCCAATCTTCTTTCTAAGATCCTTGGACGTACATAGCGAATAGAGGCACCTAGAGTAATCCTCTGTACTCGTCGCCAGCGGCAATTCAGAATTGTGGCCTAACAGCTCCCGTGAGAAAGGCTTGTCAAAAACCACCAGAGGCCTTTCCAGAATCATGGCTTCAATCATCCCCAAGGGGCAGGCTTCGTATATGCTCGGAAAACAGACTATGTCACTTGCTGCCATCGAGGTTATCAGTTGCCTGTAAGGCACGAATCCCTTTATTGTAACATTATCAGATAAATCCAACCTTGAGACAAGCTCCCTTATCTTCTGTTCCAGTGGGCCTCGTCCGAACACCTGGAGCTGAAAATCACTAAATTGGAACTTGTTGACCAGATAGGCGAGTGATTTCAAGAGATGTACGATGCCCTTGCGCCAATAAAGTCTCCCCGCATAGAATATCTTCACGGTGTCATCCCCTACACAATGTAGGCGCGCCGTCCTTGCGATTTCCTCGAGGTGAGCTATGTTTACACCCGTCGGTATCGTGAACATTTTCCTTGGGTTGATCCTATAGTATTTCTGTATTTCCATTGACAGACTCTCCGAAACAGGCACGATTGCGTCAGCATACCTAGCATCACCCCTTAATGGGAAGTCCCAAAAAGGAAAACCAACAACGTGAGCAAGGAATTCACTCAGAGATCCCTCGAGAGCAATCATTGATCTCAGAGCATAATACGATTCCAATAAAGGATTGGCGTGTATTGTAACAACCCACGGTAACTTTGGCCTTGTTCTCTTGCAATACGCGATCATTGGAAAACTTTCGGCATCTTGCCCGTGAATAATGTCACACTTGGAGAAGAGTTCACGTGCGGCACTCAGGTTCGATATTTGATACCAAAGATGACGAGGCGGAACACCAAGTACTGGAACTCTGACTATTTGAGGGTTGTCTCCTGCTACTCCCTTATCCACAGGCTCGATATTCTTTTCGGTTCGTGGCCAACCCGCCATAACAGTCACAGATGCTCCGCTATCCGCTAGGGCATGTGCGAGATTGTGGGAAAACGTTCCAACTCCTCCAAACATATAGGGTGGAAACTCATGCGAAACTATCAGCACGCGCAAATAGAAGACCTACCACTCATTTGGGGGAGTTGTCAACTGAAGACCTGAGACGGCATTTACCACTGACAATGACCCACTCATGTGGTCAGTTAGTAAGACTGTGGACGCGGTTTCTCAAAACCAGTCATTGTGGCGAAGATGGGAAATGCCAGCATTGTAATGCAACATTAACATAGCGTCTATTGCGAACTCCGTAGCCCAGGTGCATGCCACAAACCTATCATACCAGTGATAGCCAAAGGGCACCCCTCCATTCAACAGCTCAAATTTTGATCTATGTGCTTTTCTCGTAACGTATGACAGGGCTGCCAAAGCTTTTCGCATATACTCGTCTCTCTTGGTTTTGTTATGAAAGTATAGAAGAACTCTCGCAACTTGAGCAGTAGCAGCCAAATCCACGTTGCGCTGGGCTGGTTCTTTGGTTGGAAAAATGTACCATGTTGCGCCACTCTTGGCCTGGTTTTCACATAGGTAGGTGCCCAGCTTGTTAATAAGGTGGCCAAGTGAGGAAACATATTTCTCCAATGATATCAAACCCTCGACAGCATAGCATAGGTAGTGAAAGCGATTCCATATGCCCAAATCTCTTTGCGCATAAAACACTTCATTCAGCCTAAACATGCTACCGTCGAAGAAATT
>Ga0315289_10006243_pt1 | contig 17532 bp, 12 predicted proteins | sample YL17G11_40_MG_FD_203452 | JGI IMG/M metagenome (GOLD analysis project Ga0315289, IMG submission 203452) | Sediment microbial communities from Yellowstone Lake, YNP, Wyoming, USA - YL17G11_40 | ecosystem: Environmental > Aquatic > Freshwater > Lake > Sediment | place: USA: Wyoming | collected... | reverse complement strand
GATGTCCTCCATGATGCTCCGCGTGCCCGCGACACGGTACGAGGGCTTGGAGAACCCCGACGAGGGCCGTGACAGAGGAAACAAGTCTTTCGACGTCGTCGACGTCGTCCTCGCCTCTTTGTCTCGTCGCCTTTTTTTCGTCATCTTTCGCGCCGCCTCTCCCCACCGAGGCGCTCGCTTTTCTCGCGAAACCCGCTGCGCTCACGCCGACAGCGCCCGCGTGCGTTTCGATCCGCTTGGCGACTCGGAGCAAAAAAACGGGGAGCAAGAGCTTACTTGTCTAATCAATCAATTCGACTTCCCTCTTTTCGCAGGCTCGCTCCGTCGGCGAAGAAATCGGCGACCGCTGCCCCTCGCCGCGCCCCCGTCGTCTCCGTCCGCGCCCAGGTACGATCGGTTTTTTCCCTTCTCGGACAGACAGAGGGAGTGTTCTCCAGACGCTGAGCATGCTCAGCGTCGGGCTCCGCATCGATTTTCTATTCAGGAGCGGTACATTTGGAATCGTCGGGACCAAGTCAAAAGGAAAAAAAACAGAGCGTCGCGAACCAAGCAAAAAACAAAAAGGCGACATCTTTTTTTCCTCGACCTCCGACTCCTCGAGGCCCGTTGCTGGGTTCATCCTGCAGGGTTGCCCCGTCCCGCCCTCGCCGCTGCTGCTGCTCCCTCCGCGCGCGACCTTTAAAATGCCGTGCCCTTTCAGCCCGAGACGCAGCGGGCCTTGACAGCAGCAGAAGCAGCCCGTGTGCTCCCCTTGCCCCCCTTATTCCTTCCTCAACCTCAACGCCGACCGGGAAAAAAACAAACGCACAACGCAAAAAACAAAAATCCAGTCGGCCGACAAGGAAGCCGCCCTCAAGTCCCTCCGCTCCCTCAAGTCCGGCGCCTCCGCCGCCCTCGCCAAGCACGAGGAGGACCTCAAGAACTCCGTGCGGGCCGCGTCGGCAGCTGCCTCGTCCGACGCCGCCACGGCCACGACGGAAGCCTCGGGCCTCACCGAGCTCGACTCGGCGAACTTTTGGAAGTTTATCAAGGAGGACGCTGGACCCGCCCTCGTCGTTGTCGACTTCTACACCACCTGGTGCGGCCCTTGCAAGCTCATGATGCCCAAACTCGTGGAATTCTCCGCTGCGCGCGGAGGAAAGATGGTCGGTGCCAAGTTCGAGTGCAACGCGAAGAACAAAGACCTGGGGAAAGAGCTCGAGGTGCGGTCTGTGCCGACCTTCCAGCTGTACAAGGGAGGCGTTAAAGTGGCGACGATGACGGGCGCGAAGCCGGACGACCTCGAGAAGCTGATTGACGAGCACATGTGAGAGAGAGAGAGAGAGGGAGAGAAAGAAAGGGAAAAGAAACAGAGAGAAATTCCTTTTTTGTTTTGTCTTTTGAAAGAGAGAGAGTAGAGAGAACGAAACCAAACACAACAACATCAACAATTTTTTCCCCCTTCCGCGCGCGCTTTCCGTCGATTCTTTTCTATGTTGTCTTGTCGTTGGGTCCGATCTTTTGTGAATGTGAGAGAGACAGTGTCCTCTTTTTACCCGCCGCAGGCGCGGGGAAATTATTTCCCAAAATAAAAACAAAAATATTTCCTTTTTCGCTCTCCCCGGATTTTGATTCGTTTTCTGTTTAAAGGGTTTCAGTGCTCTCCGGGTGGGGATCATTCGTTCATTACAAAGAGAAGAAAACAAGTTCACATGAGGCCCATCTCTGTGAGGACGTCCTTTCGTCCCTCCTGCTTCGCCGCCGCCGCCTTGCCGCCGCCGGCGCTGACGCCGCTTCCCTTCCCATCGCCGCCCGCAGCGGCGACGGCCGCGGCGGCAGAAGCAGCAGCGGCAGCAGCAGCAGCAGCAGCAGCTTCTCCGCCTCTCTTGCCACCGCCCCCGCTGCCGCGCCTCCCGAGCGAGGCCACGGCGCTCGCGAGCCTGCGCCTCGCCTCTGCCGCCGCGGGATGGTCTTCGTCGGCGTCGGCGTCGCCGTTCCCGTTGCCCAACGCCGCGGCGGCAGGCGCGGCGGCGGCGACCGCCGCAGCGACTGCGGCCGAGGCAGCAGCTCCTCCGCCGCCCCCGCCGCCGCCGTACCCGACGAGCTGCGACTGCGGCGGCGCGAAGGCAGCGAGATCAAAGTCGGAGGGCGACTCCTCGTCCCCTGTCTCTCCTCTCCCTGTTCCTCCCCCTCGCTGGAGCAGCAGCTTCGGCGGCGGCGGGGGGAGGAGCTTCCTCGCCCGCTTGCCGTCGCCCCTCCGTCTGTCGGCGCCGGCATCCCCCCCTTCGGCCGCGGCGGCGGGGTCGGAGTTTTGGGACCCCGCGACCGCGTTTGCGGCGGCGGCGAGGCCTGCTGAGGACCTGGAGCGCCTCTTTCCCGTGGAAGGAGGGAGAGAGAGAGCGGCGGCGGCGGCGGCGGGGCGAGACGTGAGAGGAACGGGCACCGCGGCGGCGTCTTGCTGCTGCTGCTGCTGCAGCTGCTGCTGGGGCCCAAGGCGCGACCTCGGCCCGCGCCCCGCCTCCGCCGTCCCCGAGGGGGGAGCCGCCGTCGCCGCAGCGTTCGCATGGGCGGGGAAAGGAGCAGAGACGGTGTCGCCTCCGCGGTGGAGCAGCGGAGAGAGCAGCGCCGAGCCGTCGAGGAAGGAGGGAGCGGCTGCCGCTGCCGCGGCCGACGCGGCCGCCGCCGCGGCGCGGGCCCCCGGGTTTCCCCCTCCGCCGCCGCCGCCGCCGCCGTCCCGGCTGTCGTGGGCGCGTCCCAGGGCCGCGTTGAGGACGTCGAACGCCGCGGAGACGCCGGCGCCGTCGTTCCCGACGACTGTCGCAGCGACGGGGGCCGCAGCGGCAGCGGCAGCGGCAGCGGCGGCGGCAGCGGCGGCGGCAGCGGCGCGGGGGCGCTTGGCTCTCCCGGAAGAGAGGGCCGCGGCGTCCGAGGGTGCGCTGCCGCCTGCGCCTGCGTCCGCCCCAGTCGCAGCCGCGGCCGCGGCAGCAGCAGCAGCAGCGGGGGTCTTGCCGAGCGCCAGAGGGACGCGCGGCGTCGTCGCCGCCGCAACAGCAACACCAGCATCAGAAGCACCGCCGGCTCCAGCGCCAGCGCCGCCGGCCGCCGGCGAGAAGGTCAGCGCGGCCTTCTCCGACGAGAGCCTCCTCCTCGGCGGCACGAACGAGGCCGAGGCCCTCCTTTCCGAACCCGGGACCCGCTGGCTCTTCTGCTGCTGCTGCTGCTGTCCCTGGGAGTGGGAGTAGGCGGGAGGAGCGGCGGCGGGGGGGCCGGGGGTCGGGCCGGCGTCTCCGGCGGACCGCGCGGGGGCGACGGTCGCCGCTACTTCCGCCGCTGCCTCGGGCTTTCCTGCAGCAGCAGCAGCAGCAGGAGGAGCGGGAGCAGCGGGAGCAGCAGCGGCGGGAGGCAGCGGGGGGAAGAACCTCGCCTCCTCGACCCTGCGGCCCTCGGAGGCGCAGGCGGCGAGCCACGCGGGCGTGACGGCTTTCTGTTGTCGGTTTTTGGGTTTTTTTTTAACGGAAACGTGGAAAAGAGTGAGTGATTTTTTTTCTTCGTCTCGGCCTTCTCTGTTGCCAGTCCCCCCGACCCGAAAAAGCGCAAAACCGCAAAAACTCAAAGAGGGAGAAGAGCTCACCACCCCAAACTCCGCGGCCCTCTCAAACTTCTCCCCGCTCCGCGTCGGCACCAGCAAATGCGTCGTCGACGCCCGCATACAGTCCGAGTACCGCGCCCCCAGGGCCTCCCCCAGCCGCGCCGCCGCGTGCCTCGCCGCCGTCGGCAGCCCCGAGGCGCAGAGCTTGACTTGCTTCGTCGCCCCGTCCCCCCCGCCGCAGCCGCCGCCGCCGAGGAAGTCCCGCAGGGGCAGCACGTGCGGCAGGGGCGCGAACGCGAGCGAGCAGAGGGCGCCCGCCGCGGCGGCGGGGCTGGCGGAGCGCGCCGCCGAGAGGGCGGAGGGCGGCGGCGGGACGGGCAGCGGCCTCCCCGCGGCGACGGAGGCGGCGAGCCAGCTCGCGGTGACGCGCCTCGACCTCGGGACGAGCACCCTGGTGCATTTCGGTTTCGAAAGGGAGGGGGGGGGGGGGCGGGGGGATCGAGAGAGAGAGAGAGAGGAGGAACGGGAAGAAAAGTGAGTTTTTCCCCCTCTTTTTTTTTCGCCGTTGGCCTCGACCCCGAGAGACCAAAGAGGAGGGAAACCTTCTCACCAGTCCGCCCTCCTGTCCAGGATCCCGGCGGCCTCTGGCGACAGCCCAGGAGGGCACAGCGCGAACGCCGCGTCCCGCGGTACCCCGCTCGTCGTCCGCGCGTCGAAGGTGCGGGCCCCGGCCTTGGCGAGCTCGGTGCGCAGCGCGGCGGTCGCGGCAGCGTTCTCACCGTTGCTGCCGTTGCTGGAAACGCCGTTCGGCCTCGGCGCCGTCATCGCGGCGAGGGTGAAGTGGAGCCCGGCGAGGGGGAGGGCGCTTGCTACTGCTGCAGAGGCTGCGGCGGCGGCGGCGGCAGAGGCGGCGCCTCCTCCTCCGTTGGCGCCGGCGGCGGTGTTGCCGCCGTTTGCGGCGACGCCAGTCACCGCAGCAGCAGCAGCGGCGGCAGCGGCGGCGGCGTTCGTGACGGCCGCGGCGGAGGCGGACCGCACGAGCGCGCCCAGGTCGGAGACCGACAGCGACCACGACGCCCCTCCTCGCCGCTGCTGCTCCCGGGCCTGAGCCCCCCCCCCCGCGCTGCTGCCTCCTTTCCCGCCGCCGTCGCCGTCTCCACCGCCGATGCCGCCGCCGCCGCCACCGACGGGGAGCAGCCTCCCGGCCTCGGCACAGGCGACCAGCCACGCACCGCGGACCAGCTGCGTCGCCCCTGGGAAGGCCGCGGCGTGGGCCCGCAGGGCGTCGGCCTCCTCGGCGGTGAGGTCGGCTCCTGGGAGTCGGTTTCCGATTTTTTATTTTTTTGTGAAGTTGGTTTCGTTTTCGCTTCACTCCTCTTCTCCTCTCTCTCTCTCGTCTCTCATCTTCTTCCTCCCCCCAAAGCTAAAAAAATACCAACTCACCGACCACGGCGTGCGTGACGGCGTTCCCGGGCAGCAGCGCCCTCTCCAGCGTCGCCCCGCCCTGCCGCAGCGCCGCCAACAGCCCGCGGCGCTCGGCGGCGCCCGAGGTTCCCGTGAGGAAGACGCGGCAGCCGTCGAGGACCATGGCGTCCTCCTCTGATTCTGCCCGGCTCCTCCGCGTCTCCGGGGGAGGAGAACGCGCGGGAGCGGGAGGGGCGGGCTTCCCGAGGGCGGGGGAGGCGTCGGCGGCGCAGGGAGGGGCCGCCGCGGCCGCGGCTGCCTCCTCCTCTCGCGCTTCTTGCTCCTCCTCATCCTGCTCCTCCTTCAGCCTCCGCTGCTGCTGCTCCTCCTGCAGGAGCATCTCCGCCTCTCGCTGCGCCTTCTTCTTGGCCGCTGCGGCAGCAGCAGCCGCTGCGGCAGCAGCGGCAGCAGCGGCGGCGGCGTCGCCCGCGTGCGCCGCCGCCGCCGCCCCCGCCGAAGCGCCCAAAGGGCCGCCCGAGATCCCCGCGCCTCGCCCCTTCGCCCCCCCGCTGCTCCCGCCGGCTCCGCGACCGGCGGCATTCCCGGGGCCCGAGGACAGCCCTGGCGGCGCCTCCGGGACCGCGTGGTCGGCCTCGAGGCTCCGCGAGTACCGCGGCCTCTGCGCCGCCGCGGCGACCCACGAGTCCCACAGGACAGAGATGCCCCACTGCCTCGCCTTGTCCTCTTTGAGCGATGGGGGGAAGGCGTCGAGGCTGCGCGGGAGGTACCTGGAGGGCGGCGGAGGGATCTGCAGGCGCGCGGGGGAGGCCGAGGAGGAGGGAGAGGGGCGGGCGGCGGCGGTCGCCGCCGCCGCCGCTGCGGCCGGCGGCGGGGGCAGCCCCCGGACGACGACGAGGTGCGTGCAGTCGCGGGTCAGGTCGCCCGAGTAGAAAGCCCCGGCCCTCTCCAGAGCCTGCGCGATCGGCCTCTTGTCCTCTCCCGTGCCGCCCGTGAGGCAGATGCGGAGGCCGGCCAGCGGTCCCAGGGCGTGCTTCTTGTCGAACGGGACCTGGGGAGGGAGAGGAAGGAGAGAGGTTGAGGTCCGGGAAGGGGGGTGAGCGTCGAAGGAAAGCGCAGCGTGCGAAGCGCACCCGTTTTGGTGTCGATGACGGTCGATGTGGCGAGAAAACGTGTTCTCTTCCTCTCCAACTCTCTCTCTCCCTCCATCCAATCTCTCTCTTACCAGCTTCTTCGCCTCGACGCACGCGCGCAGCCAGCTCGGCTTCACCACGGGCACGGGCATGGGCAGCAGCAGGCTTGCGCAGGCGGCGTAGCGGGCGGTGCTGACCGAGCCGGCGACGCAGGCGACGGGCGGGTCTTGTCGGTTCAGGACGGCGTCGGCGGCAGGCACGGTGCCGCCGAGCTCGGCCACGGCCTTCTCGACGCGATCGCGCTCGCGGGAGCGTAGGCCCGTGACAACGACGGTCATGCCGTGGAGCGGGAGGCGGTTGGGGATGGCCATTTTTTTGAGGCGGGGGAATTGAAGGTCTTCGCCGCTTCTTCCTCTTCCCTACTGCTCTCTCTGTTTCTCGCTCGCTCGGCCTCCCTACTCTCGATCTCCGTGCTCTCTTCTCGCTGGTATCTGGCGGAGAGGAGACAAGAATGAGCAGAAAGGAGAGAGGAGGCGAGGAGAGAGGGATGCCTCCAGTCGCATCGAGAGAATTCGAGAGTGAACAGAGGTCACCAGAACCTCGATTTTCCCTCTCTTTCTCTTTCGTTTCTCTCTTCCTACGACAGAGGCTCTCTCGCGCTCGCTCGCACACAAGCGCGCCGCGCGTTGCTCTCCTTCTCGTCGTCGTCTGCATCGCGAACGTCGGCAAACGTGTTCCCCCAGGCAGAGAGAGAGAGAACTCACTCGAGCGAGTCCCCAAAAAACTCAAACAACTGATCGACGACGACGACGACGATGGCCAACGCCCGGTGGTCGCTCGGCTACCTCCTGGTGCGTTCTCTCGCTGCTTGCCTCTCTCTCTCACCGAGGCGACTCCTCGTGTCGGTCACAAGAGGAAGAGAGAGAGAGAGGGGGGGGATGGAGCCTGGCGTCTCAGAAACGGAAGAGACGAGAAAAAAACAGCCGAGGGCAAACAACGTTGACGACGCCACGCGTTCGCTTTTTTCTTTTCAACCTCGACCCTCACCCCCTCTCCCTATCTCTCGAAACCAAACAAAAACACATCCCCCTCAAGGCCCGCTACGTCGACGCCATGGCCGTCTCGGCGCGCGCCGCCGAGGCCGGCAAGTCCCTCGGCGAGGCGGTCTCCGCCGGCGTCTCGGCAGCGCTCGCGCCGAGGCTGACCCGTGTCGTCTTCCACGCCGGCGGTGCGATGGCGCCCGCTTTGAACGCCGCGGCGGCGATTGCCGCCGCTCCTGCGCGGAAAAAGGCCTCCGCTGCCGCAGCGACGACGGCAGCAGCAGCAGCAGCTACCGCTGCTCCTGCTACAGCAGCTCCCCTCTCTCCGGTCGAGGGCTTGCTTGTCCGCGTCCTCCCGAGCCCGTCGGCCTCGTCGGTCGCCGTCGGCGACGTCGTCGCGTTCCGCGCTCCCGCAGTGTCGCCCGAGGAGGCGCGCGCCGTCGGGGCCTGGCCGTCCGAGGGGCAGGCGGAAGTGCGTGTATAGTGGGGGTTTAGGGAAGGATAAAGCGGGCGGGAGTTGTTTATCTTCCGCTCCCAAAGAGAACGCTCCTGACAGAAACAGAAACTTCGACAACAACAAAAAAAAAACTCGACATCCCAGGTCCTCGTCAGGCGCGTCGCGGCCTCCGAGGGAGAGCAGCTCCTGTTCGCCTCTTCGTCGAGCCCCACCTCCTCCGAGAGCAGAGAGCAGGGCGCGGAAGCGACGGCAGCCGCAGTGGAAGGGGAGGCGCGCGGGGCGCCCCCCCCGCCGCCGCCCTTCGCCGTCCCCCACGGGCACTGCTGGGTCCTCGCCGACAACGAGGCGCTGCCGCTGCCCGCCGCGAGGGACTCGAGGGCCTTTGGTCCCCTGCCGTACGGGGCGATCCTGGGGCGCGTCGTCTACGCCGCGGCGTCGGTGACCGACCACCGCCCCATCCTGCGAGGGGGGAGCGGGAGCTCCTTCGCGTCCTCGTCCTCCTTAAGCGGCGGCGGCGGTGGCGACTCGGGCGCCTTTGCCGCAAACGGCTCGTTCGCCTCTGACTCTGGCTCCTCTCCTTTCGCTTCTGCGTCCTCCGCGGCTTCTCGGGGATCATTTGACGAGGACGTGCTCGAGGCGGAGCTGGACATCCGGGAGCTGGCCCCGCCGGCGCCGGTGAGCTGAGGAGAAGAGAAAGAAAAGAAGAGGAGGAGCTTTTATTGTTTTGTCTTTTCCGCCGCCGAGTTTTTTCTTTTCTTTCTTTGCGAACGACCCCGTGCCTTGCTCTCGCTCCCGTTTTGGTCATGAAGGCCCCCCCCTTTTTTGAAACCCCTCACCGACGGCGCCCTCTGCTTTTGTAAAAAAAAACGACAACCAATCCATCTTCTTTCTTGAAGAGCAAAAGGGAAAGAATTTTGATGCGAAATTCTCTCTCGGGCCCTTCTTTTTTTGGAAACGCGGTATGTTTGGGGATCTTGTTTTACATTCTTTCTAGTTCGCGCTAGGGGAAAATAGGGCGCCTACGAGCGCTGCGAGCGCTGGGGGCGGCGCTCTCTCTCGCGCGCACAAATTGGGGGGTTAAAACACACACACAGGTAAAGGCTCCCCCTCAGACTTCGACTCTTCCTACTCTTTTTTTCTCTTCCTCGTCTCTCTCTCATCATCTCTCGTTGATTTGGTTTTTTCGCAGATTCCTCTCGAGCGCGCGCAGTGCCCAGCGTGCGGGTGGAAGGGTCCCCGCGCGGCGGAGCAAAAAACAAAAATTCTTTTTCGGGTCGTTTTTTAGAAAATTGGCTAAGTTGGGGTGCGCGACTTGAGAGGAAAAAAACTAAAAGGGGGTCGGCGGGAGAAGGCTGCGAAGAAAAAGGAAGAAAAAAATCATCGTCTCTCTCTATCTTTATCTGTGGGATCCGAGGGATGCGCGCGTTTTGGGTGTATGCGCGCGCGTGTGTGTGTGTATGTGTGTGTGTGTTTGTATGTGCGAGTTGCCGCGAATAAAAAAGAATGTGTTTCTTGTTGTTTTTGATTGGTTGCGTTTCCTGGTTTTTTTTGTTCTCTCTCTCTCTCGCCGCCGGCGTTGGCGAGCGCCGCAGAAGGAAGGCCCGCCCTCGAAGCGTTGCTCCATCTCTATCGTCTGAGAGCGAGCGCAGCCAAGAAAGACGAGCTCCCTACGCCGTTGCCGCCGCCGTGTTTTTTGAGTGTCTCTCTCTCTTCTCTCTCTCTCTCTCCCTCCCTCCATACATGAGAAGGTGGCACCTAAAATCAAAAAATGGAACAGAAAGCAACATCGATTGGTAGTGCTGGAGAAGCTGCAGCAAACGCGGGGGCAAAAGTATAAGAAGGCCAAAAGGGAAAAGGTTAAAAAGATAGCTCTCGTTGAACGTTTTTCCTTTAGTCCCAAGCGGACTGGCCTCCGTAGGCGCCGCCGCCGCCGCCTCCGTAGCCGCCGCCGCCCTGGTAGCCGCCACCGCCTCCGTAGCCGCCGCTGGTGGTTGTTGTTTTTGGTTCGGGGTTGAAGAGGAAGAGGAGGAAGAAGTGTGAGAACAAAAGGAAAAGTGGGCAAAACGTCTCGAGCGAATTGTTGTCGCCCTCTCTCTCTCCCTCGACCCCTTCGAAACGAACTCACCCGCCGTAGCCGCCGCCGCCACCGCCACCGTAGCCGCCGCTGTTGTATTTGTGTTTGTGTGTGGATGAAAGGATATGATAAAGTGAGCGGAAAAAGTCTCGTTCTTCTTCTTCTTTGACGCCGTCGCCGCCGTTCCCTCTTCTCTCAGAAAACCAAAAACAAAACTCACCCTCCGTAGCCCCCGCCGTGGCCACCACCGCCCCCACCGTGCCCGCCCCCTCCGCCGCGCGAGTAGTCCGAGTCCCTGCGGAAGTCCCTCCCGCCAAACCTCGACCCGCCCCCACCGCGGCCGCCGCCGCGGCGCCCGCCGCCGCCGCCGCCGAACGACGCGCGCGCGCCCATGTTGGCCAGCCAGCCGGGGACCTCCTGCGACGTCTCGGTGAGCAGCTCAGCCAGCCCGCGGGCCAGCGGGGCGTCCTTGTCGGAGAAGAAGGCCGTGGCGAGGCCCTTCTTTCCCGCGCGGCCCGTGCGGCCGATCCGGTGGACCTAAGGTAGATTTTGAAGTTTTTTTTGGTCATTGTTAAAAGGTGAGAGCGAGAGATTTTCCTCGGCGAACGAGAGGGAGAAAAAACTTCCAAAAAAAACCAAAAACACAACGCACGTAGTCGTCGATGTCAGCCGGCAGGTCGAAGTTTATCACGTGCGTCACGTGCGGGATGTCGAGCCCCCTCGCGGCGACGTCGGTCGCGACCAGGATCGGCGTGCGCCCCGACCGGAAGCTCTTCAGCGCCATCTCGCGCTCCTGCTGCGAGCGGTCCCCGTGGATCGACGTCGCCGGGAAGCCGTTGCCGCAGAGGAAGTCCTCGAGCGCGTCGGCGCCGCGCTTGGTCTCGACGAAGACGAGAGTGAGGCCCTCGACGGTGTTGATGAGGTCGAGCAGGACCTGGCGCTTGTCGGCGCCTTTGGGGGGATTTTTTTTCGTTCGGGGTTTTAGAGGGAAGGAGTGAGGTTTTTTTTGCAACTCCTCCGTGACGGCGGCGACGGCGACGAGAAGATTTCCGCTTCCTCGCCTTTCTCTCCTCTCAAAACCTCCAAAAAAATGCTCTTACCGGAGACGTATTCGATGTGCTGGACAATCAAATCCGTGGAGGAGCCGACGCGGCCGACGGCCAGGAAGATGTAGTTGGACATGAAGTCGGCCGCGAGCCTCTGGATCTCCTTGGGGAACGTGGCCGAGAAGAGCAGCGTCTGGCGCTCGCCCGTGCGGGGCATGTCCTCCTGTGGTTTCGAGCAAAAGTGAGAAAAGGGGAGGGAGAAAGGAGGAGGAAAGAGAAGCGGTGAGAAAAAAATGGGAGCATTCAAACAAAGAAGAAGAAGAGGAAGGAAGAAATAAAAACCCAAAAAGGGGGAAAACTTCAAAAAAAACTCCGAAAAAACTCTTTCTTTCTCTGACCTGCTCGACGATCCTGCGGATCTGCGGCTCGAAGCCCATGTCGAGCATCCTGTCGGCCTCGTCCAGCGCCAGGTACCCGACGCGCTGCAGAGAGACCCTCGCGCGCTCGATCAGGTCGGAGAGGCGGCCGGGCGTGGCCACCAAGAGGTCGCAGCCGCGCTCCATGTCGCGGAGCTGGTTGACGACGGGAGCCCCGCCGTAGACGACGACGGCGCGGATGCCCGTCTGGTAGCAGAACTTGCGCGCCTCCTCGTAGATCTGCGACGACAGCTCGCGGGTCGGGGAGAGGATCAGCGCGAGCGGGAACGCCTTGCGCGAGCGCCCCGTCGGCTGCACGCCCGAGCGCAGGATGTTGTGGATGATCGGGAAGCAGAAGGCGGCCGTCTTGCCGGAGCCCGTCTGCGCGCAGGCCATCAGGTCGCGCCCGGCCAGGCCGATCGGGATCGAGTAGCGCTGGACCGGCGTCGGCTTCGAGTACTTGCAGCGCGCGACGTTGGCCATCAGCGCGGGCCCGAGGTCGACGTCGGCAAACGTCGAGATGGGCTCCGGGACGGCGTCGCCCGTCGCCTCGACGGGGATGTCCTCGTAGGCGTCGAAGTTGATCCCGGTGTTCTCCTGGGTCTGGAAGAGGGAGTCGACCTCGGCCTTGGCGCGGTTGTCGGCCTCAAAGGGGTTCTCCTCGCTGTTGTTTTGGTTGTTTTGGTTTTTTTTTCAACAGAGAGGTCGGGGGTGAGCGAAGAAGGAGAACAGGAGCGAGAGCGTTCAGGCGTTGCCTCCTCTCCGATCGAAGCGATCGGTCGACAGCCTCCCGGCTTTTTCGCCGCTGAGGAAGGCACGTCAAGGGCCGAACCTCGTCCCCTCTTCACGTCAAGCGCGAGCGGCGAACGCGCCTCGTTGTTCTTCAAGAAGAGAGACGGACAACACGGGCGCTGCAGATGCGGGAACAGCGAAAGAGGAAGACCGGACGACAGCGAAGAAAGGAAAGGGCGGCGCCAGCGGTCGAGTGCGATCGAAAGAACGACTGCGTCGTCGCCTGCTTCTTCGCCCTCCTCGCGCGCAAGTCGCGCTCCAGGTCCGTTTGCGGACGCAGGACGGTCAAAATCGTCCTCTGTCGCGAAGAAGCAGATCAACCAGGGCTCTCCCAGAACAGCAGCAAACGCAAGAGTCCATCGAACTCGAGTGCCTCCTTCGTCGTCGTCGGAAAAAGCTAGTCGAGTTTTCGCTGGCTAAGAAGTCAAATGCTTTTCTTTTTTCCCTTCGATCGGCCCCGCGCTTCTGCCCGCCTTGTCGCCGCATTCTTCGCGCTACGTCGCAAATAACGACGCCACCTGCCCTCTCGAGGAAAAGGATGACCGAAAGCAAGCCCATAACAGTAAAAAACTCACCGGTCGTTGCCACCGCCGCCCCAGCCGCCGCCGTAGCCTCCGCCGCCGCCGCCGTAGCCCCCTCCGCCGCGGCCGCCGCCGCGATAGCCGCCGCCGCCGCCGTAGCCGCCGCCGCCGCGGCCGCCGCCGCCGCCGCCGCCAAAGGACCCGCCGTATGAGGGAGCGCCGTAGCCGCCGCCTCCGCCGCGGGAGGGCGGCGGGCCGCGGCCGCCGCTGCCGCGGAGATGCGGCGGCACGTAGCCGGCGTCGCCAGCGCCGTCATGGTACTGCTGCTGCTGCTGCGGGGGCACGCCTCCGACCATTCCCTGGGCGGGAATTCCGGGAGGAGGGCCCACGGGTGGGGGCGCGCCGCCGTTGGCAGGGTCCCACGACATGGTTTTGAAAAGGTGTTTTTGAGTTGAGAGGTTGGTGTTGATGGAAAAGAGAGAGGGAAAGTAGAGAATCGCTTGAATCGAAAGTGACAGCGACGCTGCGTTTTTTTTCCCTCTCCCGACCTGCCGTCTCTCTCTCCTCGTCCTCTTTCTCTCTCTGCGTCTTCGTGTTTCTTCTTTCGTCTCCTGCCTGGAATCTCATCCAAAGCAACAACCTCATGGTAAAAACAAAAGAAAAAAAGAATTCGGAGGGACGGACTTCACGTGGCTCTTCTCTCTACCGAATCGCGACGCGGGCGACGGCCGCAGTGGCCTCAGCAACTCCCTCCTCCTTCCCTCCTCCCCCACGTCTCCCGCCCCCTCTCCCAACGTCCCTCCCGGCGCTCTCGAGCATTCTCCGCAGCCCGCCCGTCATGGAGGAGTCCCGCTCCATCTCCTCGACGCTCGCGTGGCACCTCCAGCGCCAGTAGTGCCTCCTGACTGAGGGGTCATTGATGCTCTCGGCGCCCGGCGGCGGCGGCGGGCGCGAGTAGCAGCTCGGCGGGGGCGGAGGAGAGGAACCGCCGTCGGGGTCGCCGCCGCAGCTGCCGTCGGCGTCGCCGCCGCTCGCCCCCCTGTACGCCTCGGAGCTCATTGCCAGAACGTCCTGCAGGGCGAACACGGCCAGCATCGCGGGCGAATGCGCGTGCGAGCCCACGATCGACGCCGCGAGGTCGGGCGTGCACTCGGCCGGCGGAGCGCCCGAGCGGCCGAGCGCCGCGCGCCAGAACCGCTCGCGGAGCCCCTGCGCCCGCCGCGCGTCCGCCGCTCCCGCGCCCGCGCCCGCCCCCTCCCACCACGCCCGCAGCGGGGGCATGTCGTGCGTCGACGGGCTCGCCACTGACAGGTACGGGTAGAGCGCCGGGTCGCCAAACTCGGCGGCGCCGCCCTTCTCCGCGGCGACGCAGCCCTCGCCGCGTGCCGGCATCCGCTGCACTCTGAGTCCGAGCACGCCCAGGTCGCGGAGCACGCCGGCGGCGCAGGCCGGGACAAGTCCCAGGTCCTCGCCGCAGACCAGCATGTTTGAGGCGTCGAGCAAGGGGAGAAGGGTCTTGGAGCCGTGGCGGGCCCACTGGGACTCGTGGCGGTCGCCTAAGGGAGAGAGTTTTTTTTCCTCGCCAGAGAGAGACAAGAGTGAGTTTTTTTTCGACCTCGAAAGAACCCGAAGAAACAATGCGGGGGGGGATGAAAACCCTATCTTCACGTACCGTAGTAGTAATCGTCGTGGAGCCTCGCGAGCGCATCCCTCCACCCCTGCGGGCCCAGCTCGCAGAAGGAGGGGGTTGAGGTGAGGTTGAAGCGCGGGTGGAGGAGCGGGAGGGCGTTCGGGTGGCGCGGAGGGGGCGGGGAGGTTCGACCCGCCTCGGCCGCCGCTGCCGCCGACGCCGCCGACGCCGCCGGCGCCGCGTGCGAGCTCCTCTCCTCCGAGGAGGAGGGGGCGGAAGAAAAACTCTCCCCCTCCCCGCCGCCTCCGTCATCGAAGAGGTCCGGGTCTTCGATCAGGCAGACGTTCTGCCTCAGCGACAGCAGGCCCTGGCGCAGAGCCTCGAAGGAAACAGAAGTAGAAGAGGGAGAAGAAGAAGCCTCGGAGCTCTCTTTAACCTTTCCTCCTCGGCCGAGGGCGTCGATCGCGGCCTCGCTGTCGACCGCGGCCCGGAAGCGCAGCCTCCCGGGCACTCCCGGCACGGGCTCGAGGAACCTGTCGATCAGGAAGTCGACCTCCTTCGTAAGAGCTGCTGCTGTTGCAGAGGAAGGAGAAGCGGCGGCGGGAGAAGCGGCGGCGGGAGAAGCGGCGGCAGAAGGAGAAGAAGAGGCGGAGGAAGCCAGCGAGCGTGCCGCCGCCGGCGAGAGCGCCCGCGCGGCGAGCTCGCGCGTGATGTGCGGCTTCGTCAGCCTGTCGATGTCCCACAGCCCGGCGCCCTCGAGCAGCTCCCTCCTCGACACGGGCCTCGCCGGCCTGAACCGCCCGCAGGCCCCCGTGATCGCGCCCGGCTCGAGCTCCCAGATGCGGAAAAAGCCCAGAACGTGGTCGATGCGCAGCGCGTGGAAGAACTTGGCCATCCGCGACAGCCTCGCGCGCCACCACGCGAAGCCCTCGGCCGCCGCCGCCTCCCAGTCGTAGGTGGGAAAGCCCCACGCCTGGCCCCTGGCGTCGAACGCGTCGGGGGGCGCGCCCGTCGAGCCCTTGCCGAGGCGGAAGAGCTCCGGGCGGTGCCACGCGTCGACGCCGCAGGCGTCGACGCCGATCGGCAGGTCGCCCTTGAGGGCGACGCCAAACTCCTGAGAGGCGATCCCGGAGGCGCGCAGCAGCTGCAGATGGAGCTTCCACTGGAGCCACCACTCGAATTGGGCATCGGCCGAGGCCGCGGAGAAGGCGTGCCTCGGGGAGGGAGGAGGAGAGGAAGAAGGAGGAACAGGAGAGGAAGCCCCTCCCTCGCTCCCTAGGGAGAGCACCCGGTCGAGGTCCACCTCCCTGGCCCTCCCCTCGTCCCTCTCCGCCTCGGCCCCCGCCGCTCCCGCCGCTCCCGAAGCTCCCGCTCCTCCTCCCTTTCCTCCTCCGCCTCCCGACAGGCTCCCCCACCGCCAGTGCTCCGGGTGGCCGAAGACTTTGGTCGCCAGGATGCGGTGCGCCGCGTGCGGGCGGAGCCATTGGGCGTTCTCCTCGAAGAAGGCGACGAAGGACGGGGAGGGGGCCGGCGTCGGAGCGGCGGCGGCGGCGGCGGAGGAGGAGGTGGAGAGCGGCGGCATGCCGAGCTCGGCCCTTCCCGAGGCGTCGAAGACCGCCCTCGCGGCCTCCATCTTGAGCTCCAGCACGCGCTCGTAGTCGACGGAGTCGAGGGGCTCGAGCTCCTCGCGGAGCCTCGCGACCGCCGTGGCGGCTCTGGGGGGGAGGAGGGGGCGCGCTGCTCCTTCCGCCTCGCCGCCGCCGCCCTCGCCGCTGCCCTCTCCTTCTTCGCCGCCGCTTTCGGGCATCAGCCCGCGCTCGACGTCGCAGTACAGCGGGTGCAGCGCGAACGCCGACAGCGTCGCATAGGGGTAAGAGTCGCGCCAGTCGCCCATCACGCGCGTGTCGCAGAGCGGCAGCAGCTGCAAGACGCGGAGGCCGGCAGCGGCGCACCAGCGCGCGAGCGGCGCGATATCGGCGAAGCCGCCGACGCCCAGGGAGTATTTCGATCGGACAGAAAACAGCGGGACAGCGAGGCCCGCCCCTCGCCAGCGCCTCCAGTCGGGCGGGCGGAGCCAGCCCCCGTCCGCTGCGACGAGGACGAGAGCGGGAGAGGGAGGGGGCGGGGATTGGTCGAGGCAGACGATTCGGTTCTCGCCGGCCTCGAGCCGCAGCGGCGGCGGCCCGCCAAAGGGGTCGTTGGCCGAGTTGCCGACGCTGCTCGCGCTGCCGCGCCCGCCGCCACCGCCGCCGCCGCCGAGGACCGCGAAGCGGTAGGTCACGGGGAAGTGCGCCGCGGGGAGGGAGAGCTCGAGCTCCCATCGCGGGGGCTCGGGGCGCCGCGAAGGGGGCGGAGAGGGGGCGGCCGGGGGAGGCCCGCCGGCGCCCTCCGACTCCGCCGCCCCCTCCCCCTCGCCGCCCCGCCGGGCGGTCATCCTCACCGCGCGCGAGGTCTGCCACGACCCCAGCGACGGAGAGGAGCCCAGAACGGCCAGCGACTCCCCCGGCCTGAGGTCCCAGGCGCGGACCGAGAGGCGCAGCAGCACCGAACCCGGCTCGAGGGCGGCCGCGGCGGCGGCGGGGGGGGTCTGTTGGCGATGGTGCAGCAACTGCGACGGCGGGGAGGAGGGCGGGTCGGCCTCGTCGCCGCTGTTTGATGCCGCTGCTGCTGCCGCTGCTGCTGCCGCTGCTGCTGCTGCGTCGAGGAGGGAGGGCGCCGAGGACGAGAGCGAGGGGTTGATTCCCCCCTCGCTTTCGCCCTCGCCGCCGCCGTCGCTCCCTCCTCTGCCGTCGCCGCCACCGCCGCCGCCGCCGCGCCTCGGACCCGATTTGTCGTTGTCGAATGGAGCGATGGCGTCGATGAACGCCGACCTCCCCAGCAGCGCCCCCGGCTCGGCGTCGTCGAGCCAGGTGTCGGAGAGCAGAGCCGCCGCCGCTGCCGCCGTCGCCGGGAGGGCCACTGCTCTCGCTGTCGGCTCCCTCCTCGCGACGCTGCCGTCTTCCGACAGGAGCAGGTATTTGTAAGAAACAGCGGTTCCCGAGGATCCTTTCCTCGGGAGCTCGACGCAGGCTTCCCAGACGGGGACGGGCGGAGGGGACTGAGGCTGCTGCTGATGGTGCTGTTGCTGCTGCTGCTGCTGATGATGATGATGATGAGGCGGGTCGGCACCGACGGCAGCAGCAGCACCGCCGGCAGCCGAGGCCGAGGTCGCCGACGACGACGTTCCGTCGACGGCGTTTTCGTGTCCGCTGCTCGGCGTCGCCGGGGAGCTCGTCGCCGCGGCCGTGTAAGACGCTCTGCAGGCCATCTTTACGCCCTTCGCCGGGTCCCAGTCACCCAAATCGGGTCCAGCGCCGACCACGGCGAGGCTCTGGCCCCAAAGCGTCGGGTAGGGGACGCGGAAGCGGACGGAGATCATCTGAATCGGCGGCGA
>Ga0315289_10006240_pt1 | contig 17538 bp, 16 predicted proteins | sample YL17G11_40_MG_FD_203452 | JGI IMG/M metagenome (GOLD analysis project Ga0315289, IMG submission 203452) | Sediment microbial communities from Yellowstone Lake, YNP, Wyoming, USA - YL17G11_40 | ecosystem: Environmental > Aquatic > Freshwater > Lake > Sediment | place: USA: Wyoming | collected... | reverse complement strand
CAAGGAAATTTTTCGCGGATGTCCTTGACCACTGCCTTGATGATGGGCGTCAGGGACTCCTCGTCCAGGGCCTTGAGGCGGAGCCGGGTTTCCTCCTCGATCTCGCGCAGGCTGCCGAAGATAGCCTCCAGCTTGTCCGACAGCTCCTCATATTTCTCCCTCAGGCGCTCCAGGGAGTCGGGGGGCAGCTTGCCCTCTTTGACCAAGGACTCGATTTTAGCGAAGGGGACGGGCGCGCCGTCGATGACCGGCACCAGGTCAGGCTTGACGAAGAGCCCCATCTGGACCTGGATGACGGAGAAGCCTTCCCGGGCCACCTCGCCCTCGAAGGCCGCCAGCAGCTCCCGCTGTTTCTCCTGCTGGGCTTCGATGATATGGTCCCGGGCTTCAAGATAGTGCTTGCTCTTGAGCAGGTCGGGGATGTGGGTTTTGAGCATGTCCACCAGGTTCTGCAGGCTGGCCTCGAACTTCTTGCCCTGTCCGGCGGAAAGCATAATGAGCCGGGGCTCGTCGGAGTTCTTGAAGTTGTTGACGTACAGGATATCGTCCGGGATTTTGTCCGCTTTCTCCATCCGCTCCAGGAGCTGCTTGATGGTCGTGGTCCGCCCGGTGCCCACCAGGCCGGTGAGGAAGATGTTGTAGCCCAGGCTCTTGATGTCCAACCCGGTCTTCAGGGACCGCAGGGCCCGCTCCTGGCCGATGATCTCATCGCAGGGCTCGAGTTCGGCGGTGCTGGCAAAGGGGATTTTGGCCGGGTCGCAGGTCCAACGCAGCTTATCAGGGGAGAGCTCGGCAAAGGGGGTCTTGGTTTTTGGGGCCATGGGTTGTCTCCTTATGCTACTCATACCATATTCCCTTGCAGCGACTCAACCCCCGTGAGCTGAAAATGGCGTGCAAAATGGCCAGGTATTTGTTAAAATGACGACAATTTTAAAGGAACAGTCATGGATGGTGCCGTAAGCGTCCGAAAGTTAAACTCTCAGGCGGACTTCCGGATGTTCCTAGCCCTGCTTCAACGCCTCCCTGGGAGGGAAGGTCTACAAGAAATACCGCATTTTCAGCAAGCCCATTGCCTGAGCCGTCCTCGGGCAGCGGGGTGAGAAACCATGCGGGAAAGGGGATGAGCGTGGAATTCAAGAATCTCATTGTAAAGGTCGAGGAGGCCATCGGCTGGATCATCATCAACCGGCCGGACAAACTCAATGCCCTGAATTGGCAGACGATTGAAGAGCTTCAGGCGGCCTTCCAGGCCCAGGCCGGCAATCCCGAGGTCCGGGCCGTGATCCTGACCGGCTCCGGGGAAAAGGCTTTTATGGCCGGGGCCGATATCGGCGAATTGGCGGAGCTCGACGCGAACAAGGGCCAACGCTACGCCCGGATGGGGCAAAACGTGACCGAGCTCATCGAGTCGTTCCCCAAGCCGGTCATCGCCGCCATCAACGGCTTCGCCCTGGGCGGCGGCACGGAATTCGCCATGGCCTGTCATGTCCGGATTGCCTCGTCTAACGCCAAGATGGGACAGCCCGAAGTCAAGCTGGGCCTCATCGCCGGCTACGGCGGAACACAAAGGCTGGCCCGTCTGGTGGGCAAGGGGCGCGCCCTAGAGTTGCTTTTAACCGGCCGGATGATCGATGCCCAAGAGGCTTATCGTTTGGGCCTGGTCAATGCCGTGGTCCCGGCCCAGGATCTCTTGCCCACCTGCGTCACTTTGGCCAAGGAGATGGCGGCCAATGCGCCCTTGGCCCTGGGCTACACCATTCAGGCCGTCAAGGACGGACTGGACAGGCCTCTGGCCGAAGCCTTGGAAATCGAAGCCAAATACTTCGGCCGGGCCTGTGCCAGCGAAGACAGCACGGAGGGCACCAAGGCTTTTCTGGAGAAAAGGAAGCCGAACTTTCGGGGCCGCTAGGAGGTATGTGCATGGAAATTTATCAAGGAAAGTTGCAGGCCAAAGGGCTGAAAATTGGGATCGTGGTCAGCCGCTTCAACAGTTTCCTGACCGACCGGCTTCTGGAGGGCGCCCTGGACGCCCTGGACAAGCTGGGCGCCGAGCCGGCCGACATTGCCGTCTATAAAGTGCCCGGCTCATTTGAAATCCCGGTGGTGGCCAAAAAGCTGGCCAAAGCCAAGAAGGTGAACGGCATCGTCTGCCTGGGCGCGCTGGTGAGGGGCGACACTCCGCATTTCGACTATTTGAGCGCCGAGGTCACCAAGGGATTGGCCCAGTTGGCCATGGAGGAGGCGATTCCGGTCGCCTTCGGCATCCTGACCGTGGACACCGTCGAGCAGGGCATCGAACGGGCGGGGACCAAGTCGGGCAACAAGGGCTGGGATGCCGCCTTTTCTCTGGTGGAGACCCTCAACCTGTTGAAGACCGCGGGCCTGGGGTAAGAAAGACGGCCAGGTATGGGCGTCCGCCGCAAAGCCCGGGAAGACGCGCTGCAGCTTCTCTATCAGCTCGAGTTCGAAGCCTTGGAGCCGGAGGCGGCCCGCCGGAAGTTCTGGGCGGCGCGCAAGACGCCCGAGGCCGAGCGGGAATACGCCGACCATCTGTTCCGGTCGGTTCTCGGCCGGCAGGCTGAGATTGACGGTCTCCTCCAGTCCGTGTCCAAGAACTGGAGAGTGGAGCGCATGCCTTTGGTGGACCGCAACGTGCTCCGCATGGCCGCCTTGGAGCTTATCCAGGAGAGAACGGCGCCGGCCGTGGTCATCGATGAGGCCATCGAGGTTGTCCGCAAGTTCTCCAGCGACGAGTCGGCCGCTTTCGTCAATGGAATCCTGGACGCCCTGAGCCGGAAGATCGGGCTGACGGCTGCCGCCGGTCAAGAGAAGAAGAATGAACGACCCAAAAAACAAACCCGCTCCCCAAAAGCCGGGGCAAACCGAAGACGACAAACGGCCTGACCAGGAAGCCAACCGGGCCGAGAAACTGGAGAGGCTCCGGCAAGAGGGCGTAGACATCTTCCCCCGCCGGGCGGAGCGGACCCATTCCGTCACTGACATCGTCTCGGCTTTCTCTTCTTTGACCAGGGAGGAGCTGGAGGCGAAGTCCATCTCGGTCGAGGTCCCCGGCCGGATCCTGTCCGTCCGGCGCATGGGCCGAGCCACTTTTTTCCACATCTCCGACAGCCGGGCCCGCCTGCAAGCCTATATTCGGGAGGAGGCGGTCGGGCCTGAGCTCTATAGGCGTTTCTCTCTTTTTGATATCGGCGACATCGTTTCGGTCAAGGGGCATTTGTTCAAAACCAAGACCGGTGAGCTGACGGTCCAGGCCGAGTCCTTCACTTTCCTGGCCAAATGCCTGCACCCCCTTCCCGAAAAATGGCACGGCCTGCAGGACGTCGAGCTCCGCTTCCGGCGGCGCTACCTGGACCTGATCATGAACCCCGAAGTGGGCGAAGCCTTCCGGCTGCGGAGCGCCATCATTCGCCGGCTGCGGCGCTTTTTTGACGAACGCGGCTACATCGAGGTCGAGACGCCCATGATGCAGCCCATCCCCGGCGGCGCCCTGGCCAAACCCTTCAAGACCTTCCACAACGCCCTGGGCCTGGACCTCTACCTGCGGATCGCCCCCGAGCTGTACCTCAAGCGTTTGGTGGTGGGCGGCCTGGAGAGGGTCTATGAGATCAACCGCAATTTCCGGAACGAGGGAATCTCTTCGGAGCACAACCCCGAATTCACTATGCTGGAGTTCTACCAGGCTTACATCGACCATTACGAGCTGATGGACTTGACCGAGGAACTCATTGTCACCTTGGCCCGGGAGCTGCTGGGCAGGGAAGAACTCCGCTTCGGCCCGCACCTCATTTCTTTAAGTCGGCCCTGGAAGCGGCTGAAATTCAGGGAGGCGGTCGAATCGTCGAGCGGCCTGGCGCCGAACAAGTTTGACGACCCCCAGGCGGTCATAGACATGGCCGCCAGTCTGGCCCCCGACACGCCGCCGGCCACCTTGGGCAAAGCCCTGGACATCCTGTTCGACAAAATGGTCAAGCCCCGGCTCATCCAGCCCACGTTCATCCTCAGCCATCCCCGGGAGATCTCGCCCCTGGCCAAAAGTTCGCCCGACAATCCGGAGGAGGCCGAGCGCTTCGAATTGATCATAGGCGGGATGGAAGTGGCCAATGCCTTCAGCGAGCTGACCGACCCGGCCGACCAACGGCGGCGCTTCGAGGAGCAGGCCGGCCACCGGGCCAAGGGGGATGAGGAGTCTCACCCGCCGGACTCCGACTACATCACCGCCCTGGAGTACGGCCTGCCGCCCACCGGCGGCGAGGGCATGGGCATCGACCGGCTGGTCATGCTCTTGGCCGGCCGGACCTCCATCCGGGAGGTCATCCTTTTTCCCCTGCTGCGGCCCAAGCCCTGACTGCCATGAGCTTCGAGCTGTTCGTCGCCCGCCGCTACCTGACAGCCAAACGGAAGCAGGCCTTCACCTCCGTCATCACCTTCATCTCCGTCCTGGGCATCTCCATCGGCGTGGCGGCCTTGATCATCGCCCTGGCCCTCATCACCGGCTTTCAGGGCGACGTCCAGGACAAGATCCTGGGCGCCACCTCCCATCTCATGGTTTCGGACATCACCGGCCAGGGGATGGCCGACTTTGAATCGATCTCGGCCAAACTGCGGAAAATGAAGGGCGTGAGGTCGGTGACCCCGGTCATCTACAACATGGCTATTTTTTCCGGCCTTTCCCGCAACGCCGGCGGCGTGCTCAAAGGCCTGGATTTCGAGCAGGAGAAAAAAATCTCGCCCTGGCTGGCCAAGCTCTCCAGCGGCCGGCTGCCGGAAAAGGAGGCTGTCCGGGAGGGCCTTCTCCTCGGCCGTGACCTGGCCCTCCAGATCGGGGCCAGCCTGGGGGACGTCCTGACCGTGTACACCTCGACGGCGCGCCTGACGCCCATCGGCCAAGTGCCCAAGCTCAAACAGTTCGTCGTCACGGGCATCTTCTCCACCGGACTCTACGAGTTCGACTCCACGACCGCCTTTATCTCCCTGGCCGCGGCCCAGAAGTTTTTCGGCCTGGCCGGACGGGTGAGCTATCTCCAGGTCATGATCGACGACATTTTCCAAGCCCGGCGCCTGGCCGAGGAGGCCAGCCGCCTGGTCCCGCCCTCGGCCTATGTCACCACCTGGATGGACCTCAACAAGTCGCTCTTTTCCGCCCTGAAGCTGGAGAAGACCATCATCTTTCTGACCATCACCTTGATCGTCATCGTGGCCGCCTTGAACATCATCGCCACTCTGATCCTGATGGTCATGGAGAAGACCAAGGACATCGGCATCCTGCTGGCCATGGGGGCCACCCCGCGCCACATCCGGCGGATTTTTTTCCTGCAGGGGGCCATGATCGGGCTGATCGGCACGGCCGCCGGCACGGCCCTGGGCCTGTTGTGGTGCTTCCTGGCCAACACCTTTCAGTTGATCCATGTGCCGGTGGACATCTACCAAATCTCCTTCGTGCCCTTCCGGCTCCGTCCCCTGGACTTGGCCCTGATCATGGGCGTTTCGCTGCTGATCAGCTTCGTCTCCACCCTGTTCCCCGCCCAGCGGGCGGCCAAAGTGGACCCGGTGACCGCGCTCAAATATGAATAACCTGCTCTCTGTCCGGAACCTGGCCAAGGACTATCCCTTGGCCAAGGGCGTCTATCCGGTTTTCCGGGGGGTGGAGTTTGAGGCCGGCCGGGGGGAGGTGGTGGGCATTATGGGCGTCTCCGGCGTGGGAAAATCCACCTTGCTCAACCTATTGGGGGCCATCGACCGGCCGACCGAGGGCCGGATTCTTCTGGACGGCCAGGATGTGTTCGCCTTGCCGCCGGAAGCCAGGGCCCGCTTTCGGAATACCAAGATCGGTTTTGTTTTCCAGTTCTTCCATCTCCTGCCCGAGTTCACGGCCCTGGAGAACGTCTGTTTTCCGCTCCTGATCCGGGGGATTCCCGCAGCCGAAGCCCGGCCGCGCGCGGCGCGCATCCTGGAAGAGGTCTTCCTTGAGGACAAATCCGACAAGATACCAAGCCAGCTGTCAGGCGGCGAACAGCAGCGGGTGGCCATTGCCCGGGCCCTGGTCAACGAACCCCGGCTGCTCCTGGCCGACGAGCCGACGGGCAACCTTGACTGGCAGACCGGCGAGCGGATCATCCGCCTCATCCTGGACCTCCAGGCCCGACGCGGCCTGACCTCCATCATCGTCACCCACAGCGAAAAAGTGGCCTCCTTCTGTCATCGGCTTTACCTGATGGAATCCGGCGGCCTGAAACCAATTTCCCTCCGCTAGAGTTTACTGAAATGTGAGGGACCCAACCGGGTGGAAAAATCACATCCAATATGGTATAAGGAAAAAGCTATGAAGAAGTTCGTTATGGTTCTATGGGCCGGCCTGCTGGCGCTGTCTCCGGCCGTTTTCGGCCAGAATGTCGTCGAAAAGATCGAGATCGTGGGCAACGACAGGGTCACTCAGGAGACGATCCTCTACTACCTCACCGCCCGGGAAGGCGACCTGCTTAACGAAGAACAGCTTCGCCGGGATTTCCGCGTCCTATGGACCACGGGCTTTTTTTCGGACCTCAAAATGGAAAGACTCCGGGGGGGGAGGGGGGAGGTTGTTCGCCTCATCGTGAAAGAAAACCCGGTCGTCCGGGCCGTCACCTACAAGACCGGCAAGAAGGTCAAGGAAGAAGATATCACCAACAAGCTTAAAGAGAAGGATGAATATATCCTGCCCTATTCCTACTACAACCCTTCCAAGCTGCAGCGCATCCAGGCCACCATCCAGGACCTGCTGGTGGAAAAAGGCCTGATGGCCGCCAAAGTGGATGTCTCCGAAGCCCCCAAAGGCAAGAATGAGGTCGAAGTCCTGTTCAAGATTGATGAGGGACCCAAGATCCGAGTGGGCCAGGTGGTTTTCGAAGGAAAGACCAAAATAGCGGCCAGCCTTCTGGAAGAGGCCATGAAGACCAACCATGGTCACAACCTCGTCTCTTGGATCGCCGGGGCGGATGTCTATAAACAGAACAAGATCCAGGAAGAGCTGGCCAACATCAAGAAAAAGTTCCAGGAGTTCGGCTACATGGAGGCCACGCTCGGCCAGCCGCGGCTGGAGGAGTACACCCGCCGCACGGTCTTTCCCTTTTTCAAGAAACAGAAGATGATGAAGCTCATCATCCCGGTCAACCCGGGCTATCTCTATCGGGTGGGCCAAATCAACGTCGAGGGCTCCAAATCGGTGGCGGTGAAATACCTGCGCACCCTGGTCAACTGCCAGCCGGGGGATATCTACACCACCAAGATCCGGGAAAAGGCTGTGGAGAAGATCGGAGAAACGTACCGGGACGGGGGTTTTCTCTACTCCCAGGTCATGCCCGTGGAGAGCCTCGACCCCAAAAAGAAACTGGTCAACGTGACCTTCAATATCATAGAGGGCGAAGTCTGCTTTCTCAACCGCCTGGAGTTCAAGGGAAACTTCTACACCAAGGACAAAGTCATCCGCCGGGAGATGTTCCTCCGCGAGGGCGACCGCTTCAGCTTCTCCATGTTCAAGAACAGCATGCTGCGGATGCGGCAGCTCGGCCTGGTGGATTTGGAGGGAGAGCCCGAAATCAAGCCCTCGCCCCAGAACCCCAACCTCTTCGACGTGGCGGTCAAGGTCAAAGAGCTGCAGCGCAACAACATTCAGTTCACCGCCGGCTACAGCGGCTATGAGGGCGCCTTCCTGGCCCTGACCTACGAGACGGTCAATTTTCTGGGGGCGGGCGAGAACCTCAACCTGACCTTCCAGCACGGCAAGCGGATCAAAAATTACATGTTCGGCTTCCAGGAGCCCTACATCTTCGACTACCCCATCAGCCTGGGATTCAACATCTACAACCGCTACATCATCTATCCCTACCTCTATGACCGTAAGGGAAAAGGCGCAGACCTCATTTTTGGAGCCCGGCTCTTCGGTTACTGGAGGACGAACCTCACCTACACCTTCGAGGACGTAGAAATCAAGCTGCCTACCGAGGAGGGCTCGACGCCCACGACCTTAGACCCCTACTACTACTCCCTCTACGGCCTGGGCAACTACAAGATCAGCAGCATCTCTCCGACCATTTACTACTCCACGGTCGACAGCCCGCTGACCCCCAGCCGGGGGACGATGGTCCTGGCCTCCTTAAAGTACGCCGGGACGTTTTTGGGGGGCGAGATCGACCTCTATCGTCCGCGCTTTGAGCTCACCCACTGGCAGCCCATCTTCAAAAACCAGAGCCTGGGCTTTCACGCCGAATACGAATTCGTCCGGCCCCTGGGCCAGGCCGATGTCCCCTTCTGGGAACGAACCTACCTGGGCGGCGAGCGGAACATACGCGGCTACGAGATCTACTCCATCGGCCCGCGCACTCCCGAGGGTACCAACCAGGGCGGAGAGAAAACGATCGTCTTCAACGCGGAGTACAGCATCAACGTGGGCGGGCCGCTGTACCTGATCTTTTTCTACGACCGGGGTAACACCTGGCTCAAGGATCAGAAAATGTCCTGGGCCGACATGTACTCCTCGGCCGGCCTGGAAGCCCGGATTTTCGTCCCGGCCTTGCGTATTCCCTTTCGGCTGATTTTTGCATATAATAATCGGAAAATCTATGCCCAAGACAGCAATTTCGCCTTCCGTTTTGCGATCGGATCGACATTCTAGCAATAGAACAATTGCTGATTACGGCACAAGGAGGTTAGAGATCATGAAAAGAGCCATGCTTATTTTGGCCCTGACGGCTTTCCTGGCCGCCATCCTGGCCAGCACGGGGTTGGCCCAGGCCACCAAGATCGCGGTCATCAATTCTCAGGATGTCCTGGAGAGATCGATCGAAGGCAAGAAGATCCTGACCCGACTGGGGGAGCGGGACAAGAAGAACCAGACGGACGTCGCCCGCTTGGAGGAGGAGATCCGTCAACTGCAGACCCGACTCAGCACCCAGCGGCTCACCCTGAGCGATGAGGCGGCCCTCCAGCTCAACTCCGACCTCGATAAGAAGAAGAAAGAGCGTGACCGTTTTGCTGAAGATGCCGTGCGGGACCTCCAGGAGCTTCAATTCCGGCTGTACTCCAAACTGCAGAGCGATCTGATGCCCCTCATCGAACAATTGGGCAAGGAGAAGGGCTTCGATATCATCCTGGACCTGGGCAAGAGCGGAGCCGTGTATTTCAGCCCGGCCATCGACGTCACCCCCGAGGTCATCAAGAGGTATGACGCCAGCAAAGCCACCGCCCCGGCCGCTAAGTGAAATCGGACATGACCTTCTCCGTCGAGCAGATCCTCGACTTTCTGCCCCACCGCTATCCTTTCCTGCTGGTGGACCGCGTCCTGGAGATGGAGAAGGGCAAGCGCATCGTCGGCCTGAAGAACGTCACCTTCAACGAGCCTTATTTCCAGGGCCATTTCCCCAAGCTGCGGGTCATGCCCGGGGTTCTGATCGTAGAAGCCATGGTCCAAACGGCGGGGATTTTGGTGTACAACTCCATCGACAATCCCCAGGACAAGCTGGTTTTTCTGAGCAAGATCGACCGGGCCAAGTTCCGCCGGCCGGTCGTGCCGGGCGACCAGATGAGAATGGAAATTGATATGCCCAAGCTGAAGAACCGTTTCTTCAAGATTATGGGCAAGGCCTACGTCGGGGAGACCCTGGTGGCGGAGACGGAGGCCATGGGGTCGCTCGTATCTCGCGAATCTCTCGAGGAGCTGCATGAGCGGCCCTGAGCCGTTCGTCCACCCCACTGCCGTCGTCCATCCCCGAGCCCAATTGGACTCGGGCCTCTGGATTGGCCCCTACTGCCAGGTGGGGGAAAAGGTGGTCCTCGGCCGCAACACCAGGCTGGAGGCGAACGTTTTCATCACCGGCCTGACCACCATCGGCCCCGACTGCCATTTCTTCCCCTTCTCCGTCATCGGCACGGAGCCCCAGGATGTCTCCACCAGCGGCGAAGAGACGCGCCTGGAGATCGGCGGCCGGAACGTCTTCCGGGAATTCGTCACCGTCCACCGCGGCACGCCCAAGGGGGGCGGCCTGACCGAGATCGGGCAAGGGAATTATTTCATGGCCTACTGCCACGTGGCCCATGACTGCCGGGTGGGGAACGAAGTCGTCTTTATCAACGGCGCGACCCTGGGCGGACACGTGACAGTGGGTGATTATGTCATGATCAGCGGCGTATCCGCCGTGCACCAGTTCTGCCGTATCGGCCGCTACGCTTTTTTGGGCGGCTATTCCGTCGCCACCCAAGACGTAGTCCCCTTCAGCAAAATGGTGGGCAGCCGGCCTCTGCGCCTCTTGGGGCTCAACATCGTCGGGCTGCGTCGCCGGGGATTTTCCAAAGAGCGGATCCAGGGCCTCAAGGATATGTTCAAGCTGCTGTTCTACTCCGAGCTCAACACCAGCCAAGCTCTGGAGCGCATCGAGGCGGAGGTCGCCGCCGGACCGGACCGCGAAGAGCTGCTGTCCTTCGTCCGGACCTCTAAACGCGGAATCGCCCGCAAGTTGGCCGACCAATGGGACGCCGAATCGGAATGATCGCCGGCTCGGGCGAGTTCCCGCTCCTGGCCCTGGAAGAGGCCTCGCGTCGGGGGTGGTCCTGCGCGGTGGCCGGCCTCCGGGGGGAGGCGGCGGAGACGCTCGAAGCAAAGGCTTTCCGCTTCGCCTGGGTCGAAGTCGGCCGGCCGGACGAGGCCCTTCAGTTCTTCAGGGTGAACGGCGTCAAGGACATTCTGCTCGCCGGCAAGATCGACCCGCGGGCTTATTTTCGCCGGGAGAATCTGGACCGGGAAGCAGGGGACTGGCTTCGCTTGGCCGCGGACGGGACGGCCAGCGGGCTTATCCATGCCTTCCTTCGCTATCTGAGTTCTCAGGGGTTTGAGGTGTTGGACCCCGGGCCGTTCCTGGCCCCCTTTTTTTGCGGGGCGGGTGTGCTGGCCGGTGACTCGCCCACGGCTGCCGTCCTGCAGGATGCCGAGTTCGGCTGGCATATCGCCCGCCGCCTGGCCGACTTGGATGTCGGCCAGACCGTCATCATCAAGGATCAGGCCGTGGTGGCCGTAGAGGCCGCCGAAGGGACGGACGCCGCCATACGGCGGGCCGGGGAACTGGCCGGCCGGGGCACCGTGGCGGTCAAGGTCAGCCGCACTAGACAGGACCTGCGGGTGGACGTACCGGCCATCGGGCTGAACACGGTCCGCAGTCTGGCCCTGGCCGGAGCCGCGGCCATGTGTCTGGAAGCGGGGCGGGTGGCCTTCTTCCAAAAGGAACAGGCCTTGGAGCTGGCGGGCCGAAGCGGTATCATCATTTTTGCCAGGGAATAGGGATAGGATCATGAACAAGGTCCGGGTGGGCATTATCGGGGTCGGCTACCTGGGCACCCAGCACGCCCGGATCCTGTCCTACCTGGAAGAGGCCGAGCTCAAGGGCGTGGCTGATGTGGAGTTTAAAAAAGCCCTGGAGATCGGCAACCGCCACGGCGTGGCGTATTTCCAGGACTACCGGGACATGCTGGACGAGATCGACGCCGCCATCGTGGCCACCCCCACTTCGGAGCATTATGCCGTCTCCCTCCACCTGCTCAGGGAAGGAAAGCATGTCCTGGTGGAGAAGCCCATCACCGAGACCGTGGAGCAGGGCCAGGAGCTGGTGGACACCGCCCAGCGGAACGGTCTGGTCTTCCAGGTCGGCCACCTGGAGAGGTTCAACCCGGCCGTGGAAGCCGTGGAGAATATGATTTCCGAGCCCAAGTTCATCGAGGCTCAACGGCTGGGCTCCTTCTCCGCCCGCTCCCTGGACATCGACGTCGTGCTCGACCTGATGATTCACGACCTGGACATCATCCGGTCCCTCATCAAAGACGAGGTGAAGACCATTCGCTCCTCGGGCATCCATGTCCTCTCGGACAAGATCGACATCGCCAACGCCCGGCTGGAGTTCCGCTCGGGCTGCATCGCCACCCTGACCGCCAGCCGTGTCCATCAGGGCAAGGTCCGCAAGCTGCGGATTTTCGAGCCCACCTCCTACTATTCCATTGATTACATCGACCAGGACGTTAAAATCTTTCCCCTCCACGGCGGCCCGGCCGAGGTCAAGACCCTGAAGATACAGAAAGAGGAGCCCCTGAAAAAGGAGCTGCAGAATTTTCTCCTCTGCTTGCTCGAAGGACGGTGCGGCAAGGTCAGCGGCCAGGAGGCGCTGGAAGCCCTGAAGCTGGCCCGCGCCGTGCTGAAAGAAGCCGAGGTCTAGCGCGCGGGAGGGCCCATATTGAAGATTTCTCGCCGCGGCACTCCGCTGCATACAGCTTCCGGCCCTGGGTGGCCGGTGCTCAGCGCATGATCTTGACCAGCCGGCTGGGAGAAGGGACTTCCTGAAGCTCCAGGCTGTTGAGGATAGCCATCTTGGGCCAGCCGTCTTTCTTGATGTTGTTGGCCTGAAAAATGGCCTGGAGATTCTGTAACCCGTTGGGCTTGATCAACCGCAGCCGCACCGGCTGCCGGTTGAGGAAACGCGGGTCGCTCAGGTCGCGGAAGGAGCGGACCATGTTCTGGAAGCCCGTGTCATAGCCGCCAAAGCCGGCGGCGCTGCTGAGCGCGGTGAAAGAGTAGATCATCCCCCCCTTCCGGATGAAAGACAGCCGGACGCGGAGCGTTTCGGCGTCCTGCTGGGGGATGTCGTAGAGCTGGTGGAAGGAAGATAAGCCGTTGATGACCAGGCTCTGCTCGTTCAAAAACTTCCGGTTCTCCAGCGACTGGGCCTTCTTGGAAGCGTAGCTCTGCAGGCTGTCCTGAGTCTGTTCGGCCTCCAGGATGAAGCCCGCATTTTTGTCCGGGGAGACGATGGTCACCTGACTGGGCGTATTGTCCACTTTCCATTCGGCCGGGATGCTAAAAGCGAAGCGCATGGTGGGCTGGTAAAAGGCGTTGCCCTCCACATAGCCCTGCCGCGGGTCATCCCCGTAAACGATGTTGTCGACCCGGCGCAGGTACTCGTTCCGGTTGAAAGTCAGGCTGGCATCGCCGGGCAGGAGCATTTTGGTCGTGTTCTTGATGCGTTCGGCCTCCAGGGGATGGGTGGACAGGAATCCGGGCAGGCTGTGCCCGCCCTGCAGGTCGCCCAGTTTTTGCAGAGAGGCGAAGAAGCCGATGATCGGGCCGGGGTTGTAGCTGGCTTTACGGGCATAGTCCACGCCCAGGGCATCGGCCTGGCGCTCATCGTCCCGGCTGAACTTCAGGTACAGGAGCTGAATGCCGATGCTGGCCACGCCGGCCAGTTCGGCGAAGGTGTCGTTTATGAGGCTACCGATGGCCAACCCCACCTGGATCAGGATCATCTCGCTCATCCTCCTGATGCTGTGGCGGGCGTTGACGTGTCCCAGTTCATGGCCCAGGACGGTGGCCAGCTCCGCTTCGGAATTCATCATGGCCAACAATCCGCGGGTAACGTAAATGTAGCCGCCCGGCACGGCGAAAGCGTTGACCACCGAAGTGTCCAGAACCTGGAACGTGTACTTCAGATTGGGGCGGTGGGTGAGGGGCGCCATTTTCTGGCCGACGGCCGTAATATAGGCCGTCAAAGCCGGGTCGGCGTAGACCCCGTACTGCCGTTGGATCTCGCCATCCGTCTCCTGGCCCAGGGAGATCTCGCCCTCTTCCGAGATGAGGCTGAGTTCCTTCTTGCCCGTGACCGGGTTGATGGCACACGAGGCGGCCAAGGCCGCCAGGACGAAAAGAGCCCAAAAACGCGCCCATTTCTTTTTCATGGCCGTAAGCCTCATTGGATGGAAAGAGCCGTCACTGTTTCATCTTAAACAGCGAATCCTCCAGGCCCGAGTTGTATTTCACAGAGCTGATCTTGACCCGGATGAACTCCACTCCGTTTTGATAAATGATCAGGGAGCGGGCACTGGGGATGCCGTCCGTGGTTTGGTAGTCTTCCTGGACCGTCTCTTGGTCCACTTCGGCGCCCATCATGTCCAAGGTCTTGCTTTTGGTTTTGTAGGGAAGATAGGTCTGAGGGTCGAGGTAAAGGGCGACCGTATAGCCGTCGGCATGCTTTTGCACGAGGACGAGATAGTCTTTGTCGTTGAGCTTCTCGGTGCCCTTGAACTCGTAGGTAAGGCCATAGGCTTCCGGGGCGAGAAGAGAGGCGTTGCCCAACGCGCCGCGTTTGACATAGAGCCCCTGCTGCTCGGGCATGACCTCCGCTGCCCCGGTCATGGGGTTGGTTTGCCAGGCGGACTGGCCGTCAAAAGCCTGGGTCATGGTAAAGCCCTGGGCCTCCATATCCATGCGCATCAGGTTGGGTTCCTTGTTGTACATGGTCATGCTGCCCGACATTCCCATTTGGACCATCTCGATGCTGCCGGTGCTGGTCGTGTCCTTGATGGCCTCCAGCGCTTTCCGGCCTCCCGAGGCCTGGATCATCTTGTCCAGAACATCCTTGGCGGTCTGCCCGGCGGCGGGCGTCAGGATGAGCGCGGCCGCCAACAGGACGAGCATCAGGCTGCTCCACGTCTTTTTCATAAGATCCTCCTTAACAAAAAAATGCTCTCAGGCCGACAGGCGGACGACAGCTCGGTTTTCCCTCCGGACAGTCTCAGACCAACCCGTCGGCGGAGCCTATTATACTGAAAAAGCCCGCGGGTTTGAACACACAACACAATAATTTCCCTGATCCATTTCGCTTGACTTCGGGCCAAAAATTTCTCAGGGGGAATTTTTGTAGGGATGGATTTTTTTCCGGGCCTTGACGAAATAGCCTTCCACGATCGTGTCTTGGTGATAGTAGTTCCACACAAGATTCCAGAATTTGCCCTTCTTGACGGGAATGATGACTGCCTCGAATCCGGCCAGCATGTCTTGGAGCGCCAAGTCGCTGAACCGATAGTATTCCGTCCCGTGCCGGGGAAAGCAGAAGGGAACCGTGATGTACAGGAGGCCGCCCGGTTTGAGAAGCCGCCGGATTTCCTCGACCGCCCGATGGGGATAGCGGAGGTGTTCCAGCATGTCCAGGGCCAGGATTGTGTCAAAGCTCGCCCCGAGAAGGCCGGTGGCTCCCTGGATGTCCGCCACGATATCGGGACGGCATCGCGGATTCAGGTCAAGCCTGAGAGCTTTCCCTCCATACCTGCGCCAGCCGCACCCGACATCAAGGACTTTTCCCTCAAGGACCAGGTGCCTCTTCAAAAGGCGGTCCCTCCGCCTTCGCCAGTATGTTTTGCCCCAATGCCGCATGGCGCCAGCCGTCTTCTAGGGGCTGTTCTCCAGCTGCTCCAAATTATAGGCTAGGGCATAGCTCACCAGGAAATTGCTGATCAGGCTGAGGACCCAGGCCATGGGTTTGTCCGTATCATGCAGGCTCCAGATGGAAATGCAGCTCATCAGGGTGGTGCCCAGCTTGAAAACAGCAAAAGCGAAATCGTTCTTGGTAAAAGGCCTAAAAATGGGGTTGACTCCCTCTTGGCCGACCTGCTGTAGAACCTTTCTGGTGGTGATATAGTCGGCGATGTTCAGGCCGACGAAGCTGACCAGGGAGGCGGTGAAGAGAGTGTTCTCCATGATGGCCAAGCCTGAGGGAGGCCGGGAGAGGCGGCCACCTCCCGCCTGGCCGTCCAAAGGGGAAAGGGCCAGGCCCGGCCTAGAAGTGGCGGGCAAGAGTTGAGGGAAAACCATTTGGAGGTCGGCTTCAGAAAATAGGGCAGAATCCTGGGGAATAAACGTGAACAGAAGGATTTCTTTTTGTTCCTGCCCGGCCGCAATATCCAAGAAAGCTAAAACTCCCAGAAGAGCTAGGAGGAGGGAACGGGATTCTTTTTTCCGCATCAGCCGGACCAGTCTAACAAATAATACGGCTAAAAAAAAGAATATTCCCCAGGGGAGGCCTTCCCTGTCGGCCCTTCGCCTGGCCGGCATTTTTATTGTATGATGGCCGGTCTATGGCCGATACGAACCGACAAATGAACGGCGGACCGACCGCCGACGGAGTCCCCTCGGTCCCCCTGTCGCGGGGATTCAGCCTGGAAAGGACCTTTTCCGCGCTCAAGCACCGGAACTACCGGCTTTATTTCTGGGGTCAACTGGTGTCCTTGTTCGGGACCTGGATGCAGATCACGGTCCAGGGCTTCCTGGGCTATCACCTGACCCACTCGGCCGCCTTCCTGGGCACCATGGGCTTTGCCGGCGGAGTGCCGACCATGCTGCTCATGCTTTACGGCGGCGTCGTGGCCGACCGGATCGACAGGCGGAAATTGATGCTGTTGACCCAGACGGCCATGGCTGTCCTGGCTTTTCTGACCGCCGGCTTGACCCTCACCGGCCTAATCAGGCCTTGGCAGCTGATCCTGCTGGCCCTGAGCTTCGGCATAGCCAACGCCTTTGATGCGCCGGCCCGCCAGTCCATTGTGGTGGACCTGGTCAAGCGAGAAGACTTGACTAACGCCATCGCCCTTAACTCGACCATGTTCAACGCCGGGGCCGTCGTCGGCCCGGCCGTAGGCGGTATCCTCTACGCTCTGACCGGGCCGGCCTGGTGCTTTTTTTTCAACGGCCTGTCGTTCTTCGCCGTGATCGCCGCGCTACTGGCCATGCGGGTCAGCCCCAGAGTCCGGGAAGTCCGCCGCGCCTCGGTTTGGCTCGAGCTCAAAGAGGGGATAGCCTATGTTTTCGGCCACCCCATCATCAGGACGCTCATCGGGCTGATCCTGGTCACCGGCTTGTTCGGCTCTTCTTTTGCCACCATCTTTCCCGCCTGGGCGGTCAAGGTGCTGGGGCGGGATGCGGCGGCCAACGGCCTGTTGCATGCGGCCCGCGGGGCCGGCGCTCTGCTCAGCGCCCTGGCCATTGCCTCCCTGGGACATTTTCAATTCAAAGGCCGTCTTCTTACTGCCGGGAGCTTCGCCTTCCCCTTCCTGATTTTTTTCTTCGCCGTGGTTCGGGCCTTTCCTGTGAGCCTGATGGTGCTGGTCGGAGCAGGCGCGGCGGTCATCCTGGTTTTCAACCTGGCCAACACCCTGGTCCAGACTCTGGTCGAGGACCGTTTGAGGGGCCGGGTGATGTCCATCTATAGCCTGACCTTCTTCGGATTCATGCCCGTGGGCTCCCTGTGGATCGGCCTTGCCTCAGAAAAGTTCGGAGAGCCGCCGGCCGTGATGATCAATGCCGCATTTCTTCTGGTTGCCTCTGTTTTTATCTATTTTTTGATGCCGACCCTGAGGCGCCAGAAGTAGGGAGAATACAAAATATAGTAGTGAAAAAAATAAAGGTAGCATATATAGAATATTTTTCTTGACAGAGCCACTTTTTTAGAATTATAATCCCAGCCAGAGTCCATCCAAAAGGTCAGCGATGCAAATCCATCTCAAACATTATAAATATTTTATAGTCATTTTCGGGGCGCTTTTCCTGTTCGCGGGCCGGCCTGTGGAGTTCGGCCAGGAGAAGAGCTATTTTCAGGGGTATTCAATAGAAAAGCCCGTTATTCGAGTCGGGCTCGGCGTCAACCTGAGCCAGATCAATATCAGCTCCTCCTCCGGAATGAA
>Ga0315289_10006238_pt1 | contig 17544 bp, 6 predicted proteins | sample YL17G11_40_MG_FD_203452 | JGI IMG/M metagenome (GOLD analysis project Ga0315289, IMG submission 203452) | Sediment microbial communities from Yellowstone Lake, YNP, Wyoming, USA - YL17G11_40 | ecosystem: Environmental > Aquatic > Freshwater > Lake > Sediment | place: USA: Wyoming | collected... | reverse complement strand
CCATTTCCTCGAACAAGCCTACGGTTCGCTCATGGAAGTCGCTTCGCTCCTTTGTTTGGCACTCGATGAGAAATACACGAGCGAAGCGGAAGCCGCACTACTCTTGGATGACATTGAGACGCTCGCGAAGCGGATAGCTGCGCTTAATCGAAAGCTTGCAGTTGCAACTTCCAAAACGCCCTTCCGCAAAGCTCAAGACGGTAAAGCCCTCGACTCTCGACCCCCGACCCTCGACCCTCGACTGATGTTATGAACCCCTTCCAAATCATTTTCAACCCGACCAGCGCGGCGGAACTGGCGCGCATGCCCAAGGAACTGCAACTGCAAATCCTGGGCGAGTTTCGTGGACTTCCACAACAGGTCATCAGCACAGAGATGGACCAGTTTGGCAGGCTGGAACGCGGCGGGCGGACGCTGCACCGCTTTCGCGTGGGTGATTATCGGATTTACTTCGAGCGGCATGAACTGGGGCTGGTGGTGCATCGCATCCTGAACCGGCATACGCTCAAGGATTTTTTGTTTCGTTCAGGCCTGAAGGCCGGCGAAGACAAGGCGCTGGAAGACAACCCAAAGTTCTGGGAGATGATTGAGGCCGCGAAAAGTGCGACAAAATCGTAGCCGCAACCTTCAGGTTGCGTGGCGGCGTCCGGGCCGATGTGGGGAAGTGCAACCGCTTACCTAAATAGCACGAGAACCTGCACAAGATGAAGCTTAGTTCCCCAAAGGACTGCATCGAGTCTCGCCGCACCTTTCTTGTTTGGCTGTTGTTGGCTTTTGCCACGCTGATCGTGTACGGGCGGGTCGTTAACTTCGATTTCACCAATTACGACGACCCGTTTCTGATCTACGAGAACCCAGTTGTCCGGGCGGGACTGACGCTGCGAGGCCTCCTCTGGGCGCTGACGACCAGCTACTTTGAGTTTTGGCATCCCTTGACTTGGTTGTCGCACATGCTGGATTACCAGTTGTTTGGGCTGCGGCCGGGGCTGCACCACTTGATGAATCTCGGTTTTCACGTGGCGAACGCGCTGGTGCTATTCGCGGTGCTCCGGCGGATGACCGGGGCGTTGTGGCGAAGTGCGATCGTGGCGGCCTTGTTCGCTCTGCATCCACTCCATGTGGAATCGGTGGCTTGGCTGTCAGAGCGCAAGGACGTGCTCAGCACGTTTTTCGGGCTACTCAGCCTGTGGGCTTACGCCCGCTACACGGGCGAGTCTAAGGTCCGAAGTCTGAAGTCTAAGGTCTTTTATCGCTTGGCGCTGGTGTTGTTTGCCTTCGGGCTGATGACAAAGCCGATGGTGGTGACGCTGCCATTTGTGCTGCTGCTGCTGGATTACTGGCCGCTCAGAAGAGTTTCAAGTTTCAAGTTGCAGGTTTCAAGTTCTTCAATCCTTAACCCTCAACGCTCGGGTCTCAGCCGTTTGATTTTAGAAAAGCTGCCGTTTTTCGGGCTGGCGCTTGTGTCCTGCGCAATCACTTTCATCGGTGTGAAAACCGCACATAACATCCTCTCGACGGAAGTGGTTCCTTGGGGTTTTCGTCTGGCCAACGTGCCGGTGTCGTACGTGCGTTATCTAGGCAAGATGGTATGGCCCGTTGACTTGGCCGTGTTTTACCCGATGCCCAGCCATTGGGAGGCGTGGCAGGTGGTTGGCGCCGTTTTGCTTCTGCTCCTAATTTCGCTGCTCGTGGTGGTTTGGGCGCGCTCGGCGCCGTATCTGATCTTCGGTTGGCTCATGTTCCTAGGTACGCTCGTCCCAACCCTTGGCCTTGTGCCGGTGGGCTACCAATCCATCGCCGACCGTTACACTTACTTTCCTTCGATCGGACTATTCGTGGCTGTGGTCTGGGCGGTTGCGGATTTTTCAGTTCGCTGGCGGTTTCGGACTGCCTTTCTTGCTGGAGCAACGGCCTTGGCGCTGCTGGTTTGCGGTTCTGTAACTTGGTTTCAGGTAAGACATTGGCGGAACAGCATTACACTTTGGACTCACTGTCTGGCTGCAACCCGCGGGAACGCCACCGCTCACTACCAATTGGGGCATGCGCTTCAACACTCCGGGCAGGCGAACGAAGCCATGAAGCAGTATCGGGAGGCGCTGCGCATCAAACCTGACCATCTGGACGCGAACCTCAATCTGGGTGTGGCGCTGGTCGAGACAAACCAGTTGCAGGAGGCAACGAACTACTTCGGCAAGGCTCTCCGCATCGAACCTGACTACGCGAAGGCCCACATCAACATGGGGAACGCGCTCTACAAACTGAAAGACTTTTCAGGCGCGACCAACCACTACGCCCAGGCGTTGCAGACCAATCCCGACAATGGGAATACACATCATGTTTATGCCCTCGCCCTTCTTGATTTGGGTGATTTTACCGGAGCGATCACGCACGCCAGCGAGGCCATGCGCCTGGACCCGAAGGATTTTTGGGCCTTCACCTTCAAAGGCAGAGCCTTGAGCGCCTTGGGAAAGTCTGATGAAGCCTTGGACTCATATTTCGCCGCATTGAACCTTAATTATGGTTGTGCCGACGCCCATTACCATCTCGGACTGGAGTGGATGAAGCGCGGCAGGCTTGACGAAGCGGTCTCAAGCTTTGGCGAAGTCTTGCGGATTAACCCAGCCTCCGCCGGCGCGCACTTTCAACTCGCAGTCACTCTGACAAAACGGCGCAAAACCAAGGAAGCCCTTGCTCATTACCGCGAGGCGTTGCGGCTGGCGCCCGATTCGCCGGCAACGCTTAACAACCTGGCTTGGATTCTTGCCACCCACCCGGACGCGGACGTCCGACACGGTGCCGAAGCCGTGCAACTGGCCGAGCGCGCGTGTGAACGAACGGGTTATCAACAGACCATTTTCATCGGCACCCTCGCCGCGGCCTACGCCGAGGGTGGTCAATTTGAAAAGGCGGTGGAGACCGCCCAAAGGGCGTGCGATCTGGCCTCATCTCTCGGCCAAACGAACTTGTTCGAGCGGAATCAAGAACTTCTCCGGCAGTTTAAGAACGGGAAACCTTGGCGAGAACCGGACTGATGCGCCTTGCGGGCCGTGCCGACCCGCAACAATTGCCCTTGCTGGCGATGCCGTGCGTCTTCCGGGACCGGAACAACAGACCTATCCTCTATGTGCCCGAAAGCGCGCGGACAAACGCGGTCGTCCGTCAACTTTCCAACGCGGAAGCCACGTTGCGGGTCAACGCGACGAACCAGTTGCAGGCCGTTGAAAGCATCGAAAGCGCTCTCGCCGGAACACAGGGATACGACCGGCAAAGCGCCGGGTGGTCGGCGGCCTATTACGCCGACCTGGGCGTCAAACCGAGTTTGCGCCTGGGCGAGGCGGCCCACGCGAAAGCGATTTTTCTACGGGGCCCGCAACTCGAGCCGGAGTCGGAGGAACTCAGCTACCTCGCACGAGTTCTGATCCGTGAAGGGATTGTTAAACCGTCAGAGGTTCCTCGACGCATTGTCGAGTAAGGCGGTTCTGCCTTCTCAGGGGCGCATCTTGGCACCACCACCGTAGCGCAGACTTCCAAGTCTGCCGTATCGCGGGTTTCCAAACCCGCGCACCGTGCGATTCCCAACGCCCCGCCGACTTGGCCGTCGGCGATACAGCAGGTTTTGAAACCTGCGCTACGAGCTGGCGCGTCCAGACGATTGGTGGCAGTGTCAAGATGCGCCCCCTTCTCAGGCCAACATCCGCCCGCCGTTGCCGTCATGAACGCGAAGATGCAGGTTTGAGTTTGCGAGTGACTTAATTTAGGTTCTGTGGCGCATGGGCGATGATGAGCGCGTGAACAGTCTGCCAGAGTCGGGCGCCGGCCAGCCCGCGAACGCGGCAACGAATTCCTCGCCTCATGCAGCAAAGGGGATCGCCGGGTTTCTCCAATCTCTCCCGAATTGGCCGTGGCTCCTAGGATTGCTTCTGGCGGCGGGGACCATCATCGCTTACCAGCCGGCGTGGCGTGCCGGATTCATCTGGGACGATGACGTGTATGTAACGAACAACCCGTTGTTGAGCGCGCCGGACGGCCTGAAGCGCATCTGGTTTTCTATGCACAGTCACTCTCAATACTGCCCGCTCGTCATTACCACGTTCCGGTTCGAGTGCATGCTGTGGGGCCTCAATTCTGTGGGCTATCACGTCGTCAACATTTTGTTGCACAGCGCAAATGCGCTGCTGGTGTGGGCAGTGCTGAGGCGGTTGGCGTTGCCCGGCGCTTGGTTGGCGGCGGCGATCTTCGCGTTGCATCCGGTCCAAGTGGAATCCGTTGCCTGGATTACGGAACGAAAGAACGTCCTGTCCCTGTTTTTCTATTTGCTGGCCCTTTTGGCGTGGGTCGAGTTTGTCGAGGAGCGGCCCAACCGACTTTGGCGGTTTTACGTGCTGGCACTGATCTTCTATGCGCTGGCGCTCTTCAGCAAGACCACTGCCTGCACGCTGCCGGCGGCGCTGCTCCTGGTGTTGTGGCTGAAGGGAAAAACCATGAACCGGTTTCGGCTGGCGCGGATCGTTCCCTTCATCGCGCTGGGCGTGGGCCTGGGGCTGGTGTCGGTTTGGTGGGAACGCCACTTGGGCAATTACTTGAAGGACGTGGGCCAGTCGTTCAGCGGATTGGAGCGGTTGCTCATCGCCACCCGCGCACTGTGGTTTTACGCAGTGGAACTGGTCTGGCCAACGAAGCTGACGTTCAGTTACCCGCGCTGGGAAATCAACTCGCGCGATCCATTGCAGTACGTGTGGTTGATCGGGTGCGTCGCGGTGGCATTGCTTCTGTGGCGGCGACGCAACGCTCTCGGGCGTGGTCCCGTCGCAGCGCTCGTTTTTTTTGTGGCGGCCCTCTCGCCGTTGTTGGGGTTCATCCCGGTCTACACGTTTCGCTATTCGTTCGTCGCTGATCATTACCAGTATGTCGCCAGCGTCGGCCCTCTGGCCCTCGCGGCTACTTGCATCACCACGGCGCTTGGTTTGGTCGAGAAAGGAAAACCGTTCTTGAAACCGTTTCTTTGCGGAACCTTGCTGCTGGTGCTGGGTGCATTGACTTGGCGGCAGAGTGCGATGTATGCCGACGTTGAAACACTCTGGCGGACGACGATTGAAAGGAATCCCGATTCGTACTTGGCCCATAATAATTTCGGCAACGTTCTTTTCAGAAAGGGGCAGGTGAACGAGGCGATTGCCCATTATCAAAAGGCCCTGGCAATCCTGCCAGACTATTCAGAGGCCCACTACAATTTCGGCATGGCCCTTATTCAGAATGGGCGGGTGGACGAGGCCATCGCTCATTTTGAAAAGGCGGCAGAAACCCGACCCGACAGCCAAGGAGTGCAGGCAATGGCCCACAACAACCTCGGAGACCTTCTTTCACAACGAGGGCAGGCTGACGAAGCAATTGCGCATTTCCAGAAGGCGATTCAAATCGACCCCAGACTTGCAAGCGCCCACGCTGGTCTCGGGGACCTTCTTCTCCGAAAGGGCCGGGCGGCTGAAGCGGTTGCGCACTACCAGACAGCGATGGAAATCCAGCCCGCCGATGCGCGCATTCTCAACAACTTGGCTTGGGTGCTGGCGACATGTCCAGACGCATCAGTTCGCAACGGCGCCGAGGCGGTGCAACTGGCCGAGCGCGCCTGCGCACTTACCGCCTACAAAGAAACTGTCTTTGTCGGGACGCTCGCGGCGGCTTATGCTGAGTGGGGTGAATTTGGAAAGGCGGTGGAAACCTCGCGGAAAGCCTGCGAACTCGCGACGACCCTTGGCGAGACGAATTTGCTTCAGCAGAATGAAGAACTCCTCCGGCAATTCAAAAACCGGGAACCATACCGCGAACGCGATTGACCCGGAAATTTCACACCTGTAGCCGCAAACTTGAGTTTGCGAGTTTCCCGTCGCCATGGCAGTTCAGACCGTTACGCAAGCTGACGCTTGCGGCCATCAGCACGCTCCTCACAAGCTGAAGCTTGCGGCTACGAGTGCGGCGGCTACGTCACATCTTCGCCCAACTCGACGTTCCAGTAGGCGAGGTCAATGAAGTGTTTCCAGCTATCGTGCTGGTAGAGGCTGAGGTTGATTTGGACAAACGGACGCCACTTGGGCCGCTTCGGCTTGCGAATCAGGTGCATGCCGGCCTCCTGCGGCACGCGATTGGCCTTCTGGGTGTTGCAGTCCACGCAGGAGCAGACCACGTTTTCCCACGTCGTCGGCCCGCCCCGGTCGCGGGGGATGACGTGGTCCAGGTTTAAGTCCTGCCGGTCGCAAACGCGGCCACAGTATTGGCACGTGTTCTTGTCGCGCTCGAAGATATTGTGGCGGGTGAACTTGACTTCCTTCTTTGGCAACCGGTCGTACACCAGCAGCAGGATGACCCGGGGCACGCGGATGCGAAATGAAATCGTATGGACCGACTCTGGATGCGGCTCTTGTTCTGAGAAATCACGCCACTCTTTGAAGTCGTAAGTCTGGAACGAGCCGTCGCCGCCGTTGAGCACGGCCTCCGCGTGGCCTTGGAACAAAAGCGTGAGCGCCCGCCGGGCAGTGCAGATATTAACTGCCTGCCACAAGCGGTTCAACACAAGGACATGCTGGTTCAAAACCGACGTCATATTCGGCTGCCAAAGTTGTGGCCACGCTAACACGAGCGCGGCGACGGTGTCAACTTCCGACTCCGCCGGGGCCACAACTTCACCAACGTGCTTGCGGCTTTGGGTGCGGTTGCGGAGCGACGTAGATCAAAAGGCTGTGTGCGCGTTTCTCCAAAACAGATGATTGCGGTGCGTCAAGGCCCGGCTTGTTTGCCCGCACCACTCGCCTCTGTACCTTCAGCGTTTGGTTCAACAGCCTCGTGATAGGGCTGTTTGGCGCGGTAGAATTTGAGCAGTCTGGCGTTTTTCTGCGCGAGTGCTTCTTGTCCTCCAGCCAGTGCCAACGCGCGCGCTTTGCGGCCCGTGGCGACCGCTTCGTCAAAGCGCCCGGCTTCAGCGTACGCCGCCGCCAAGGTGCCGACCAGGATGGGCGTCTTGTAGTGTGTCAACTCGCAAGCCCGCGCTGCCAAGCGCACCGCTTCAGCGCCATCGCGGAACTTCGCATCCGGGTTCGTTGCCAGGAGCCAGGCCAAGTTATTGCACGTGTCTGCCTGGTCGGGTTTCCAGCGCAAGGCATCGCGGTAATAGGTAATCGCTTCCTCGATGTGTCCTTTCGATGCCAACTCCACCGCGAGTTTTCCGACAACTTCCGCAAACTGGGGCTTGAGCCGTGTTGCCTTTTCAAGGCAAGGACGCGCCTCGTCAGTTTTACCCAGCCGGGTCAACAGGACGCCCAGGTTGTTTAAGGCGTCGGCGCAAAGTGGGTTGATTCGTATCGCTTCCGAGAACTGTGCAATAGCTTCGTTCGTTTTCCCTTTGGCTGACAACGCCAAGCCTAAGACGGTGTGGGCGGTGAAGTTGTTCTCGGTTACGTCTATCGCGTGCGTGAAGAGTGTGACACTGTCTTTCCAGTAACGCAGTTGCAGGGACGTGCAAGCGATACAGCCCAAAAGCGCAGCGCCGGCAGCCAACGGCATGACAGGCTTTGGAAGACGTACTTGGGCTGCAAAATCACCGATGCCCCAAACAATCAGAATGAACAACCCGATGACGGGGACATAGGCGAAACGGTCGGCCATGGCCTGGACTCCCGCCTGAATCAGGCCAATCGTCGGCACAAGCGTGCCCATGAACCAGAACCAGCCGACCAGCAGATACGGTCGCCGCCGGGTTTGCCAGATCACAATGCCAGTGACCGTCATCAGCGTCACCAAGCTGACGATAACGTCCAAGCCGGGCCACACGCCAGGATGCGGATAGCAAACTGCCAAGTCCGTGGGCCAGAGCGTGCTTCCGATGTAGCGGATGTAAGAAACCACCGCGTTTTTGATTCGCAGATCAAGCGGAATACCGTAAGCGCCTTCCATGATGCTGCCCAAACGTTGGTGGGCGATGATCGTTATTGCACCGGAGGCGGCCGACAGCGCAAAGAAGGGCAGCTTCTCCAAAATCAAACGGCTGAGACCCGAGCGTTGAGGGTTAAGGATTGAAGAACTTGAAACCTGCAACTTGAAACTTGAAACTCTTCTGAGCGGCCAATAATCCAGCAGCAGCAGCGCAAAAGGCAAGGTTACCAGGATTGGTTTGCACATCAGTCCGAGAGCGAAGAAGAACAGCGCCAAGCCGTAGTCGAGGGTCGAAGGACGAGCGTCGAGGGCTGTTTTCCGGGATATGGCTCTCGGCTCTCGGCTCTCGGCTCTCGACAGATTTTGCGCGTAGCGCACATACGCCCAAAGCGTCAGCATCCAAAAGAGCGTGCTCAGCACGTTTTTCCGCTCCGCGACCCAGGCAACGGTGTCCACTTGGAGGGGATGCCAGGCAAAAAGCGCGGCCACCACGGCGCTGCGCCAGATGGCGCCGGTCATGGCTCGCAATACCAGGAAGAGCAGGATCGCGTTTGCAGCGTGGAGAAACACATTTTCCAGGTGATGGGCTGCGGCCTTCAATCCGAACAACTCGCAATCAAGCATGTGTGAGACCCAGGTGAGCGGATGCCAGTAGGTCGCTTCGCCGTGCAACCTGGTGAAGGCCCAGGTCAACCCATCCCAAGTCAGTCCATGATTGATGTAGGGGTTCTCAGTAACATAAGCCGGGTCATCGTAATTGATGAAATCATTGTGGACCACGGGCAAGTAAACGGAGATCGTGACCGCACCCAACAGCAGGCAAGCGACCGCTACGCGCGATTTGTTCCGACTGATAGCCATCAAATATGCGTACTCTGCGCAAGTTGTTTCGCGGCCAACAATTTAACCATTTCCCGCCACGACACCACGCTTTTTCGGCTGGGCTTGGCGTTCGTCAAAGCGCGGAATGGGGTTCGTCCCACGTGGCCCCCGTCGCCATTCGGGCCGTTGGGAATATCCTTCGTTGCGGCTTTGACCGTATGAACACTCGCTGGCCAAGAAATCCCGACGCTCCCGGGAGGCGACCGTGGCCGAAATCGGCTTGAAAAAAAGGCTGTTTGCATGCACATTCTGGCTCGCGTGAAAAGCGTTCTCGACCGAGAAGAGAACGAGCTTTTGCCAGAGGGCTAGACAGGATTTCTGTGCCCAACAACCTTTTTGAGTGAACCGAAACCCAAAAGGAGCGGAATGATGCGCCGCCAAGCTTCCGTCAGCCGAAGCGTTCTAGCTCTGGGGCTTTTGCTCCTTGCTTCGGTCGCCGGATTCGCAGCGGTGAGCATCACGCCCGCGACCGGCGGCAGCAACCTCTCTGCCGACACCGCTGCCAACGCTGTATCCCCAGCCTGGACCACGCTCGGGGCGATCACGATCAGCGAGGCAGTTCGCACTGACATCGCCACCGGGACAAATGTGACTCTGGTGCTTAAAGCGCCAGCGGGGTTTGAATTCAATCCCACAGCACCGCCGAACATCACCTTTCTGTCGGGGCGGAACATCACAGCGGCGTCGGTCTCCGTCACCAATTCGGCGGTAACCGTTACCCTGACTGTGAACGGCACGGGGAGCACCGATCAGTTTACGGTTGGCAATACCAACGGCTTGCAGGTGCGACCGGTGGCGGGGACGCCGCTGGCCGCGGGGCAGATTTTCCGTCCCGCCAGCGGTGGCGGTTCGGCGGTAATCGCCGGCATTGTCACATCCACGAACGCCAACGGCTCGGGCGGCAGCAACTTCGGTACGCTGTCCGAAAAAGTTGGCTCGGCGTCGAAGCTGGCCTTTATCACCCAGCCGGGTTCAGCCACAACCGGTGCGCCGTTTGGCGCGCAGCCGGCAGTCGCAACACAGGACCAGTTCGGCAGCAGCTCCACCAATGCGTTGGGCTCAAACGTAACTGTGACCGTTACGCTTTCCGCCGGCACCGGCCCGCTCTTGGGGACGACAAACCTCAACATCGGCATGGCGGGCGGCAAAGGGACGGTCACCTATACCAATTTGCAGGTTGATTCCGCCGGAACGAACAAGCAGCTCACCGCCAGCGCGCCGGGGTTCACGAATGGTGTGAGTAGTGTGTTTGCCGTCAATGGCCGGCCCACGATTTCCAACATCGCTGACCGGGCGATAAATGAAGACGTGTCGTCTGGCTTGATCGCTTTCGTGGTTGGCGACATTGAAACGCCGGCCAGCGCACTCGCCGTCACGGGCAGTTCGTCCAACACGAACCTGGTGCCGAACGCCAATCTCGTGTTTGGCGGCAGTGACAGCAACCGCACCGTCACCATCACGCCGGCAGCCGATCAGTTCGGCGCGACGACCATCACAGTCACGGTCAGCGACGGCATCGCCACGGCGAGCGACAGTTTCGTTTTGACCGTCAATTCGGTGAACGACCCGCCGACGCTGAACACGCTCACCAATCTTACCATCCTCGAAGATGCCGGCTTGCAGACCGTGACTTTGAGCGGCATCAGCTCTGGTCCGACCAACGAAACCGGCCAGACACTTACGGTGACCGCTACGTCCAGTAACCCCGCGTTGATTCCGAATCCCACGGTCAATTACACCAATCCGGCCGCCACGGGCACGCTGACCTTCTCGCCGCTGTCAAACGCCAACGGGAGCGCCACCATTACCGTGTCCGTGCAAGACAACGGCGGGACGGCCAACGGCGGCTCGAACAGTGTCACCCGCACCTTTGTTGTAACGGTCACGCCGGTGAATGATCCTCCGACGCTCAACGCCATCAGCAACTTGACTGTCAACGTCAACGCTGGTCCGCAGACTGTTGGACTGACGGGAATCACTGCCGGCCCAACCAACGAGAACCAAGTGCTAACCGTAAGCGCGGTCTCCAGCAACCCGTCTCTGATTCCGAATCCTTCCGTTACTTACACCAATCCCAACACCGCAGGTTCGCTGACCTTTACGGCGGTCACGAACGCCAGCGGCACGGCGACCATCACGGTCACGGTGCAGGATGATGGCGGGACGGCGAATGGCGGCACGAACAGCTTTTCGCGCCAGTTCACAGTGACGGTGAATCCGCTGGCCGACTTGGCGATCACGCAAAGCGCCAATCAGAATCCCGCATTTTTAGGTGGCGACGCAGCGTTCACGCTGCGGGTCACAAACTTGGGACCTTCCACGGCCACGGCGGTGACCGTGACAAATCCGATTCCGGCCGGCACCACTTTTGGCACGGCGACCGTCAGCCAAGGAAGTTGGTCCGCTGATTCCAGTTTTGTGGTTTGCAATCTCGGGAGCATCACGAATCGCGGCTTCGCAACGGTTGCCATTGCTCTCAGTCCAGCGACGCTGGGCAGTTTCACGAACACCGCCACCGTGAGCGCCGCCGTGCCTGACACCAATCCGGCCAACAACTCTTCGTCAGCGACAGCGACGGTCGTTATCCAGACGAACTTCGTAATCACGGGGGCCACGCTGGTTAGTGAAAGTTGCACGAACGGTTTCATTGACCCGGCGGAAACGGTAACGGTGAACTTCGCGATCCGAAACGTCGGGGTCGCGAATACAACGAACCTGGTGGCGACCCTGAAAGCGACTGGCGGCGTCACTTCGCCGGGCGGCCCGCAAACTTACGGAGTCCTGATTGCCGGGAGCAACGCAGTATCGCGCCCGTTCACTTTTGTTCCAGTCGGCTACTGCGGCGGCACGTGTACGGCGGCGCTTCAGCTTCAGGACGGCGCGGTCAGCCTTGGCGCGATTACCAACACGCTGACGTTTGGCAGACAGGTGACGAACACTTGGTCATTTGCGAACCTGGGCGGGATTTCGATTCCCTCGGTCGGTACGGCGGCGCCTTATCCTTCAACCAACCAAGTGGCTGGCATCCCCGGGCGCATCGTGAAGGTGACGGTCACGCTGACAAACTTCAGCCACGGAAACCCTGACGACATAGACATGCTGCTGGTCGGCCCCGGCGGGCAAAGAGTCATGGTGATGTCTGATGCGGGCGGCATCAATGCGATGAACAACCTCACGCTGACCATTGACGATGCCGCGGCGAATGCCCTTCCCGACTCCGGCCAAATTTACTCGGGCAGTTACCGGCCGACTGATTATCAGCCAACTGACACCTTGCCAGCGCCAGCCCCACCGCGGCCGTTCGCAACCGCCCTGTCGGTGTTCAACGGGACCGATCCAAATGGTGTCTGGCAATTGTTTGTGGTTGACGATTTCGCTTCGTTTTCCGGGAGTATCGGTGGCTGGACGCTTACGATTCAGAGTCAGGATCCTGACTGCTGCACCGACAATGGCTCCGTTGACGTTTCGGTGACTGCCTCGGGAGCGCCCGACCCTGTCATCGTGGGCAACAACCTCACTTACACTATCGTCGTCTCAAACCGAGGACCCGCAACCGCAACCGGCGTCGTGCTGACGAATCCTTTTCCGGCAGGCGCGATTTTTGTTTCCGCGACGGCCTCACAGGGAACTTGGACAAACACGGGCAGCGGCGTCGTTTTCAACGTCGGCACGCTGAGCACCAGCGCAAGTGTCACCAACACCCTTGTCGTCGAGCCGACCATCCCGGGCGCAATCACCAACACGGCTCAGGTGGGAGGGAGCAAGCCGGATTCGGATCTCCGCAACAACGTCTGCCAAGTTATTAATGCGGTTAACATCCCCACCGTCTCGATCGTGACCGCTGTCGCGATTGTCGAAGGCAATACCGGAACCACCAACGCTGTTTTTAACGTTCAGCTTTCTTCCGCCAGCAGCCAGACCATTACTGTTGATTACGCCACGGCGGACGACACGGCGATCGCGGGACTCGATTACGTGGCGACCAACGGGACGCTCGTTTTCACGCCGGGTGACACTGCCAGGAATATCGTCGTCCCGATTGTCGGCGATACCCTCAACGAACCTTCGGAATACTTCACCGTCACGCTGTCGAATCCGGTCAACGTCACCATCTCCAACGCCCAGGCGACGGGTCAGATCATTGACAACGATCCTTTGCCATCCCTGTCGGTCAATGATGTGGCGGTTGTCGAGGGGAATTCGGGAACCACGAGCGCCGTCTTCACGGTCACGCTGTCACCGGTCAGCGGCCAGACGGTGATGGTGAATTTCGCCACTGCGAATGGCACAGCCGCACCTAACGTGGATTACTTGAACACGAACGGGATGCTCGTGTTTGATCCCGGTGTGACCACGCGAACCATCAGCGTGGTCGTCAACGGTGACACCCTGAACGAGTCGAACGAAACGTTTTTCGTGAACCTTTCCGGTGTAGTCAACGCCAACATCAGCAAGGCCCAGGGACTGGGCACCATTCTCAATGACGATCCACTGGCGAACATTGCAGCGGCGGGCGCGGTGTTGACGGCCGAGAATTGCAGCCCCACCAATGGCCTCATTGACCCCAACGAACGGGTGACGGTGAACTTCGGCTTGCGCAATGTCAGCGCCGGCGGCGCGGCCACGACCAATCTCACCGCGGCTTTGCTGCAGGTTGGGGGCGTGATCGCGCCCAGCGGCGCACAGACCTACGGCGCGCTCGCCCCGGGCGGAGCCGCTGTCAGCAGGCCCTTTACGTTCACGGCGAATGGCGTGTGCGGCGGCACAGTCGTCGCAATCCTTCAGCTTCAGGATGGCCCCAACAACTTGGGCACAATCACGAACGCGCTTTATTTGGGCCTGACGACGACCACCAACATCAGCTTCATCAATCCTGCCTACATTACGATTCCAAACAGCGGCGCGGCCTCGCCGTATCCTTCCACGATAGCAGTCTCGGGCGTGTCAACTTCCGTAATGAAAGTAACGGTTACGGTCTCAAACTTGAGCCATACGTATCCCGATGATCTCGATGTCCTGCTGGTCGGCCCGCTCGGCCAGACGGTCATGCTGATGTCGGATGTCGGCTTCGCTTACTCCATTAACAACGTCACATTAACCTTCGACGACAGCGCGCCTTCGGGGCTGGCGGACTCGGCCCAGATTGTCGCCGGCACGTTCAAACCGACCAACTTCGAAATTCCTGATTCGTTCACATCGCCCGCGCCGCCCGAGCCTTACGGGACCAACCTGTCCGTTTTCAACGGACTTGATCCGAACGGAACATGGTCGCTTTACGTCTTCGATGACACCGGCGGCGACGCTGGAAGCGTTGCGTCGGGCTGGAGCTTGTCCATGACAACACTCAGCAGTCCGGTGTGTTGCGGCGGCAGCAGTTCCGCAGACCTTGCGGTCACAAAAATTGATTTCCCCGACCCTGTTGCAGTGGGAAGCAACGTCACTTACACCATCACGGTTACCAACCGAGGGCCGGACTATGCGTCAGATGTGACGTTGAGTGATCTTTTGCCCGCGGGTGCAGCTTTCGTTTCCGTGACCAACAGCCTTGGCAGTTGGCTTTACGCCGACGGAACGGTCATTTGCAGTTTGGGCGCGATGAGCAACGGCGCTCGCGGGACCATCTCCATTATCGTCACCACCACCAACGCCGGCTTTATGACGAACACGGTTACAGCTTCGTCGCGCGCAGCGGATCCGGTCGGCAGCAACAACACAGCCTCGGCTGTCACCCGCGTGTTGCCCGTCGTCAGCATTTCGGCAACGGACCCGACGGCATCGGAAGCCGGCCCGGATTCAGCTCTGTTCACGATCAATCGCACAGGCGGTGCAGCCGGGTCTTTGACCGTGTTTTACGCGGTTGGCGGGACGGCAACTCCTGGTGCTGATTACGCCATGCTGTCGAACGCGGTCGTCATCCCGGATGGCTCGCCCTCAGCCACGGTCACGGTGAACCCAATAGACGATTTCCTCGCCGAGCCGGCCGAAACAGTTGTCGTGTCACTGACGACAAACACGAATTACGTTGTCAGCTCTTCCAAGGCAACGGCCACCGTTACGATTCTTGACAACGATGTGCAGGCTTTGGTGGTTTCCGCTCCACAGCGCCTGCGTATCACCGCGATCCAGTTGCTTGGCAGCAACGTCGTCGTGAGCTTTAGCACCACCTTGGGCGGCCTTTACCGCGTTGAACGGATCGCCAACCTCGACGGGTCTTCGTGGACCACCGTGGCAGACAACGTGCCGGGTACGGGTGGTATCGTGCAAGCAACCGATCTCGGCGGGGCCGGGTGGCCCAGCCGGTTTTACCGCGTAAGACAGCTTACCGATGTGTTGGTAGGTGTCCCGGAGGGGGGCTCGAATTTCTTCACCGTGCGGCTGGCCGCCCAACCCACCAACAATGTTGTGGTGAACGTTGGCCGCGCTTCCGGCGATACGAACCTCTCCATTGGCGCGGGAGCGACGCTTGTTTTCACGGCGGGCAACTGGAACGTCCCGCAAAATGTCACGATCAACGCCGCGGAGGACGATGACGCCATCAACGGCCAGGCAGTGTTTACAATTTCTTCTGCTGGGTTGACCAACGTGAATGTCGCCGTGATGGAGGTTGATGACGACACTCAAGGGTTGGTCGTTTCGACGACGCAGCTCAACGTGCTTGAAGGAAGCTCGAACACGTTCACCGTGCGCCTGAGCGCCCAGCCGACGAATAACGTCGTTGTCACCACGGCCAGAACCGGCGGCGACACCAACATCAACGTCGGCGCCGGCGCCACCCTTGCGTTCACTCCCACCAACTGGAACATCCCGCAAACCGTCACGATTGTCTCGGCTGAGGATGACTACAACGTCATCAACGACCAGGCGGTCTTCACCATTTCATCCGCCGGGTTGACCAACCAGACCCTCGCCGTCATGCAAATTGACAACGACGTGTTGAACCTGGTGCTTTCGGCGAACGCGCTGACTGTGCCCGAGGGATCAACAAACAGTTTCACGGTGCGGCTGAGCGCGCAGCCGACGAACGCGGTCGTGGTGACGACCGAACGCACGAGTGGCGATCACAGCTTGAGCGTGCTTAGCGGCGACAGTCTGGCGTTCACAACGAATAACTGGAATGTTCCCCAGGCCGTCGTTTTGGCGGCGGCCGAGGACCCGGACGCGGTCAACGGCCAAGCTCGGTTCACCGTTTCGGCAAGCGGCGTGTCCGATCAAATTGTGACCGCTACAGAGTTGGACAACGACGTTCTCGGTTTGGCCGTCTCCACCGTGATCGGCCCGCGAATCAAGTCGATTGAATTGGTCGGGGCTGACGTCATGGTTGGCTTCGAGACGGCTACGAACAGCCTTTACCGCTTGGAACGCGTCGCGGACTTGACGGGCGGCCCTTGGACAACGGTGGCCGATAACATCCCGGGCACGGGAGGGGTTGTGTTGGTGACGGACCTCGGCGGGGCCGGGCAACCGAGCCGGTTCTACCGGGTCCGGTTGCTGAATCCGGGCGACCCGAGCCGGTTGACTGTTCCCGAAGGCGGCACGAACTCTTTCACGGTGTGGCTCACCGCTCAACCTACCAACACTGTCGCTGTCACGGTTGCGCGCACGAGCGGCGATGCGGACTTGAACGTCGTCAGCGGCTCGACGCTGACATTCACGCCCGACGACTGGAACTTGCCAAAGGTGGTGACCATTTCAGCCGCCGAAGACCTCGATGCAGCCAATGGCGAAGCATTGTTTACCATTTCGTCACCGGGGCTGACCAACGTGGTGGTGACGGCGAGCGAACTGGACAATGACACGCAGTATTTGATGGTTTCGACCAACGCCATCGCTGTGCCGGAAGGGGGGACGAATGGGTTCACGGTGCGGCTGAGCGCCCAGCCGACGAACAACGTGACCGTGACTACGACGCGGACCTCTGGTGACGCCGACTTGAGTGTGACGAATGGCGGGACGCTGACGTTCACGACCAACAGTTGGAACGTGGCCCAACCGGTCGTCATCGCAGCGGCGGAAGACTTTGACACCGTCAACGGTCAGGCGGTGTTCACGGTCTCTTCCAGCGGGCTGACCAACGTAACTGTCGTGGCGACGGAGTTGGACAATGACGTGCAGTATCTGATCGTGTCCACCAACGCCGTCACTGTGCCGGAAGGCTCGACCAACGGGTTCACGGTGTGGTTGAGTGCGCAGCCGACGAACGACGTGGTGGTAACGACGGTGTGGAGTTCCGGGGACAGTGATTTGAGCGTGGCGAACGGTGGGACGCTGACGTTCACGACGAACAATTGGAACGTGCCGCAGGTAGTGGCGCTGGCGGCGGCGGAAGACTTTGACACGGTCAACGGTCAGGCCGTGTTGACGGTCAGTTCAGCAGGGCTGACGAATGTAACCGTTACCGCGACGGAGTTGGACAACGACGTGCAGTCGCTGATGGTTTCGACCAATGCCGTTGCCGTTCCTGAAGGCGCGACCAACGGGTTCACGGTGCGGCTGAGCGCGCAGCCGACGAATAACGTGACCGTGACAACGGTGCGGACCTCTGGGGACAGTGACTTGAGTGTGACGAACGGGGGGACGCTGACGTTCACGACCAACAACTGGAATGTGGCCCAACCGGTCGTCATCGCTGCGGCGGAGGATTTGGACGCGGTGAATGGGCAAGCCGTGTTCACGGTTTCCTCGGCTGGGCTGACCAACGTGGCAGTGGTCGCCACGGAACTCGACAACGACACGCAATAT
>Ga0315289_10006235_pt1 | contig 17548 bp, 13 predicted proteins | sample YL17G11_40_MG_FD_203452 | JGI IMG/M metagenome (GOLD analysis project Ga0315289, IMG submission 203452) | Sediment microbial communities from Yellowstone Lake, YNP, Wyoming, USA - YL17G11_40 | ecosystem: Environmental > Aquatic > Freshwater > Lake > Sediment | place: USA: Wyoming | collected... | reverse complement strand
GGACGACGAAGAGGACGAAGAGACGAAGAGTAGTCGATAGTCCCCACGGCATATACCAAGACACAAAGCCACGAAGGAAGACCCGGTTTCCTTCGTGGCTTTGTGTCTTGCTGGCTTGGTGTTCATCACCGCGGGACAATCCATGGATTTTGCCTTCATGGTGAGCAGGAGTATACTGGCAAAGGCCGGCACAATGCGTGACACTCTGCTGGCAGCCTGGGCGGGAGATCAAGACGAAATGGCCATCATCATCAAGAGTCGTGACGAGATCGCGCTGATGCGCGAGGCGGGGCGCATCAACGCCCTGGCGCTGGAGGCGGTGCGCCAAGCCGTGCGACCCGGCGTGAGCACCGCCGAGCTGAACGCCATCGCCGAGGAAGTGATCCGCTCGCATCACGCCTTACCCGTCTTCCTGCACTACCCCAACCCCACCTACACCAGCAACCCCTACCCGGCCACCATCACCGCCTCGCTCAACGACGAGCTGGTGCACGGCATCCCCAGCAAGCGTCGCGTCCTGAAGGAAGGCGACATCCTGAGCGTGGACTGCGGCTGCACTTTCAAGGGCTTCGTGGGCGATTCTGCCTTCACCGTGGGCGTGGGCGTTGTCTCGCCCGAGGCCGAGCGGCTGATCCGCATCACCGAAGAGGCGCTCTACCAAGGCATCGCCGCCGCGCGCGTGGGCCGGCGCATGGGCGACGTCTCGCACGCCATCCAGGCCTACGCCGAGAGCCACGGCTACAACGTCGTGCGCGAGTACACCGGCCACGGCGTGGGCCGCGACATGCACGAAGACCCGCTCATCCCCAACTGGGGCACGCCCGGCACCGAAGTGGCCCTGCGCGCCGGCATGACCCTTGCCCTGGAGCCCATGCTGATGCTAGGCAGCCCCAGAGTCTACACCAAGCGCGACCACTGGACCGTCGCCACCAAAGACCACAAGCTGTGCGCGCACTGGGAGCACACCATCGCGGTGACGGATGGCGAGGCGGAGATCCTGACGCTGCCATAGGGCCGCCCAGCCTTGGCGAATTCTGCCTCCAGCGCTTTCTGATACACTTCCTCTTTCTGTCCTGGTCCAACTCGCCGGTGCACGGCCATGGCTGCACCATTGATGCGATAGGTGATGTCCTCGTGTGGCCCCACGACCTTCTTGTTCGCCATGCGAATTGTCCCCCGTTTTGAAATAGCACGACACGGATTCCCACGGACTGCACGGATGAGCTGCCCCCTTCCGTGTATCCGTGACCCAATCCGTATCGTGTAGGCCAGGACGCGACCGAGCTGGCTCTCAACACCGCGGTGGCGAAGCCTTCTTCCCAGTGCCGCGCCGCATTTCTGGCCGGGCGATAAACCCGCTTGTGAGAGCCATGCCGCCACCCACCGCCACCACCCGAAACCCGTAGCCCCAGCCCCAGAGGTCCGGGTTGACCCAGCCGCGGACCGCACAGCGCGCGAGCCCCTGACTATAGTCCCACGACCCGCCGCGCAGCACGCGGGGGGCATCCCCTTCCAGGTTCTCCCGGTCCTCCGCTGCTCCCTCATAACCCCTGTAGTCTTTCGCCCACTTGCTGCTGCACCACTCCCATACGTTGCCAGCCATGTCCTGGCAGCCATAAAGACTGGACCCCGCCGGGAAGACTCCGACAGCGCTGGTACTGCCGACGCCGGCCTCAGCCGCATTGCACTTGTCGGCGTAGAACTCGTCGCCCCAGGGATAGCTGCGCCCATCGGTTCCGCGCGCCGCCTTTTCCCACTCCGCCTCGGTGGGGAGACGCACCCTTAGGGTTCCTCGCTTGAGCGGCGCCTCCCTTACCTGCTTGTCGCGCCAGACCAGCAGCTTGTCCAGCCGGCTCAGCTTCAACATCAGCCACTGGCAGAACGTCACGGCTTCGTACCACGTCACCCTCACCGCCGGGTGATTGGGCACATCAAAGGCGTCGCCATACTTCTTGGGCCCGCTCCGGTCGCCGCGCCACTCCAAACCGGACTGCGTCCACAACTGCCCGTTGCGATAGCCTTCCGGATCGTCCACAAAGGCCTGGAACTGGGCGTTGGTAATGGGCCAGCGTGCGATGAGATAGGGCTCGCTGATGCTCTTCTCGGTGTGTTGTGGGAACTCGCCCGGGAAGGCCCCAGAGTCGTGTTCTGTGCTACCCATCAGAAAGGGGCCTGAAGGGACCGGGCACCAGACGATTTCGGGGATGCCAGTAGCCTTGTGCAAGCCGACTCCGTCGCGTGGATCACCCAAGTGGGACAGGGCACGTCCGGCAGCAGCACGGATGCGGGCGGGCGCGGTCAGGGTAGGGTCCTCCACCAGTTGGGTCAGGCGTTTAGCGATTTGTTCCTCCACGAAAGGCATGGATCCACGCCGCTCGGCGAGAGCCGCAGCCACGCGTTCTGCCGCCGCCATTTCCGTCGCGTCGTCCACACGCGGCCACGCCGGCGCGTGGTCTTGCGGCAATCGGGCCAGCCGAGCGCTCAGTTCTCCGGCCAGGTGCGGCCTGGAGAAGCCCAGGTAGCCAAGTAGGAGCAGGGTGACTTCTTCCCACCACGTCTGCGCAATGCGTCCATCACGTTCCAGTTCCGTCGCGGCGGCCTCGACGCTGCCGGTCAGGTCCGCGAGATAAACCGCCGCTAAGAACTCCTGGAACGGCTGGTGGGTAAAACTCCAGCGATCTGGCCGCTGCAGATCGCGCCGGCCGGACCTCACCTCCACCACTCCGCCGCGTCCTCTCGTCGCCGCCACGAATTCGAGCACAGCTTTCTGCGCAGCCTCTGTGCCGAGGCGCGTCAGGTGCGCGCAAAGCAGCCGACGCACCTGCTCTTCTTCCAGGCTGCGCGTGCCCTCTCCCAGCGTATGCATGGCGTACGCGAGGACCGCCAGCCACTCTCGGCGGTCTTCGGGAGAGCCGCCCAACCTCTCCAGGTCCTGGCGCACTCGGGCCTGGGCGTGGTGCGAGCCTCTCAGGAGCGCGTTGACAAAAGTGTTGTAGAGCTCGGCCCTTTGCTCCGGCAAGCGTTCACCGCTGAGGTCGACGGTGGCCACCATGCGCACCATCAGCGGGCTATCGATCAGCCGCTGGCCCCTTTCGGCGCCACTGCGCTCGGCGTACCGCCTTTCGAGCTCGTCCAGCCGGTCAAGCAAGGGGCCAACGCGTTCGCTGCACGCGGCCGCCCGATAGAGCCCCGTCAGAAGCGCAGTCACCTCAGCGCGCTCCAATGGTCTGACGCGCACCTCCTGGAATGCGGCCGCGAGGACAGCCTGCCCTGTATAGGCCGCCGGCCGCGAGGTCACGATAAAGCGGTTGTGGGGCATCGCAGCCGCCATGCCCTCCACGGAGGCGCGCGCCAGTTCCCGATCGGCTTCGCTGGACACCTCGTCAAGGCCGTCCAACATGATCAGGCACTGCGGACCGTCCTTGCGAAGCAGCGCAGGAAAGATGCCCGGCGAGAGGTCGGTGGCCCCTTCCTCGCGTGTCAGGTAGTCGTAGACGCAGGCAGCCAGGGTGGTGAGCTGCGGGTCGTCGGCCCCGTGACAGCGGCGCTGGTATTCGGCAAAGCTGTGCAGGGGCAGCAGGATGGGGATCGGTAGCGACGGGGCCAATCCCAGGCGCGTTTTGGCCAGCTCGGGACGCCCCGTCGCCTGCGCCTGGGCGAGGGTCCACGCCATGTGTTGCAGCAGAGTGCTTTTGCCGCAGCCCGGCCCGCCAATGACCACCAGGTGTGGGCCCACCGCCAGCAGGTCCTTGAGGTTGATGCGTTGACTCGGTGGCTGCTCTTGAGCATCAAGCGCCTCCTCGCTCTCGCCTCGGTGGGACTGCCGCACTCGTCGCGGGTGCCGCGCGTCTTGCTGCGTCTTTCCCAACGCCTCCGTGGTCCAACGTGAGCGGATGTGCTCGGCCTCCAGAGGCACATAGATGTCGTCCAGGACGGGCGAAAAAGGCGCGAGCGCGCCGTCAACCGAGGCAATGTCGCGTAGGACCAGATGCTGATACTTTTTGGCCATCCAATCCAGGTAGGTACGCAGGTGTTCCTGGGGCAATCCCGCGCTCGATGCCGGCTGCGGCTCCTTCTGTTGGGGCAGCTGGCCGCGCGAGCGGGCAAAGTCCGGGATATACCGGCTCAGGTGGCCACGCACCTGCTTCCCAAAATCAGCGGGGTCTGCATAGTCCCAGGTGAGCAGCCCCTTGCCCTGCAACTCCCGTTTGAAGGCCAGAACCTCGCCCTTCTGATCGAGCTCATCCTGTGATTCGAACGTAGTCGCTCGTTCCCCAAAGTACATCCAGATTTCCAGGCTGCTTGGACCCTCCGGCCAGCGGGCGTACGCCTGGTCGAACTCTTCTCGTGTGCCCGACTCGGCTCGGTCGGTTGGCTTTCCAAACCGGTTCCACAGGATGCCGACAAAGAGGTCGTACGTGCCGATTTGACGGTTGATGACGTCCTGTCCGTCGCGACCAACACCGGGGCGCATGTGAGTCTCCCAGCGCTTTAGCTCCAACGTGATTCCGTAGGGAGCCGCGACATCCCGGCTCAGTTCCCTCACCACCTCATCCAGTCGTCTACGTTCGTCAGCCACGTCGCCCGGCGAGGCGACAAAGATGCGTAACTGAGTGACAGTCTGTGGCATATGCACCTCCTTGGACCGACACAGCGAGCGGGCGCACGATCAAGTCGAGCCCCATGTGGTAGTCGATGGCCTGCCAGATGGGCATGGGCTGGCGGAGCGCATTCTGCACAACTACGCAGAATGGCTACGCAGCATGTTGTGTATCTACACAACATCTGCATTCATTTGTCGGACTCTGGGAAGCGAAAACGAGTCGTCTTCGGGCTGGCGCCGTAGCGTTGCAGAAAGGGAAGGGAGCGCAGCAGGCGCGTGGCCGTTGCCTGCGCTGACCGGCTGTTGCCCAGCATGCTCGCCTCCCCATGCGCAGCGCCAGTGCTCAGGTCGTTGCAGCACCAGTATATCAGACATAACCGTCCGCGTCAACCCCAAGGTCACGAATGGCACGCACAAGACGAATTCCACAAAACAAGAAACTGCGCGCCATTCGTCACCTTTCATGCTGTTCGTGTACTCCCCCGTTTTGTCGCCCACCCTTTCCCCGCTATAATACCCGACCGAACCATGCTCAAGGAAGAACCTGACACATGCAACTAACCCAACTGATCCACAACGGCGTGCTCGTGCCACCGCCACCCACGCCACGCGGGTCGGTGCTGACCGTGCGCGGCCGGCCGGTGCAGCTCACTCCGCAGCAGGAGGAGATGGCGCTGGCCTGGGCCAAGAAGCAGGGCACCGCGTATGTCGAGGACCCCGTTTTCGTGCGCAATTTCCTGCGCGATTTCGGAGCGGCCCTGGGCGTGGACCCGCCGCTGGCGCTGGAAGAGGTCGACTTTGCGCCCGCGCTCCAGATCGTGACGGCCGAGCGCGCGGCCAAGGCCGCCCTCACGGACGAAGAGCGCAAGGCTGCGGCGGCGCTGCGCAAGGCTGAGCGCGAGCGGCTGCGCGAGCAGTACGGCTATGCCATCGTCAACGGCGAACGCACCGAGCTGGGCACCTACCTGGCGGAGCCCAGCGGCATCTTCATGGGGCGCGGCAAGCACCCCCTGCGCGGGCGCTGGAAGCAGGGCGCGCAGGCCAGCGACATCGTGCTCAACCTCAGCCCCGGCGCGCCCCGCCCCGCGGGTGACTGGAAGGAGATCGTGTGGGAGCCCGAGACGATGTGGGTGGCGCGCTGGCAAGACCGCCTCTCGGGCAAGGTCAAGTACATCTGGCTGGGCGACACCTCGGCCGCCAAGCAGGAGCGCGAGGCGGCCAAATTCGACAAGGCCAGTGAGCTGCGCACGCGGCTGGAAGAGGTGCGCGCGCGCATCCAGCGTGGGCTGGAGGACGGCGACGCGCGCAGGCGCATGGTGGCCACGGCCGTCTACCTGATCGACGCGCTGGGCCTGCGCGTGGGAGACGAAAAGGACCCCGACGAGGCTGACACGGTGGGCGCCACCACGCTGCGTCCCGAACACGTCAAGTTACGCGAAGGTGGCGTGGTCGAGTTCCACTTTCTGGGCAAGGACTCGGTGGAATGGCACAGGAAGTTGGAGCTGCCCGAGGTGGTGCAGCGCGACCTGGCGGAGCTGATCCAGAGCGCCCATCCGCCCCGCAGGGTCAATCACAGCGACAAGCACCATCCGACGCGCGACAAGCCGCAACTCTTCCCCAACGTGGACAGCCACGACGTCAACGCCTTTCTGGCGGAGGCCATGCCGGGGCTGACGGCCAAGCTCTTCCGCACGCACCACGCCACGCTCAAGGTCGAAGAGAACCTGGCGGGCTCGGGCGTGCAGGCCGGGTCGCCAGAGTATGCCAAGTGGCAGGCCGTCAACCTGGCCAACATCGAGGCCGCCAGCTTCTGCAACCACTACAAAAAGGCGGGCGTCAATTGGCCCGCACGCAAGGAGCAGTTCGCGCAGCGCCAGCGTAAGGCCGAGCAGCGCGTGCGGCAGTGCAAGGAGCAGTGTAAGGCCGCCAAAGAGGCGCTGAGCGCCGTGCGCAAGCAGACCCGCGAGAAGGTGGCCGCCGCCTCGTCCAAACAGCACGGGCGAGTGCAGGCCGCCTGGAAGAAGAGGATCGAGCGCTCTAAGCGCCAGGTGGGCGTGGCCGAGGCCAGGTTGGCCAAGGCCGAGTACGCGCTGGGCAACCTGAAGGCGCAGGCTGTGGTGGCGAGCCAGAAGCGCACCTGGAACCTGACCACCAGCCTGAAATCCTACGTCGACCCACGCGCTTTCTACCGCTGGGGCCAGTGCGTAGACTACGACGTGCTGGGCCGCCTCTACCCCACCGCCCTGCGCCGCAAATTCTCCTGGGTCCGAACCGACACTGACTCTCAAGAAGCAGAGTGAAGTTGGGTCAACACCAAGCCACCAGGACACAACGACACGAAGAGAACGGAAGACAATCCTTTCATGCTTCGTGTCTTGGCCTGGTGTCCTAGTGTTGGAGAGGCGCTCCCATGCACGAGCATGAGATTGAGGACGCAGTACGCAGCATACTCGAGGAGTTGCCGGCGGGGGTGACGCTGGTGGCGGCGGCCAAGGGGCGCAGCATCGACGAGGTGCGCGCGGCCGTGCGCGCGGGCGTGACGCACGTGGGCCACAACTACGTGCAGGAAGCGGCGCAGATGGTCCCGCTAGTGCCCGAGACCGTGCGCTGGCACATGATCGGCCACCTGCAGACCAACAAGGTCAAGGCCGCGGCGCAGCTCTTCGACGTGATCGAGACCGTCGACTCCTGGAAGCTGGCGCAGGAGCTAGAGCGCCACTACGCTGCGCTGGGCAAGGACCTGCCAGCGCTGATCGAGGTCAACAGCGGGCGCGAGGCCAGCAAGACTGGCGTGCTACCCGAGGAGGTCGACGCGCTAGCGCAGCGCATCAGCGCGCTGGCCCACGTGCGCGTGCTGGGCCTGATGACCATAGGCCCGCGCTTTGGCGACCCCGAGGACGCCCGTCCCTGCTTTCGCGCCACGCGCCAGGCCTTTGAGCGCCTGGCCCACGCCAACCTACCCCACGTCGAGATGCGCTACCTCTCGATGGGCATGAGCAACAGTTTCCGCGTCGCCATCGCTGAGGGCGCCAACATGGTGCGCATCGGCACCCTGCTCTTCGGCGAGCGCCCCGCCCCAGGTGAGACAACTCAACACTAGGACACAAAGGCACAAAGGCACGAAGGAAGATGCCAAACTCCTTCTTTGTGACTTGGTGGCTTTGTGTTGGGATCCCGTGGCCGCTGCGGAATGCGAGGAGGCCAGATGGCAGGCGACCTGATTCTGGGCATTGATCTGGGCACGACGGCGTGCAAGGCGCTGGTGGTGGACACGCGTGGGCAGGTGCTGGCCACGGGCACGGCGGGCTACCCGACCTATGTGCCCCATGCGGGGTGGGCCGAGCAGGACCCGGAGGAGGTCTGGCACGGCCTGGCACAGGCCGTGCACCAGGCGCTGCATGCCGAGGGCGTCGACGCGCTGCGCGTGGCGGCGCTGAGCCTGAGCTCGGCCATGCACGGGCTGCTGCCGTTGGACACGCGCGGCCGCCCGCTCACGCGCTGCTGGATCTGGGCCGACCGGCGCAGCCAGCCCCAGGCATTGCGCCTGCGCCGCGAGCAGGACGCGCATGCGCTCTACCTGCGCACGGGCTGTCCCGTGCAACCCCTCTTCTGGCCCGCCAGGCTGCTCTGGCTGCAGGAGCACCGGCCAGACCTCACGCTCTTGACGCGCCGCTACGTCACCGTCAAGGACTACGTCCTGCAGCGCCTGACCGGCCGCTACGTCATGGACGTCTCCAACGCCTCCGCGATCGGCCTGCTCGACACGCAGTCACTGACCTGGGACGAGGGCCTGCTGACGATAGTGCAAGTCGACGCGGCCCAACTGCCCGAGCTGGTCCTGCCCGTGGCTGTGTTGGGTACGCTGAACCGGCGCTGGGCCGACGCGTGGGGCCTGCCACCCCTCGTGCAAGTGGTGGCGGGTGGCACGGACGGCGGGTTGGCCAACCTGGGCGTGGGCGCGGTGGCAGCGGGGCAGGTGGCCACCAGCATCGGCACCAGCGGGGCCGTGCGCGCTCTCACAACGCAGCCGCTCTTCGACGCGCAAGAGCGCACCTGGTGCTACGTGCTCTCGCGGGGCACGTGGTTCGTGGGCGGCGCCATCAGCAACGGCGGCGTGGTCTACCAGTGGCTGCGCGACCAGCTCTGCGCGGCCGAGGTGGAGCAGGCCGGGCAAGCGGGCCGCGACTTTAAGCAGCTCTTTGACGCCTGGGCCGATGAGGTGCCGCCAGGCGCTGAGGGACTGCTCTTCCTGCCGTTCCTGCTAGGGGAGCGCAGCCCAGGCTGGCGCGCCAACGCGCGCGGCATGCTGTTCGGGCTGTCAATGCACCACACGGCCAAGCACATCGTGCGCGCGGCGGTGGAGGGCGTGGCATTCCGGCTGTTCAGCGTGCTGCAGGTCCTGGAAGAGCTGGTCGGCAACGTGCGCGAGGTGCGCGCCACGGGCGGCCTGGCCTACTCGGACGTGTGGATGCGCATTCTGGCCGACGTCTACGGCCAGCCGATCAGCGTGCCGGCAGTGCGCGAGAGCTCGGCCCTGGGCGCGGCCTTCCTGGCGCTCAGGGCGCTGGGCCACCTCTACGCGTGGGAAGACGTGCAGCCGTTGGTGGCCATCGAGCGCACGCAGCAGCCCGACCTCACCAACCACGAGCTCTACCTGCGCCTGTTCGACCTCTTCCGTGCCCTCTACGAGGACGCCCTACCCCACTACGACCAACTCGAGGGCCTGCATAGCTAGGGACAATATCCGCAGATTCCGCAGATTGACCAGATGAACTCAAAGCGGCAAGGAGAATCAATTCCCCTTGGTGGCTTTGGGTCTTTGTGCCGTGGTGTTCGTAGTCCGTCTCACTCGGACGCGGGGCCGGCATTACACGACATAAATCTGCGTAATCGGTGTAATCTGCGGATGATTCATCCCGGGTACTGCTGGAACAGGCGGCCCCAGGGGCTTTCGCGCAGCCACTGGTCGACCACCTTGCGGCCGTAGAGCGGGTACCAGAAGCGGTCGTGGTAGGTCTCGCTGGCGAAGATGAAGAGGTTGACGATCGGCGTGTGGAACAGCAGCTTTTGGAACACCTTGAGCGGTGTGCGCCACAGCAACATGCCGGTGCCTGTGCCCAGGTTCACGCCCACCTTGAAGCCCCAGCGCTCGTCGGCCAGTTCAGGCATGCCCACCACCTCGATCTCGCGCGGGTTGCCCTGCCCCAAACCGCGCGCGGTGGCATGCACAATGTACTGGATCTGCAGGGGGTCAAAGCCCATCATCTGCGCTGCCACGGCGTCGATGGCCACCTGGTCGGCCGAGGCCAGGATCACGTCCTTCTGGTAGGGCACCAGCGTGCGCGGCCCTGCCCCACTGCCGGCCGTCGTGCCGTCCATCGTGGCAAACACACCGGTGTGGATCTCTTTCTGGATGGCCAGCAGGTCCACCAGCGTGTCATGGATCCAAGTGTGCGTGTAGTGGCGGTTGACGTTGAGCAGCCCGCCAAAGGCGTTCTTCATCGCGCCCGTGGTGACGGTGTACGAGTGGGCTTTGACGGTCGGCAGGTGCACGATGTTCTTGCCCATGAAAAAGTCGGGGATGTAGATGCCCTGCGGGAAGATGCGGTCCAGCACGGCCATCTTGGCCTTGGGCCGGTACTGGACCCAGGTCATGTCCTCTGGCTTAAAGTTGTACTTCTTCGGGATGCCGTACTTGGCCAGCACCGGGCCAAACTTGTTGAACCGGTCGCCCAGGTCGGCGATGGTGACCACGGTCTTGTTGTGCACGTCCACCAGGTCGTGCAGGCCCGCGCCCTTGAGCGCCAGGATCGTGCCCTCCAGTTGCCAGGGCGTGGTGTTCGAGCTGGGGTAAAGCAGGTGCCAGCTAATGTTGTCCTTCAGAATCGTGGTCGCCACAGGGTCTAGCGCTTCCTTCATGCCGGCCAGCTCGCACAGGCGCTGATAGTCGGCCAGCACCGTCTCGGGCGTGGTGCGCAGGATGGCTACCTTGGACTTGGTCATTCGCTCCTCCGGAAATCCATAGTATGTCTAGCCCACCCCGGAGAAACGGAGGACACGCAGACCATCCAGCTCATCTCCGTGCCTTCGTGGTTCTCCTGGGGGCCTAGAGTGCAAACTCGGCCGCCAGGACGGTGTGGTCCGATGGCCTGGGCGCGCGGCGCGCCTCGACGTCGATCCAGCAGCGCGTCGATTTCTCGGCCAGGGGCCGGGTGGCCCAAATGTGGTCCACACGCCAGCCGCGGTTGTGCTCAAAGGCCGTGGGCACGCGATAGTCCCAGAACGTGTACTGCCCCGGCTCCGAGCAATGCAGGCGAAAGACGTCCACAAAGCCCCACGCCTTAATCTTCTGCAGCGCCTCGCGGGCCAACGGGTGGAAATCCACGTGTTGGGCCAGCCCCTTGGGGTCGTGCACGTCGATGGGCTCGGGGGCGACGTTGAAATCACCCACCCACACCAGCGGCCGCTCCGGCGAGTAGCGGTGCGCAAACCATTTCTCCAGACGCGCCAGCCAGCGCAGCTTGTACTGGAACTTGTCCGAGTCCAACGCCTGCCCCTGCGGCACGTAGGTGTTGACGATGGGAACGCCGCGGCACACGCCGCGCAACAGCCTAGCCTCGTCGGGCTCCTCGCCATCGTCCAGGCCATAGGAGACGTCGGTCAGCTCTTCTTTGCTGGCGATGGCCACGCCCGCGTAGGCTTTTTGCCCGCGAAAGGCGACGTGATAGCCAATTTCCGCAAAGGCCGCAACGGGAAAGTCCACGTCCTGCACCTTGGTTTCCTGCAGGCACAGCGCGTCGGGCTGCTCCCGCCGCAGCCAGTCAACGACCAGCTCGAGACGGCTGCGTACCGAATTGGCGTTGTAGGTCGCGATAGTGAACGTTCCCTGGCTCATCTCCGCCTCCCATGGTAGACGCAATTCTACCACGAAAACGTTCCCCTCCCAAGTCCGGTGCAGTACACGAACAACACACAGAGTACGAATTCCACGAAATCAATAGGAAACGGACTCGTGACTCCACTGCAAAAAGCCCCTTCTTTACCGCAGAGGCCGCCGAGAGCGCGGAGTTCATACGGGAATCTCTGCGTTCTCTGCGTGCTCTGCGGTGAAATCCGAGTTCTTTCAGTAGAGTCACTCGTGGAATGCGTGTTCTTCGTGCAATTCGTGTACAGACCAATGTTCTGGGCGTGGTCTGCTTGACAAAAGGCCAGTGACGTGTTATCTTGTGCCTGCGTTGGCGCGACCTCCCAATTGCTGCGCGATGGATGAGACGATGGAAGATGGGCACACAGAACATGGCTAACCCGGTGCGCTCCAACCGACGCGCGCTGTGGCTGCGTCTGGCCCTGCTGCTGGTGCTGGCGGCAGTGCTCTTTGGGCTATGGCGCTGGTGGGTGGCCTGGCAGCGCGCCTCGCGCTCGTTGGGTCCGGCCGAGCTCAAGCTGGACGCCTTGGTGCTACTGCAGAGCGGAGACCCGGCAGCCGTGCAGCGTGCCAGGGACGTCATCGCCGCGCACGGCGGCAGCGTGTTCGACGCCTTTCCTCCGCGTGTGCTACTCGCCAGTCTACCTCCCGCAGCCGATGCGCTTCTGTTGGGCCAGGATGGCATCCTGGCCATCCACCGCCAAGAGCTGGACGCCGAGACGCTCAGCGCCGTACCCGACGTGCAGGTGGCTGCCGGCGTCTGGAACCGCATGTTGCAGCGCGGCTTTCGCAGCGAGCTGAGCACCCAGCCCCCTCCACAGCAGATGAGCGGCGAACAGGCTCTGGTCGGCCCCGAGGAGTTGCGCGAGGTGGAAGAGCCGTTGCGCGCGTCGGATCTCCCGACCCGCGAGCAAACCTCCGAGTTCATGGTCGGCTCCGTCGGCCTCGACGTTTTTCTTCTGGAGAGCAATGGCAAGCTGGACCCCAACAGCGAGGACTGGACGCCCGCCCAGCGCAACCAAGTGGCTGAGGAGATCGTGGCGGGTGCCAACTGGTGGCTGCAAACGGCCATAGCCAACAACCGGCCCTCGCCCAACCTCTCGTTCGTGTTTGACTTTCACGATCCCTGGAACGCGCCGGGCGTGGTGAGCACGCGCTACGAGCCCATCTCGCGCTCCTGGCAGGACGTGTCGCTGGCCATCAATGAGGTCATGGCCAATGTGGGCTACACCGAGCGCAACTGGATCGCGGCGGTGCGCCGCTACGTCGACGATCAGCGCCGCGCGCAGGCCACCGACTGGCGCGTGGCTGTGTTTGTGATCAATAGCGCACATGACCCGGATGGCGCCTTTGCGGATCATGCCTTTGCCTTCTCCTACCTCAATGGTCCGGCCCTGGTGCTCACCTACGACTGTTCTGCGTGGGGCGTGGACTCGATAGAGATCGTGTTCGCCCACGAACTGGCGCATTCATTCGGGGCGCTCGACGAGTACGCCCAGTCGGGTTTCCAGGCCACCGACACGTCAGGCTACCTCAACGTGGTCAACAGTAACTCGGAAATGGGCCACGCCGTGGAGGACTCGTTGATGCGCAGCCCGCCCTCGCTGCTGCGCGCCTACCGCGAGCATCTGATCTCGACGCCCGTACGCGGCATGTTGGGCTGGCTGGACGCAGACGGCGACGGCCTGTACGACGCGTTGGGATTGGTGCGCAACCAGCTCAAGCCCACGCACCCCAACCCGCTGCGCAGCTCCAGTGTGGCCTACACAGACCCGCAGCAGCGCGCCTGGGTGGAAGCCTGGCGCTGGCAGGGCCAGTCGCGCTGGGCCAACTCGACCGGCATCACACACGTGCCCGTCTCGATCAACCCCGTGCGCGGCGTCGAGTACCGCGTGGACGGCGGAGCCTGGCAGCCCGCTACGCCGCAGGACGGCAGCTTCGACTCCAGCGACGAACGCTACAGCTTTGCCGTTAGCGGGCTGGCGGACGGGATGCACAGCGTGGAGAGCGCGGTGGTCAACCCCTGGCACGCGCAAGAGGCGCTGGCCACCGACACATTCTACGTGGTGCTCGGCGCAGCGACGCCCACGACCCTGCCCACCCCGCCTGCACCCACGAGCACACCGACGACAACGCCTGCTGCGCCCACCCCACCGTCGCCCACCGCCACGCCCGAGCCGTCGGCCACCGCAGTCCCTCCAGGGACGGCTACGCCAGTCGCTCCCACCATCACTCCGTCCCCCACGCGTGGCGAGCCCGTCACCGTCACGCTCCAGGACGGCCTATGGGACTATACCGGTTGCGCCGACACGCGCATCAGCGCCGAGGTGCCCAACACCAACCTGAGCCCGTTCGACCTCAAGGTGGGCGCCAGGCAGAAACTCGCCAGCCTGTTGCAGTTCAACCTGAGCAGCATCCCCCGCGAGGCCGTGATCGACTCGGCTTCGTTGAGCCTGTTTGGCTACGGCCGCGAGGGCAACGCCCCCTTTGACGTCGAGGCCTGCGCCGTGCAGCGGCCGTGGATCGAGCGCGAGGCCACGTGGATGCTGGCCAGCGCTTCCCAGCCCTGGGCGCAGCCCGGCTGCAACGGAGCGCCCATCGACCGCGCCGAGATGCCCAGCAGCTACATCATAATTGGTTCCTTTGGCTGGTACACGTGGCCTGTGCGCGATGACGTGCAGCGCATGGTGAGTCAGCCCGAGACCAACGTCGGCTGGCTGCTGCGCCAGAGCGCGGCCAGGCCCGGCGTGCTTTCCCTGTGCTCCAGCGAGTACCCGGCGGCGACCTACCGCCCCAAGCTCATCATCACCTACCATTTGCCGCAATAATCCGCAGATTGCGCGGATCACGCAGATCTAATCATGTATTGCGTTCAACCTGCGTAATCTGTGAAATCTGCGGACCTGGGAGGAGGATCAGTTGAAGATTACGTTCCTGGGGGCGGCCGAGACCGTCACCGGCTCGATGCACTTGCTGGAAGTCAATGGTGCCCGGATTCTGCTCGATTGCGGCCTCTTCCAGGGCCGGCGGCAAGAGGCTTTTGACCGCAACCGTCATCTGCCTTTTGATGCGCGCGAGCTGGACGTGATGGTCCTCTCGCACGCGCACATCGACCACAGCGGCAACATCCCCAACCTGGTGGCCAGCGGCTTTCAGGGCCACATCTACACCACCTCGGCCACGCGCGACCTGTGCGGCGCAATGCTTCTCGACTCGGCCCACCTGCAGGAGAGCGACACCGAGTACGTCAACAGAAAGCGCCAGCGTCAGGGTCAGCCACCCATCGAGCCGCTCTACACCATCGCACAGGCCCGCGAGAGCCTGACGCACCTGGTGACCCTGGAGTACGGCCGGACGCTGCAAGTCGCACCCGGCGTGCGGCTCACGTTCTACGATGCGGGCCACATCCTGGGCGCGGCCCTGACAGCCTTGGATGTCCAGGAGTCCGGGCGTAGCTACCGTCTGTGCTTCAGCGGGGACCTGGGCCGTGTCGGCATGCCCATCCTGCGCGATCCGCAACACGTGCCTAACGTGGACTATATGATCACCGAGAGCACCTACGGCAACCGCCTGCACGGCAGCCTGGCCCAGGCCGCGCAAAAGCTGTGCGACGTCGTGCGCCAGACCCACCAGCGCGGCGGCAAGGTCATCATCCCGGCCTTTGCCGTGGGCCGCACGCAGGACATCGTCTACGACTTGCACAAGCTGATCGACAGTGGCTGCCTGCCCAGCCTGCCCGTGTTCGTGGACAGCCCTCTGGCGATCAACGTCACCGAGATCTTTCGCCTGCACCCCGAGGTCTACGATGACGAGACCACGCGCATCCTGCAACAGCGCGAGGACCCACTGGGCTTTTACCGGCTGCAGTACACGCGCGCGGTCGAGGAGTCCAAAGCGCTCAACAACCTGCGCGAGCCCTGCATCATCATTAGCGCCTCGGGCATGTGCGAAGGCGGCCGCATCCTGCACCACCTCAAGAACAACATCGGCGACCCGCGCAACACCGTGCTCTTTGTGGGCTACCAGGCCGAGAACACGCTGGGGCGCAAGATTCTGCGCGGCGACAAGAGCGTGCCCATCTTTGGTGAGCCGTGGGATGTGCGCGCCCAGATCCTGAGCATCGACGGCTACAGCGCCCACGCTGACCACGACGAGCTGCTGGGCTACCTGAAGGGCATCGTCGCCGACGGGCGGCTCAAGCGCGTCTTTTGCGTGCACGGCGACCCCGAAGCGTGCCAGGCCCTGGCGCAGGGCATCCGCGAGCTGGGTGTCGGGGACATCTTGATCCCGACCTGGAAGCAAGAAGTGGAAATCTAGCCCATAGGAACGTACATGTCGCAAAGCTCGGCTACAACCCACAATGGAACCATCCAGGTGGACCTGCACATCCACACCTGCTACTCCGGCGATACCTTGACGTCGCTGCAGGAGGTCATCGCGGCCGTCCAGAAGCGCGGCCTGGGCGCGGTGGCCATCACCGACCACAACGCCATCGCGGGCGCGTTGGAGCTGCAGCGCCTGGCGCCCTTTCCCGTGATAGCCAGTGAGGAGATCATGAGCAGCGAAGGTGAGATCATCGGCCTCTATCTACACGAGCTCATCCCGCCCGGTCTCACGCCCGCCGAGACGGTCGCGCGCATCCACGCCCAGGGCGGGCTGGTCTACGTGCCCCACCCCTTCGACAGCCTGCGCGATTCCGCGCTGCACGAGCCGGCCCTGATGTCCATCCTGGGTCAGGTGGACGTCCTGGAGGTGCTGAACGCGCGCGTGATCCAGCCGTCGCACAACAAGCGCGCGCAGCGCCTGGCGCAGGAGCGTCACCTGCCCGCTGGCGCAGGCAGCGACGCGCACACCGCATTCGAGATCGGCCGGGCCTACCTGGAGATGCAACCCTTTGCGGACAAGGGTGAGTTCCTGCGCAATCTGGCCAACGCGCGCGTGTGCGGGCACCTGAGCTCGCCCGCCGTGCACCTGTTCACACGCTGGGCCAAGCTTCAAAAATGGAGGGCGCGGGCCTGATGGACGACGCAACAGCCCTGTTGATCTCGGCGCTGGGGGCCATTCTGCCGACGCTGGTTTACGTGGCGATCCTGTGGTGGCTGGATCACTTTGAGAAGGAGCCGCGCAGGCTGCTGCTCACGGCCTTTATTTGGGGCGCGCTGCCCGCCGCCTTCCTCTCGCTCATCGCAGAGCGCGGGCTGGTTCCTCCGCTCTCCTCGCTGGGCGCAAGCGCGGCCGAGCTCATGTCCAGCTCAGTGCTGGCCCCGGTGGTCGAAGAGCTGGCCAAGGGCCTGGCCGTGCTGCTGCTCTTCATCTTTGCCCATAGCGAGTTCGACGACACGTTGGACGGCATCATCTACGCCGCGACGGTCGGCTTTGGCTTCGCCATGACCGAGAACTTGCTCTACTTTATGCGCAGCTCTAGCACCGGCGGGCTAGAGACGCTGACCTTCACTATCCTAATGCGTGCCTTTATCTTTGGCATGAACCACGCTCTCTTCACCTCGGTCTTTGGCGCGACGCTGGGCTACGTGCAGACGCTCAAACGCGGTCTACGCCGTTTCACGCTGCCCGTGTGGGGCCTGCTGGGCGGCATGTTGCTGCACGGCATTCACAACTTGTTCGCCTCGTTGGCCAGCAAGATGTGCTTCAGCGTGGTGGTGAGTATTTCCAGCGACTGGGCAGGAGTATTGGTGCTCCTGGTAGTGATGGCGCTAGCCCTGCGCAAAGAGCAGCACTGGATCATAGTGCGGTTGCGACCCGAGGTGGGCAGCGGTTTGCTGAGCGAGGAAGAATACCATATGCTGAGCTCATACCGCAAGCGCACGGCGGCCTGGTGGCGTGCGCGCAGTCACGGCCGGCGCGAGGCCCGCCAGTTTACACGCTTCACGCAACTGGCCACCGAGCTGGCCTTCAAGCTCGAACAGGGCGACCAGGCCCGCGCTGACAAGCTGCGCGCGGAGATTGCCAAGCTGCGTGGCGCAGTGTTTGATCAGGGAGGGAGAGCATGTTGATCGCAG
>Ga0315289_10006233_pt1 | contig 17552 bp, 18 predicted proteins | sample YL17G11_40_MG_FD_203452 | JGI IMG/M metagenome (GOLD analysis project Ga0315289, IMG submission 203452) | Sediment microbial communities from Yellowstone Lake, YNP, Wyoming, USA - YL17G11_40 | ecosystem: Environmental > Aquatic > Freshwater > Lake > Sediment | place: USA: Wyoming | collected... | reverse complement strand
GGCGGCAGTGATCGTTGTCGAGGCAGAGCCTCCGTAGGGGGCCTTGAACTTGATGCCGTTATAGCGGGGAGGGTTGTGGCTCGCTGTTATCATTATCGCTCCGTCGGTGGCGAGATCCACGGTGGCGTAAGAGACAGAGGGAGTAGGTACGAACCTGTCGGCGACCATCACGTCGATGCCCTCAACAGCGGCCGCGATGGAGCAGAGCTGGGCGAAGCGGTCGGAATTGAAACGGGTGTCGTACCCTACGAGCAGGCTCGGCTTGCCTTCAGCGGTTTCCTTCACGTAACGCGATATGGCGCACGCGACGAGCCATATCTTGTCGAAGGTGAAGTCATCGGCGATGACGCCGCGCCACCCGTCGGTGCCGAACTTGATCAAGGCTAAACCCTTTCGCGCCAGTAATCCAGGAGGTCACGGAGCGTCTTCTCGAACGGTATCTCCGGCTTCCAGCCGGTGAGTTCAAAGAACTTCGTTGTATCGGCCCTCAGCACCATGACGTCGGACGGGCGCATCCTCGCGGGGACCTGCCGGACCTCTATCTCCGCGGTGGTCAGCTCGAGCAGCATGTCCAGTAGCGACCGTATGCTTATGTCCCTGCCCGAGCCGAGGTTGTAGACGTCGCCGGGTTCGCCCTTCTCGAGTGCGAGCCAGTAGGCCTTGACTATGTCCCGCACGTCTGTGTAATCGCGGCGCGCCTCCAGGTTCCCAACCTCGATGACCGGCTCCTTCTTGCCCTTCTCTATCACGGCGATCTGCTTCGAGAAGTTGCTGGACACGAACGGCTCGCCGCGCCGCGGGCCCGTGTGGTTGAAAGCGCGTGTCCTCACGACGTTAAGGCCGTAGCTCTCGTGGTACTGGTAACCGAGCAGGTCCTGTCCCACCTTGCTGACGCCGTAAGGGCTGAGCGGCCGCAGGGGATTCGTCTCCTTGATGGGAAGCTCGTCCTCGTATACCTTTCCGTACTCCTCGCTCGAGCCGGCCACCTGGATCCTTGTCCCGAGGCCGAGCTCCCTCACCGCTTCGAAGACGTTAACCTCACCCACGATGTTGGTGACCAGCGTCTCCACCGGCGCCTTCCATGAGGTTGGGACGAAGCTCTGGGCCGCGAGGTGGAAAAGGAATTCTGGCCTAACCTCGTCGAGGCAGTGCTTTACCGCCACCGCGTCCCGCAGGTCGCAGTCGATCATGGTTACCCGGTCCACGATGTCGGGGACGTTGTCCATGCGGCTTCGCCAGCGCACGGTCCCGAAGACCTCCACGTCATCTCGGGCCAGGCAGTATTCAGCGAGATGGCTTCCCACGAAGCCGGTTATGCCTGTGATTAAAACCCTCAATACCCACCTCCAGGATTAACGATAACGAAATCCGGGATAAACGCCCGTTCAGAACTTGATCTTTCCCGCATCTATTGAAGTGGAGGGCCATACGCGAATCCCTCTGCGGAACTCGTTTCCCCCTCCGGCCTGGATATTATCACCCAATACCGAACCCTCCGCAACATGGACTTCCGGGCCGAGGACGGTGTTGCGGCCTATGATGCTCTGCTCGACGACGCACCCCTCGCCCACCTCCGTGCCGTCGAGTATCACGGAGCCTTCAACGTGCGCGCCCGCCCCGACCTTCACGCGATCGCCGAGGCACGCGAGCCTCCCGACCTGCGCCCCTGGGCCTATGCTCACCCCGTCCCCGATGAGCAGCGGGCCGTAGAGCTTGGCGCCTTCGTCTATCTCCACGTCGCTCCCCGCGAAGACACGATCGGCGATCTCGCCTCCCTTGAGCGGGATGTCTATCCTCTTCTCGAGGATGTCGTGGTGGGCCGCCAGGTACTTTGCCGGGGTACCGAGGTCGAGCCAGTAACAGTCGGACGGAAATCCGAAAAGCGGCTCCCCCCGGGCAAGCAGGTCCGGGAAGAGCTCCCTTTCGAAGGAGTAGTTCGCATCGGGCGGGACCTGCTGCAGAACCCGCGGGTCCATCACGTAAGTACCGGCGTTGATGAGGTCGGTTACGACCTGGTCCCAGGAAGGTTTTTCGAGGAACTCTTTAATGCGGCCGTTTTCGTCAAGAGGCACCAGTCCGTAGGCCGTAGGGTCTTCGACGGGTGTGAGGGTGATCGTTACCGCGGCACCCTTCTCGCGGTGATATTCGACGAGAGCGCCTACGTCGAGGTCCGTGAGGATATCGCCGTTACAGACGATGACCGGCCCTTCCCCCAAATGCTCCTCCACGTTCTTTACCGCCCCGCAGGTCCCCAGCGGCTCGTCCTCGGTGACGTGCGTCAGCTTCATGCCGATGCGGGAACCGTCCCCGAAGTAAGCGTCGAAGACCGCGGGCATGTACCCCGTTGAAAGGACGACATCATCCACCCCGTGCTGCCGCAGGTGGAGCAACTCGACCTCCAGAAACGGTACGTTGACGAGGGGGAGCATCGGCTTCGGCGTGGTAATGGTGAGCGGCCGCATGCGCGTACCGAACCCTCCAACAAGCATGACTCCCTTCAAGTTAAGTCACCTCCCGTGACCGGGTCACTGCGACTCGGCGGATCTCCAGTAATCCAGGGTATCCTTCAGTGTCTGCTCGAGCGGTATCTCGGGTTCCCAGCCGGTCTCGTCTCGCACCAGCGTATTGTCGCCGACGAGGACCGGTATGTCGCTCTGGCGCTGCCTGGCCGGGTCCTTCTCCACCTTGATCCGCTCATCCGACATGCCGAGCAGGATCTCCAGTATCTCGGAGATGGCCCTCGCGACGCCCGAGCAGACGTTGTAAGCGGCGCCGGGCCTTCCCTTCTCCATCACCATCCGGTACGCCCTTGCGGTGTCCCGCACGTCGGTGAAATCACGGCGCGCCTCCAGGTTCCCGACCTTTATGACCGGCTCGCTCTTGCCGCCCTCTATCCGGGCTATCTGGCGCGCGAAGGAAGAGGCCACGAAGTCGGGTGACTGGCCCGGGCCCGCCTGGTTGAACCCCCGCGTGATGAGTACCCTCCAGGAGAAAGCCTCGCAGTACATCCTCCCCAGCACCTCCTGGCCGACCTTGCTTACCGCGTAGTGGCTGCAGGGATTCAAGGCCGTCTCCTCGGAAAGGGGCATCCGGTCGGGCGAGACCTTTCCATACTCCTCGCTCGAGCAGGCGATATGCACCGATGCCTCGATCCCGAGCTTCCGCATCGCCTCCATCAAGTTGACCTGCCCGAGGAGGTTGACCCGGTAGGTGGACCGGGGGTCCTCCCAGGAGCGGGCGACCGACGCCTGCGCGGCGAGGTGGAACACCGCATCCGGGCGGAAATCCTCGAGCACCTTCTCGACCTGTTCGAAGTCCGTTAGGTCGACCGTCCGGTAGCCGAGCCCTTCCACGGCGCAGGAAGGCTCCGGCCTCAAGCCAAGGCCGAACAGCCCGCAGCCCCATTCGCGGGAGAGCTCGGGGATAAGGCGCGAGGCGACAAAGCCGTCCGCGCCCGTGACCAGGACTCTCTCCATCATTGTCTCCCGGGCATTATCACGCGCTTCGCGCCGCCGAGCGCGGCGCGGATCCGGTAAAAGAGATTGAGCGCCACGATCAATGCGAACCGCGCTGCGACCCCGGTTGCCACTACAGCGTTGACCAGGCGCCGCCACGGCCCTTCGTAGGTTTTCCGATGAAAGCGTAGCATACTGCGGTGGTGGTAGAACACCATCCTCGTCGGCACGAAGCGGCCGCTCATGCCGACGTGGTGGACCGCCGCAGCCGCAGGCAGATAGTTCACGGTCCAGCCGGCCCGCCGCATTCTCCAGCAGAGGTCAACGTCCTCGACGTACATGTAATACCCCTCATCGAAGGGGCCGGCCCCCGAAAAGGCGTCTCTTCTTATCGCCATGAACGCCCCTGAAACCCAATCGACCTCCATCTCGGCCTCGTGGTCCACGTCCAGCATCTTGTAACTCGAAGACCGCGGGTTCTCGGCCCTGAAAAGCCCCACGAAAGCGTGAGTGAATGACTCCTTTATCGAGGGGAACTTCCGGCACGAGTACTGGAGAGAGCCGTCGCTGTTCAATACCTTCGGACCTACGACCCCTGCGCGCGGATTCCTGTCGAGGAAGCCCACGAGTTCGGCGACCGCACCGGGAGATAACACGACGTCGCTGTTAAGCAACAGGGTATAAGGCTCGCGCGTGAGCTCTATGCCCCTGTTGCATGCCCGCGCATAGCCGATGTTGCGGGAGTTCCAGACCAGGTTGACGGAAGGGAACTCGGATATGACCATACCCGCGCTTCCGTCGGTCGACCCGTTGTCCACCACCCAGGTCGATATACCTCCGCTGAAATCCTGCGCCTCGATGGAGAACAGGCAATCTCGCAGGAAGTCGCACGTGTTACGGTTTATGACGATCGCAGCAACCCTGTTCACAGCCGCTCCCGCTTCGCGCTCACAATCATATCGCCGCGATGTAAAAGGTGCCTCTTTATCCAGTCACGATAGCTGAAGGGGTCCAGCATTTCCTCGATATCCCTGGCGGGGACGGTCCTCCTCGACTGGATCTCGCGCCTCTTTCTTAGCATGGAGGGCGTTAGCCTGACCACTTCCACAAGTGACGTGATCGCCTTGGGGCACCTGACCAAGAGCGCGCCTCCCTTCAGCACCTCGGTAACGATGATGCCCGGGAGGTTTCGGATGAGATACCTCACAGAGTCGTTCTTGATGATCATCAGGTAGCGGTTCTTGTAGTTATGGTATTCGACGAGGAGCGTCTTCCTGTAGCCGGTCCCGCCGCGCTTGTGATAGGCGACCGCCTCCGGTGTGTAGATACACCTCCAGCCCCGAAGGTTCGCCCGCCAGTCGAGGTCAAGGTCCTCCCAGAAAGCAAAGAAGTCTTCGTCGAAATACTCGCCGTCCACTGCTACGTCATCGAGCATCCGCCGGGAGTAAGCGGCGGCCGCCCCGCAGGTCCCGAAGACGGTCTCGGGCTCGAGGAAAGAGGTGGCCCCGGGCTCACCCTCACCGCGGTCCTTTGCCAGGCGGTTTCTGAAGATCACGTGCCCCACCGAGTCCACGACGTTGTCCTTTCCACCGGGTGGAAACCTTAGAAGCTTACCCGTCACGCTGCCCACATCGGGCTCCGCGAGCGGCGCGACGAGGGCGGATATGAAGCATTTATCGAGGACGACGTCGGGGTTGAGCGGTATGATGACTTCTCCCGTAGAGGCTTTTATGCCCTGGTTCAGTGCGGGGCTGAATCCGGTGTTCTCCTGGTTCAAGATCAGGAGCGGGGAATCCCCGGAGAACCTGCGCCGGTTCTCGGGATCGGAAGCGAACTCGCGCAGCGCCTCCGTCGAGCCATCCACCGAGCCGTTGTCGATCAGGAAAAGCTCGATGTGCTCATGATCTTGCAGGAAGAGGGACCGAAGGCACTCCGGCAGGTCCTCGACGCCGTTGAAGTTAATCAGTATTACCGAGACCAGTTTCATTCTTCACAGATAAGTCGCCGGACGCAGCCGCCACCTGCGCGGCGGGCGCCTTCAGGCTGCCGTTATCGCTCGTAGTCTCGGACTTCAATCCCTGTGCCGTGATGACGACCCCCATCACAATAAAGGCAAGCCCTATCCAGGTGAACCACTTGACCGGCTCCTTGAAAACCAGCCACGAGTAAAGGACTACCACCACGTAGCCGACCGCCACAATAGGGTACGCGACGCTCAAGTTCACTCGTGACAGAACGACCAACCAGAAGACCGCCGAGATCGCGTAGAGCAGGACGCCGATGACCGCCCATGCGCTCTTTATGACTCTTCCGATCAGTTCAAAGGGATGCTTCAAGTCCTCCGAATTTATCTCACCCACCTTGTTCATGCCCGCCTTCATCGATAGCTGCCCTGCCACCGCGAGGCCGATGCTCAGGACAAGAAGTGCCACGTTTATGAACGTCTTTGACATCGCAAGACCTCCAATCCCTCCCCGGAAGCGACTCTCGTCAGTTAAAAAAACGGTATTTCAGCAGAGCCCAGAGGGCCTTGAACCCGTCCATCCAGACGATCTTCTTTCCCTCTTCGTACTCCCGTCCCGCGTATGAGACCGGGACCTCGTATATGCGGAACTTTTTCTTCAAGATCTTTGCCGTGATCTCCGGCTCGAACTCGAACCGGTCGGACAGTATCTCTATCCCCTCGAGCGACTCGCGGGAAAAAAGCTTGTAACAGGTCTCCATGTCGGAAAGCGTGGTGTTGTAAAGGACGTTTGTCATAAAGCTCAAGAACTTGTTACCGACCCAGTGCCAGTAGAGCATGTCCCTGTGCTCGCCGGTGAACCTGGACCCGTAGACGACATCAGCCTTCCTCTTCATGACCGGGGCCAGCATGGCCCGGTAATCCTCGGGATCGTACTCGAGGTCTGCATCCTGGATGATCACGTAGTCGCCAGTGGCGTGGGGAAGGGCCGCGCGTACCGCCGCCCCTTTGCCCCGGTTTTTCTCCCGCCGCAGGACCTTGGTACTGGAATCTTCTTCAAGTTTCAAGATTTCACCGGTTCCGTCCGTCGAACCGTCATCCACGATAATGATCTCCTTCGCGATTTCGCCGAGGTCCACGGCCCTGACCCTGCGCAGCAGCTCCTGGACCGTGTTTCTCTCATTGTATACCGGAACGATTATCGATAACTTCATCTGCCTACCCCTTCGTACGTGAAACCGAGCTTTCTCAAGACAACAGGGTCAAGGCAGTTCCTGGCGTCCACTATGAGCGGCTCCCCCATCAACTCGCGCACGCGCCCGTAGTCGAGCCACTTGAACTCATCCCATTCCGTCAGCAACAAGAGAACCTCCGCCCCGCGTACCGCATCGTACGCGCTCCCGGCGAAGGCCACTTCAACCAGTTCGGAGCGGGCGCTTTCCATCGCCCGGGGATCGTATGCAGTCACCTCTGCGCCTCTCTCCAAGAGCATCCTTGTCACTTCTACCGCGGGCGACTCGCGCACGTCATCGGTGTTGGCCTTGAAGGCGAGGCCGAGTACGCAGATCTTTTTACCCGTTAACCCCCCGGCAATCCTTTCTACCTTGGCAACCACGCGCTCGTGCTGTTCCCGGTTGACCTCGAGCACTCCCTCCAGCAGGTCGAAATTGTACCCATAGTCGCGGGAGATCGAAAGAAGGGCCCGGCAGTCCTTGGGAAAGCAGGAGCCTCCGAAGCCCGGACCCGGCTTCAGAAACTCGAAGCCTATACGCTCGTCGTACCCCATGCCGAGGGCGACCTCCCGCACATCGGCCCCCACCGCCTCGCAGAGGTTCGCGATCGCGTTGATGTAGGTCACTTTCGTGGCCAAGAACGCGTTCGAAGCGTACTTGATCATCTCCGCGCTCACGGGGTCGGTTACGAGCAGAGGGGCGTCGAGGCTCCTGTAAAGCTCGGTCAACAGCGTTATCGCTTTCTGCGAGTCACTGCCGATCACGATGCGCGACGGCTTTAAAAAGTCGGAGACAGCCGTTCCTTCCCTGAGGAACTCCGGGTTGGAGACGACATCATACTCGCGGTACTCCCCCATGGATTCCTCGATGATCTTCTGGACCATCTTCGTGCTGCCTATGGGGACGGTGCTCTTGTTTATTATCACTTTGTAGTCGTTTATCGAGCCGGCGATGCTCCACGCTACCTCCTCCACGCGGGTCATGTCCGCGCGCCCGATCTCGTCAGAGGGCGTGTCAACGGTGATAAAGATCAACCGGCTTTTCACGACCGCCTGTTTGATATCGGTCGTGAAGCTCAAGTTACCGCTTTTAAGGTTCCTCGTGACCAGTTCCTCCAGTCCCGCCTCGAAGATGGGGACCCGGCCGGCCGAAAGCGCCTCTGTCTTCCCGCCGTCCCTGTCAACGCAGACGACGTTGTTCCCCAGGTCGGCAAGGCACGCGCCCGTGACCAACCCCACGTACCCCGTACCTATTACACAGCAATCCATAAGTACCCGCTTTCACCCCGCGGTTGTGTTTGACTCCTGTACCATGGGCAGGAACTAAAACAGTGCTCCTTCACCCGGCTCCAGTATCGGTTCCTTGAGCCCGGACAGGCCCTCGTCGATCGCCCGGTTGGCAAGCGCGTCACACGCGAAATTCTTCTCCCTGGGGATATATTCCACCTCCACGTGCCGGAACCCGGCGAGCAAAGCCTTTATCCTCGCGAGAAGGGGTTTAAGCGAACTGCTTTTGACCTTGAAGCCCCCGGTCACCTGGTTCGCGAGCAGCTCGCTGTCCGTGCGGATCCTCACCCGCTCGTAGCCGAGCCCCCCGGCCTTTTCAAGGATTCGGATCAGCGCGTGGTACTCCGCGACGTTGTTCGTGGCTTCCCCCAGGTATTCGGAAACCTCCAGCAGGACGCGCCCGCTCCCGTCCTTTACCTGCCCCCCGACACCGGCGGGCCCGGGGTTTCCGCGCGCGGCGCCGTCGCTGTAGATATAAAGCCAGCCACCCGCTGCTTTCTTTCCCTGTTCCGCCCCGGTGCTCACTTGACAAGGATCCTGCGGCAGTATTCACAGCGGAAAATGCCCTGCTCATGCTGAAACCGGTCTATCTGCGAACTGCTGAACTCTATGTGGCAACCTCCGCAGTTTCTGCCCTTCTCTATCCTGGCGACCGCCAGGCCGCCCTTCCCTTCGAGCAATTTATCGTAAACGGCGAGAGTATCCTCATCCACCGCCTTCCTGATGACGTCGCGTTCTTTCCCAAGCTCTTTAACCTGTTGTTTCTTCTCCGTGAGCTCCTTCTTGTAGAGATCACGGGCCTCGCGCTCCCGCGCGGAGACATCTTCTGTCGCTTTCCCGGCCCGCTCTTTCTCAAGGCGGGCCCCGTCGACCACCTCCATCATCTCCAGGTCCTCGGTCTCCATCTCGTCGCGGTACTTACGAAGTGAGAGGATCTCAGCCTGGATGCCGCTCAGTTCCTTGGGGTTCATGATAGTACCGCTGAACAGCTTCTGCTCCTCTTTCTTGATCTTCTCGGAGAGAAGGTCGAGTTTGCCGTCGAGTTTGTGCTGCCTGTATTCCAGGTCGGAAATCGATTTCTCTTCGGCCGTCAGCTTGCCCCGGCTTTCATCCAGCTGCTCGAGAAGCTCACCAAGCCGGTGCTTGTCCTCGAGGCCTTCGATCTCCCTTTTGAGGCCGAAGATCCTGGTGTCGAGATCCTGTATCTCAAGCAGCCTCTGGCCGAGTTCGTCTTCACTGATTTCGTTCACTGCCAGGGGACCTCCTGGTCGTAGTAGCCTTCAACCTCCAGGTTCCAGCCGTATTGGGCGGAAAGCGCCCCAAGCGCCTCGCTCATCATCGGGACAAAAGCCCTCTCGCTCTCGAGGTGCCCGAGGCAGATCAAGGCGAGCCCCGCCTCGGCCGCCTCCAACGACATATGGTAGTTTATCTCTCCCGCGACGAGCAGTTCAGCGCCGGCGCGGCGGGCAGGCCCGACGAGCGAGTTGGCTGCCCCCGGCACCACAGCCACCCTGCCGACGGGTTTTGACGGATCCCCGACAAGGCGCGGGTCTCGAGAGCCGCACCACTCGGCGAGTTCTGCCTGAATATCTCCAAGGGTTCTTTCTTCCTCGAATATCCCTATCCTGCCGAGCCCCCAGGGCACCGGGTTATCGGTTCTGTATACATCATATGCGACCTCTTCGTAAGGGTGCTCGCTCAACATCGCCTTGATTACCCTGTTTAAAAGGAAGGACGGGACTATCATCTCGAGCCGGACCTCTTGGGTGAGGTTGAGCTTCCCCACTTCACCCGAGTACGGTGCTGCATCCTCTCCGGGGATAAAGGTGCCGATACCCGAAGCCCTAAAGCCGCAGTGCCTGTAATTGCCTATCTCCCCGGCGCCCGCATTCGCCATCGCGGCAGAGACCTCCTCGAGCGCCTCCGGTGGCACGAAGACAACGACTTTCATAAAGGGGACCCAGCTCGCAGGCTGAATTGGTTCGATCCCCACCAACCCGAGATGCTCGGCAAATATGTCGGCAAGGCCGCCCGGTGAGGAGTCCGCACAAGTATGGCAGGCTATCACGTTCATACTGTTTTCAACGGTGCGCTTGATGAGAGAACCCGGGGGTCCTTCGATGTCTAGGCCCGATACCGGGCCAGCGATGAGCGGGTGATGGGTCACCAGAAGGTCGCAACCCGAGGCTTCCGCCCGCTCGAGAGCAGTACCGGTGACGTCTACCGCGCACAGCGCTCTTAAGGCATCAGAGTTGAGTGAGCCGACCTGGAGACCGCAGTTGTCATCCTCGACGGCGAGTCCCCAGGGAAACCTCTCCCCCAGGACATCCATCAAATCTCTCAGTAAAACCACGAGACCACCCCCGCGACGGATGCTCCAGGGCTCCGCCGTGGTTAACCTCCCACAAACAGTTTCCAGAGGAAGCTCTGCGGCCCCAGGAGCGCCACCACGGTGGTAACCGCGGCGCCGGCCCCGAGCACGCCGATAAATATCCAGAACAACGCCTTCTTATATGGTATATCGAATATGAACGCGGCCACCGCTCCCGACCACGCTCCGGTCAACGGAAGCGGTATTGCGACGAAGATCGCTAGCGCGATCTCCGCGTACAGCTCGTACTTCTTCTCGAGCCTCTTACGGGTCCTCGCGAAGAGCCAGTTGAAAAAACGGTTCATGATCTTCGAGTGCTCCATCAGCCACTTCGAAGCGGGCCCGAGAAACCAGAGCACGAACGGTATCGGTATCATGTTCCCGATTACCGAAAACAGGAAAGCATACCATAGCGGGAGGTGGAAGTTGAGATAAGCCACGGGAATGGAGCCCCTCAGCTCCGCGAGAGGGATCATGGCGATCAGCATGGTGGCCAGGTAGCGGTTCATGTTGGTGAACCATCCGGCCCAGTTTACGGCAAACTGCGGACTCATTCCCACTCCCGCTCCAGCAACTCGCCCGGTGCAGACAGACCCAGCGCCGGGCCCGCGATGATTCTTCATCTCTGAGAAGCCGTACCCGCCCGGTTGACGGGGCAATAATACAGAATGAAACCTGCTAAGTCGAGCGGCGGAGGGCGGCAAGAAGGCTCGAGCTAGTCCAGATCCACCTCGGCCTTGCAGTTGCGGCAGCGCTTGGCGCCCCTGAAAAGGGGATACCCACACTCGGGACAGTGGTACCTCTCGATCTCCTTCTCGACCCAGCGCTCGGTCCCGAGCTCCCTCCACTCCGGGACGGCCCTCAGGATGACCTTCTTCCCCACCGGCAGGGGGAAATCATCGATGAACTTGCATGGAAAATCGTCACACTGGTGGCAGCCCTCGTAACCGTTCTCCTGGACGCACGCTTTTATCGGACAAGTCTTGCAGTAGAAAAAGACCTTATCCGAGAGGCATCCACTGCAGTGCAGTTCCTCCACCCCGACGCCGTAGACACCCGTCAGCCTCTCTTTGAACTTGACGTTGTCGTCCCTTTCAGCGATGTAGACGGCGCAGACCCCGCAGTAAAGTCCGCATGGGGCCAGCAGTTCCTTTTGCACTTCCATGTTCCCTCCTTAAGCTACAACACTTCTAAGACGTTCCGCGTAAACCCCTAAGTCAAAGCCGTTGACCTCGCAGACCTTTTTGTACATCTCCTGGTCGATAGCCTCGATACCCCGCAGGGCCCCAGACAACAGACCCGCCATTCCAGCGATAGTGTCAGAATCCCTTCCGAGGTTGGCGCCGCCGATGACGGCTGTCATGGGGTCGCCGAGGGCGAGCCCCGCCAGGCAACCGAGTGTCCGCGCTTCTTCTTCTCTCAAGGAGGCCTCCCGTAAACCCTAGGATTACCGTCGCACGGGGCAAGCAAGCACCCCGCTTCGATTCAGATCATTTCTCTCTTTACTGTTTGTACAATTATAACCAAGCTCACCCAGCAGACGACCGGGGACGGGAACCAGCACGGCAAGATAATCTCCCAGACCACCGGCGCGGGAACGAAGGTGGAAACGGGGAGTGAGGTCGCCGTCGTCATGGGGCTTGTACCAGGGACGGGCGCCGCAGCCCACCTCGAACAAGGGACACCGGGCAACGACAGGTCCTTTGCCCGGTCTGCGGAGGCGAAGGGATCGTTTGGGGCCCCGAAGGGACCGTCTCTGCGGCGGCTCGGGCTGGGTCTCCGAGCGCTACTGGGTGGCCGAATAAGGGATCGGGCCCCTGCACAGCCTGGGACTTTACGGCCCGGATATCTCGAACATACTGCTCAGATACAGGTCTTCCCGCCTGGATGAGGCTCCGACATATACGACGTACTCGATCTCCTCTACCTCCCACGATCCCGTTTCAGTGCTGTAGTAGGCGAGGTCTTCGGCTTTCACCACGAAGGATTGAGTCTTCGTCTCACCGGGCGTGAGGTGGAGCCTTCCAAAACCCTTGAGCTCCTTCACGGGTCGGTCGTCCTTTGAGCCGTTGTAGCCGACGTACAGCTGGGCTACTTCATCACCTTCCATCCCTCCGACGTTGCTCACGTCGACCTTGACCTCGATCTCTCCACTCTTTCCGATATGCCTTTCGCTCAAGCGCAGGTTGCTGTATTTGAAGGTCGTGTAGCTCAAGCCAAACCCGAACGGGAAGGCCGGCTCAAACCCCTCCTTGTCGAAGAGGCGGTACCCGTGATAAAAGCCGTAGTCTATCGTTTTCGCCTTCTTGTCGAAGTGGGGAAGCTGGTCGGTCGACCTGGGGAAGGTGATCGGCAGCTTTCCGCTCGGGTTGATGTCGCCGAACAAGACGTCGGCGATGGCGTGCCCCCCCTCCATGCCCGGGTACCAGGCCATGATGATCGCTTCCACGCCGTCCTTCCACGCTTCCATGGTGATGGCGGAACCGCCCTCGAGCACAACAATGCACCTGTCGGACACCGCGGCAACAGCCTTGATGAGGCCCTCCTGCTTCTCGGGCAAGTCGAGGTCCTCGCGGTCTCCACCCATCCTGGATATCGAGGAAAGGTACTCCCCCTCCTCCTTGCAACTGAGCCCCGCGACCACGATAACGGCGTCCGCCTCCTTCGCGACCGCCACGGCCCTGTCCGGTCTTTTCCCCTTGTCGTAGACGACCTGGGCCGAGCCACCCGCCTTGTCCCTGATGCCGTGAAGGGGCGATACGACGTACGGGGGCAGCACTCGGCTGCTTCCCTTGTCGCCGATGTTGGCCTTATCGGCAAGCTCGCCGATCACGGCTATCTTTTTGACATTGTCAAGGCTCAGGGGGAGCGCGCCGTTCTCGTTCTTCAGAAGCACAATGCCCTTCTGGGCTACCTCCAGGGCAAGGAAGGCGTGCTCGCTGGAGGCGACCTTTTCCCTGTCGTACCCGGCCGCGTCTCCGACCCGGGCAAACCTAGCCTTCGTCCTGAGTATCCTCGTCACCGCTTCGTCGATGACCTCTCCTTTAACCTCGCCGCGCTTTACCATTCTCTTGAACCGCCTGCCGAAGTACCGCCTGCTCGGCATCTCTATGTCCAATCCGCCATTGGCGGCACCCTTTCCGTCTCTCGTGCCCCAGATGAAATCCGACATCACGAAACCCTCGAAACCCCACTCCCCCTTCAGGATGTCCCGGAGCAGGTGAACGTTGTTCGAGCAGTAGTACCCGTTGACCTTGTTGTAGGCGCTCATGACGGAAGCTACCCCGGCCTTCACGCACTTCTCGAAGTGGCGGAGATATATCTCCCGTAACGCCCTTTCATCGATCCGCACATCGACGAAGAACCTCGCCTCCTCGATGCTGTTGCACGCGAAATGCTTCGCGCACGCCATGACGTGCTTCTGCAGCCCGTTTATCACCGCGACGGCCATGGCTCCGAGGTGGTACGGGTCGTCGCCGTACGTCTCCTGTGATCTTCCCCAACCGGGGTGCCGGGGAACGTTGATGCAGACCCCACCGTAATAGTTGGCGCCCTGCGCCCTTGCCTCAACGCCGATCGCTTCGCCGACGCGCTCATGGAGCTCCGTGTCCCACGTCGCCCCCCTGGCCATCGCCACGGGGAAGCACGTCGAGTGGTTCAGGCACAGCCCGCGTGGGCCGTCGGTGAACTTGATCGCCGGAATCCCGAGGCGCTTGTTCCCGCCGGCGCTGAACGGCCTGTGGTTGTAATGAAAAAGCATATCCACAAGCTCGATAAGGGTTTCGTCACCAGACATCTGGTCGATCTTCTCGGCAAGGGTCATCCTCGAAAGGAGCTCAATTATACGGCTTTCGAGCTCCGCGTCGCCCTCGCTCTCCACCACGGCCATGAACGCGCTGGTTTCCTGAGAGTCACCCATCTCCACCATCCTTTCCCTTCGGGCACGAAAAGACACCCGCTATATTATCACTCAATCTCATCAAGACACCCGCGCGGTCCGGAGCGCGATGTGGTATAGAATCGCATGAGAAAGGTCGGCAGTGGCTGGATAGCGACCGGTGGGTATGTCATGGAACTAACTGAATCCGGCGAAAAGGTAGAAGAACCAATCGCGGTCAAGTGCCCCGTCCCATAAATACGGTGACGCACCGAGAGCGTCGGTGCGCCGCGCCCGCAAGGCACGCGACTGAGGCGTACTCCTGTAGTACGGCGAGGGAGCGGAACGCGGCGGGAGTGGATGCAGGGGCGTTCGAATGCCAGCGTATTTATGGGACGGGGCACTAAGCCAAAGATGAGCATGAAGGACTGGATAAGGAGAGCCTACGGTGAGAACTTCGTCACGGTACTGATCGACACAATTGTCATGGGCGGCATCTACTTTTACGTGATGGCTACCAGTTTCTTTCGAAGGTCCAGGTGTATCCCAAGGTCAACTCCCGGGCATCCATAACACAGATCTTTTTTCTTGTGTTCGTGCCGTATATCACGATACTGTTACCGCTCTACCCCGCCAGGGACATGGCATCATCTGTGGCGGCACCTTCAATCCCTGGGCGACGAGAGCCGCGGCCATTTCTCAACTATTTCCTCTGGGAGTATATAGGCCCATCGATTATTTTCTTCGGGATCACCGGCATCACGTTCGGTTACAAAAGCTATTACTCGCTGCTGGTGCACCGCGGATTCGTGCCGGCTGGTGACGCCATATTCAATCTCCCCCTCATTGCGTTCATCGCCGCTGTCTGGATGTGGTTTGACTGCCAGAGACAAGCCCGCCTGGACCTCCCTCTTGGAGAAACGACGCGGAGGGAGGGCAAAACCCTGAGTACGTCGCTCATGTTGCTGGTTTTGCTCGGCATCGGGCTGGCCGCGGGCTTCGTCGTCGGCACTCCTCTGTATTCTGGAGGAATAGAACGCGTTACGGTATTTCAGTCCACTGTAATACACGTCGTAGTCTGGCTCACCTGCGGGGTCATGGGGTGCTACCTGGGGCTCTGGTGGGGCAGGGCCAGGGGCGGGTATACCCCGGATTCAGGAATTATCCAGCGTCGTTATCCTGGAGAAACACGTGTCCTCTAAAAAGGTGGTCGTAATCGGGGCCGGGATAGCCGGTCTTTCGGCGGGCTGTTATCTCCAGATGAACGGCTACCATGCCCAGATATTCGAATCGCATAACAAGCCGGGCGGCCTCTGCACGGCGTGGAAGAGGAAGGGATACACAATAGAGGGAGGTATGCACGGGCTCCTGGGCTCGTCGCCTCCAAGCCCCTTCTACACGCTCTGGAGTGAGCTTGTCGACATGGAGAGGATAAAGTTCATCAACTGGGACCTGAAGGCCGCGTTCGAGTTCGAGGATAGAGAGCGCTTCTACATATATGCCGACCTTGAAAGGCTCGAAAGATACCTGAAGGAGATTTCCCCCGAGGACGGAGGCGTTGTTGAAGAATTCGTGAACGGCGTCAGGCGCATGCAGAAATTCGAAATGGCCGTGGATAAGCCGCGCGAGTTATTTAGTCTGTCCGACTACCTGAAGATGATAAGGTTACTGCCCGTGTTGTCGTTCATGAAGAAATGGATAAAAGTCCCGGCGGAGGACTTCGCGAAGCGCTTCAAGAACCCTTTCCTCCGCGAAGCCATGCGCTTTATCTCCTCCCCCGTCCTGTTCGAGATGCTGGTGCTTTCCGTCATGGACAAGAAGGTCTCCGGCTACCCTGCCTGCGGCTCACTGAGATTCGCGAGATTGTTCGAGGAGAAGTTCCTTTCGCTGGGGGGAAAGATCAATTACAACTCGCGTGTCTCAAAGATCCTGGTCAGTGACGACAAAGCCGTCGGCGTGCAGCTTGAGAACGGAGAGGAACGTGTGGCGGACATCGTGATATCGGCCGCGGACGGCAGGTCAACCATTTTTGAGCTCCTGGATGGAAGATTCATCGACAAGAGAATCGCCGATATCTACGAGAACATGAAGCTCAACCCATCCAAAATCCAGGTCTCGCTCGGGGTAAACAGGGAACTCGAGGATGTCCCGCACCTCGTAAAATTCATACTAGACAAACCCTTCGTCATCTGCGACGGGACCGACTTCGCGAGCATCGACCTACAGGTCTTTAAGAAGATCCCGACCCTCGTCCCGCCCGGGAAGACGCTTCTCGTCGTCCAGCTCCATACCACGAACGACGCCTTCTGGACCGACTTGAGGGCCAAAGAAATCGATAGATACAGAGAAGCAAAGGATGAAGTAACCGAAGGCGTCATCGATGTACTTGACAAGAAGTTAGGCGGAATACGGCAGAACATAGATATGGTCGATGTCGCAACGCCCGCCACATATATCAGGTACACGGGCAACTGGAGGGGCTCCACCCAGGGATGGGTGAACGAAAACATATTCAAGCCGAATCCTGTAAAGAAAGAGCTGCCAGGACTTTCGGACTTCTACATGGCCGGCCAGTGGGTCGAGCCAGGCGGCGGGGTTCCCAACGCTCTCAAGAGCGGAAGGGACATAGCCCAGATAATCTGCATGAAAGATAAAAAGCGTTTTAGGGCAGAAGGAACCTCGACATGACGATCAAGTTCCAGGCCCCCGCGATCTTTGTCGAGGATTTACTTCGAGAGCGACGACATCGACGCTGACACATCGTTGAAGTCGGCCAGCCCATGCCTACCGCTATCAAGGGGCTCCACAGGCTCGGCTACTCAGTGGAAAGCACAGCCGGGCTGACCTCGATGCCGATGGAGGTGATCCTTCAAGCCATCGGGTACCCACGTTTCTGCTGATGCCGCCGTGCTACCGCAAAAGGCAGCGGCTTTCCGACTGGCAGTCTTATAATGGACCGGCGGGATTCAACGAGAACAGGAAGGAAAGCCATGCCACCAGGAAAAGTAGGAAGCCTGCGCCAAAGGTCTCCAGTTGTATCCAGTAAGCGAGTTCCGTCCACTTGTCCCAGGATAGAAGCCTGGAATGGGCACCGGTATCCGCGACATCGTCGATAGAGTGGTCGATTGTAAGCCCCATACCGTACGCCGCGTGTGAAAAGACGCCCGCAAGTATAGATATGCCCGCAAAGCAGCTTGAGGCGAACATCACCCAGAAGATCCATCCTTTTTTCTGCGCCCCCATCCCCACGGCGTAGGACATACCGAAGAACACTTCGATGCCCGCGACAACGAGCAGCCAGTTGGTTATCGTCATCCTCACATTTTCGAACTTGGTGCCGATCTCCTTCAGTTTCTCCGGAGCCTTCT
>Ga0315289_10006232_pt1 | contig 17557 bp, 15 predicted proteins | sample YL17G11_40_MG_FD_203452 | JGI IMG/M metagenome (GOLD analysis project Ga0315289, IMG submission 203452) | Sediment microbial communities from Yellowstone Lake, YNP, Wyoming, USA - YL17G11_40 | ecosystem: Environmental > Aquatic > Freshwater > Lake > Sediment | place: USA: Wyoming | collected... | reverse complement strand
ATGAGCTTAGCCGCGCGCGCTCCGAAACGTGCCTCATAATGAAATCTCTCGTGCAAAAAAGAAATGAAATCGGATCCTTTTTGATCTTCGGGAGATAGCGAGATAGCGAGCGAGAGGTCGCCGCGACGCGGACAGGTTGCGACAAGCCTTTTCCTTACATCTCTCTTTCTTTCCGTTTTTCTTTTCGAGCAAAAAAATCGTTTTATTTCCGTGTCTCAACTTGCTGCTGTTGCAGCTGCTGCTCTCTCGGTCAGAGGCAGCTGCTGCCAATGGGATGCGCTTCAAGCGCTCCAGTCGTGGCGACGGACAGCGGCGAGAGCCAGGTACGAGATGGTGTTTGGCTCTCCTTTTTCGCTTCTCGAGATGTTCGTCGCCGCTCTTTCTTTCTTGAGGCATTGGAAAAGGAAAGCCGCCTCTTCCCCATCTCGTCGAGACTGAAAGAGACCAGGCGAAGCGAGATTTCGGTCGGTCGTGTTTTTTTCGAGCTCGAACGTAATCGCGAGTCGCGAATTGAAAAGCGCAGCGAGCCAGCGCGCGGGGGGTCGCAGAAAAGAAAAGGTCTGCTCTCGAAAAAAGGTGACAGTCGCGACGTCGCCGCCGCCGCCGCCTTCGCTTCCAACCAAAAACAAAAAGGCGCCGAGTGCTTCTCGTTCCGCACACGCGAATACTCCTGTCGTTCGCGGCAACTTGAAGAGTGCAATCTCATTCAATCTCGTCCATCTGGGTACATCAAAAGCTGCTTCCGCGCGCCGAAACAAGGGCAGAGAAAAGATGGGGAGCTGCTCTTCAATTAAAAAAAAACGGAAACCATCCTTCGCCTAGCCAAGCTCACTTCTCCTCTTCCTCTCCTCCTCCTTCGTCTCCTTCTCCTTCTCCTTCTCTCGAAACTCCCCCCCCCCCGTCAGCTCGCGCCGCCGTCGACATCGACACGGCGGCGACCGGCATCGACCGCGGAAGAGGCTTCCAACTCCACAAAGGCGAAATCATCTCCTTTTTCTCGTTGCACCAACAACAACACTGCCGCCGCGGCGCTCGCAACTCGGGCGGCGCTGACGGTCACGCCGCAGGCGCGGTCGCCCGAGCGGCCCAGGCGCGAAGGCGGCGGCGGCAGCAACGGCAGCGATAACAACGCCGGTCTGTCGTCGCCGCTTTCTTCGCTCGAGGAGCCGCCCTTGAGCGGGAGCTTGACAGCGAAAAGTCAAAGAGGATGGAGGCGAGGCAGGGGCAAGGGCGACGCCTCCTCAAAAAAAACCCTCCCCCTCGCCCGGCCGGCCTCTTCCGCAGCGCTGGTTTTGCGAGTTCTCGACGACGAAGAAGAAGCGAACAAATCTCTTCCTCTGACCATCGTGACGGACGATTTTGCTTTGGGGCGCGTGCTGGGCAGGGGCCAGTTTGGTACGACGCGGCTGGCGACGCGCAGGGACAGCGGCCAGTTGTTCGCGTGCAAGATTATTCTGAAGCGCAAGCTCTCGACGCCGTCGGCGGTGGCGGCCGTCCGCAGGGAGATCGCTATCATGAGGCGGCTCGACCACCCTTCGATCGTGAAGCTGCATGGCGTCTACGAGGACGACAGGGTGAGTTCTTTTTGGTCTTCCTTCTTTCCCTCCGGCCAGGACCGACCGGCGCCGCGGTGAGACCTTTGAAAATCTCAGACTCAAAACTCGTTTTCTCTCTCTTCCGCTCTCACGCTCTCCGCTCGCTCTCAACAAAACTTCCTTTTCCTTTTTCACTCTTTACCAAAGGCGGTCCATCTCATCGTCGCGCTCTGCGAAGGAGGTGAGCTCTTTGAGTCGATCGCACGCAACGGCAAGTTTAGTGAAAATTGCGCCGCAAGCCGCGCCAAGTCGATTCTCGAGACAGTGCGTTACCTCCACGCGAAGGGCGTCGTTCACCGAGATCTCAAGCCGGAGAACTTCCTCCTGTCCACAAAGGACTGCGAGTCGCCGATCAAAATGATCGATTTCGGCCTCAGCGCTTACGCGAGGGAGGGGGAGGACGACGAGAGGCTGAGCGACGTTGTCGGTGAGTTAGGGGAGAGAGAGGGAGAAGCAGAGAGAGAAAGGAGAGAGGAACGACAAAGCAAGAGAAAGAAGAAGCGACTCTTCTTCTCTTTTCCTTCGCTCGTCAAAACTTAAAAAAAAACTTTCGCTCGGAAAAAAACAGGCACGGCCTACTACATGGCCCCCGAGGTCCTCCGCGGGAGGTACGGGCACAAGGCAGACATCTGGAGCGTCGGCGTGATTTGCTTCCTCATGCTCTCTGGGATGGTGAGGAGTGTTTTCTCCTTCTACTTCTTCTTCTTCTTCTTCTTCTTCTTCTTCTCTTTGGGCGAAAAAGAGCGTTTCTTTTCTTTTTCTTTCCATTTTCTTTCCTTCTCCTTCCCTCTATCCTCCTCCTCCTTCCCTCTATCCTTCTCAAAAAAAGAAAACGCGCTCGCGATTCTGCTCATTCGCTTGCTCCTTCTCTCGCTCATCTCTTTTCGACCTCAAAACCCCTTCTCCTACAAAAACAAAAAAAAGCCTCCGTTCCGCGGTGACACCGAGCGCGCCACCTTCCGGTCGATCGTGCGCGACGAGCCCGAGTTCAAGGGGCCCGCTTGGCGGCACGTCTCGCCCGCCGCCAAGGAGGCGATCGCGGCGATGCTGCGCAAGGACCCGCGCAAGAGGCCGAACGCGTCGGAGCTGCTGCGCGAGTTCGAGTGGCTCGAGGAAGCCGAGAAGAAGAGGAGGACGTCGATCGACGAGGTGGTGGGTTTGGCAGCACCGAGTCGAGGAGCGCCGGCGGCGGCGGCTGCCACCGCTGCTTCCACTGCTTCTCCTTCCTTTCGCAAAAGGGCCAAGCCGCCGCAGCCGCCGCTCCAAGGAGAGAAGCAAGCGCCGTCGCCGCCGTCGCCGTCCCCGTCGCCGTCAACTTCCTTGCAGGAGCTCTCGGCGCCGCTCGACCCGGCCGTCAAGGACTCGCTGCGCCGCTTCGTCGGCAGCGACAAGCTCAAGAGGCAGGCGACGCTGCTGGTCGTCGGGAGGCTCCGCGGCGGGCCCGAGCAGATGGCGGCGCTGCGGGCCGCCTGTGCGATGCTCGACGCCGAGGGCCGCGGCATCATCTCCGTCGACCAGCTGCGGGACGCCATCACGTGCGTGGCGTCCCACGCCGGCGGCGACCACGGCAAGTCGTGTGCGGTGGCCGAGGCGAAAAGGGCGATGGAGAGCGTGGGAGAGGCAGCAGGAGGAGCAGAAGCACCCAAGGCCGCGGCCGCCGAGACTGCCGCCTCCGCTCTCTCTCCTTCTTCTTCCTCGAACAAGCTCTCGCGCTGCTGTTCCAGCGAAGGAGGAGCGCAGCAAGAAGAGGAACAAGAGGGAGACGCCTCCTGCGGCTGCTCCCTGAGCTCTAGTATGTGCGACCTCTTCGCCGCGGAGGAGAGGGCGCAGCAGGACCAGCAGCGGAAGCAGCAGCGGGAGCAGCAGCAAGGCGAGCTGCTCCAGCTCGAGCAACACCACCTGTCGTCGCGACCCGCCTCCGCGGCGGTCTCGGAGTGCGCGGACCTCGACGACGGCGACGGCGTTCGCGATCAGCACCGCCACCACCGGCAGCAGCGCCCCCTCCACCACCGCCACCTCAAGCACGACTGCTGCTCCGAGCTCGGCGCTCTGTTGCGCGAGGTGTGCGACGAGTTTCGCGAGGGATGCAGGCTCGACTACAACAGGTTTGTGGACTGCGCCCTGCAGGGCAGCGCCAGGGTCAAGTAGAAGTGGAGGTCCGCAAACGTTGTTTTTTCCTATGCTGCGTCGACAGCATCGCTACCAGGAGCACCTGGCGCAGCAATAAAACCACCGTCCGTAACAGTCGCGCTTTTGGAGCTCGGCTTGTCGCCCGCGGGGGCGCTCGCTCGAGTGCGAAGGAAAGGAGAAAGGAAAAACGCTCGAAAGAAGAAAAAGAGACGAGAGAGAAAAAAAATGGCTCTTTTTTTCTCTCTCTTTCTCTTTCTCTTTCTCCCTCAGCTCCCTCCACCACCACCTCCGTCACCGCCTCTCTTTCATCGTCAACGTTCATGTCCCTCATCTGCTTATCCCCTGATAACTGATCAGCAAACGACCACCCCCCCCTAATCGACGTTTGTCAAAGAGCTTGACATCGTCCTCCTTTCCCTTCCACTTTATTCACTCCCTCAGTAAAACACCTTATCTTTCCGCGCCGTTTTCAAACCATTTTTTTCGCGCGCGCGACCACGAAGGAGGTCTCTCGCTTCTTGCGACGTTTGCGCGATGCAATAATTGTCAAACCGAATCCACTCAGAACCAAAAAAAAATGATGGAAGCGAGAGGTGCTTTGGTTTTCATTCTTTCTTTCATGACCAAACTCTCTCTCTCTCTCTCTCTCTCTCTCTCTCTTCTCTTTCTCTCTCTCCTGCGTGCGCGCGCATACGCGCTCTCGGCGCCCTCGAGCTTCACTCGCCTGCTCTGTTTTTCTCTCACGTCAGGAGAATTTTTATCACTATCAAATCAAAAAGGGGAGGAAGAAAAGACTTCAAAGGCTGACGACCGCCTTTTCGACGTCCGCTGGTTTCGGCACCGCTGCAGCAGCTGCCTTCGCCCCCTTCATCGCCGACCCGGGCCTCCCCGCCAGTGCAGCGTCACTTGGCGGCGGACTCTTGCCGCTCGTCGTCTTCGCCGTCGAAAATCCACCTTCTCCTCCTCCTCCCGCAGCTGCTTTGGTCTTCTGCTGCAAGGAAAAACAAGGCCCGCAGTTGAGCCCTCCCTCGCCGAATTCCTTGCTGTAGCAGAAGGCCGAGATCGCCGCGGCGCTCAGCAACACGGCGCAGGCCAAGGCGACGGACCCTCCGAAGCCGGGGACAGGGTTGCCCTCGTCGCCGTCGTTGGCGCCCGAGAGCGCGAAGATAAAGCCCGAGGCCAGCACGCCGATGCCGCGGCCAGCGGCTTGGAGGCTCGTCGAGAAGCCCGACGTCGTCGCGACGCGGTTCCGGTCGACAAAGTGCTGGAACACGAAAGAGGCAATGAGGTTGCTGATTTGCATCGGGAAGACGAAACAGAGCAAGGAGGCGAAGAAGGCTCCCGACGCGGCGGCGCTCGACGTCGGCTGGTAAAAAACCGATGTCCCAAAGGACAGGACGAGAAGTGGGAGGCAGCCGAAAGCAGCGGCGGCGCTCCACACCACCATCGTATACTTGTTGGTGTGCGGCGGCGTCTGCTTGAGCCAGCGCAGCAAGGGTATGCCCAGCACCGAGGACTGCAGGCCCTGTGGAGAGAGAGAGGGAAAGAGAGGGAGGGAAAGAGAGTGAATGGGTGAGAGAGAGAGAGAGCGAGAGAGAGAGAGAGAGAGAGAGAGAGAGAGAGAGAGAGAGAGAGAGAGAGAGAGAGAGAGAGAGAGAGAGAGAGAGGGGAGGAAAAAAAGGTGAGTGGAAGAAATCGGAAATGAAAAGTAAGGAAAAAAAACGTTTTTTTCGCAGCCGTCGCGACCGCCACAGCGGCGCTCGCGACGTCGCGGAGGCCCGAAGCCTCGCGCTGGGGCTCACCTCGTACATCTGGACGCCGCTCATGATCGCCGAAACGCCCAAGTGAGACATCTATGGAAGAGAGAGAGAAAGAGAAAGGAAAGAGGAAGAGAGAGCTCGGTGAGTGCGGATTGAATTTTTAAAAAAACTCTCTTTCTTCTCTCTCGCTCTCCGTTCCTCCTCCCACCCACTCTCCTCTCCTCTCCCCTCCTCTCCCCTCATCCCCCCCCCTCTCCTCTTCTTTCTCTTACCTTGAAGGCGCCAAAGGTCTTGTTGCGCAGGAGCGTGGTGAGCGGCACCTGGAGCCAAGCAAACTGCGCGGCGTTCTGTAGCAACAGCAGCACCGTCGTGACGGTCACGCCCCTCGAAAAGCACAAGAGTTCCCGAGGCTTCCACGAGACGCTCCGCGTCGCCCCGGCTCTGCCGACGACATCCGGCAGCACGAAGAAGACGACGAAGAAGCTCGGGATCGTGATAATCGCAAGCACGACGAGGGAGTTGGTGAAGCCGATCGAGAGCAGGGCGCCGCCGAAGAAGAAGCCTGACCCGCGCACAAACGTGCGCCCTCCGTTGACCATCGCCGATTTCCACATGAGGCCGCGCTCGCTTCTTCCGGCCGAATTTCTCGAGGCCGATCGCTTGACATCGGGGGTCACGAGCCGCGGCAGCGTTCTGGTCCCGAGCCTCACGAGCACTCTGGCGAGCCCGTTAAAAAGTTGCACGACAGTCGCGTACGCCGTCGCAGCGGCGATCGAGAGGTCCGGTTTGTGCGGGTGGACGTCGAGGGCGGTGCCGAATGACTTGTGGGCGTGGCGCATCGGAATAAACGCCGCCGTCGCCGTCGCTTGCAGCGCGAGCGCAGCCATCAGCGTCGATCTCAGGCCGAAAATGGTCATCACGTTTCCGCCGACGAGCGCGCCGGCCGTCCCGGCAAACTGGTAGGCGGCGAAGATGATCGCGACCTGCAAAACGCTGTGTTTTTCCTTGAGCGAGTTGAGGAGCAAGACCATGGCCAAGGCGCCGCTCGTTAAGCTCGACAGCCACAGCGCGCCCGCCGTGATCCACCAATACTGCCTCTTGGAGATCGAGCTGTTTTTTCGTTTGTTTTCCTTGGGAAGAAAGTCGAGATGAGTTTTGAGTTTTTTTTTTTCGCCAAAACTTTTCTTCGAAGAAAAAAAAACTCGTACGTCTCGGAGCCGTCCTGAGGATGCACGGCGTGGTCGATGGCGCTGGCGATGCGATTCTTGAGGCTCCCGAAGTCGATGCCGCTGATGACACTGGTTGTCTTGCTGCCCTCGCCGGGCAGGATCGAGCCCTCGCCGGGGGGGAGCGTCGAGCCTTCGCCGCCGGTGTCGCCGGTGCCCTTGCCGCCGCCGCCGCCGCGAGGGGCGGCGAAGCGCGACGCGTCGAGGGCGCTGTCGACGAACTGACCGCCCCCGTCGGAGACGGCCTCGATCGAAGACAGGGCGCGCGCTTCCTTCTGTGAGTCCGTGGTGCTCGTGCGGGACATTGGCAGAGAAGAAAGAGGAGGAGAAGGAGGAGGATGCGGAAGAGGCGGAGGAGGCGCCTCGGCGTCGTCACCGGGAGCAGCAGCACCAGCAGCAGCAGGGGGCGATGTCGTCGTCGCCGCCGCCGCCTTGCCGCCTTTCTTTCGCATCGGAAGAAGAGGCACTCGTCGTCAAAGGAGACGGAACGAAAAAGCTCTTGCCTTTCAGTCGCTGGATGCCCGCAGTTTTTCGAGCTTCGGCCGCGTGAGCAGAGCCAATTGACGCGACCCAATTGAACAGCTGTTCAATCGGCGACCCAATGGAACAGCTGGAAGACCGAACGCCGCGGCGCGCCGATGGCGACAGCAAGAGAGAAAGAGGAGGAGGCTGATTGACTGAGACGGAGAGAGTGAAAGAAATGGCGTCGTCAATTTCAGAACTGCTCTCCCTCTCTCTTCTGAGAGAATCTCTTCCTCCTTCCTGGAACTCTAGCCAACATGGCTCGTCGTATGCTCGGCACCTCGGCGGTGCTGCTCCTCCTGATTGTCGTCGAGCTTGCTTCTGCTTGCAGCGCTGCAGCCGCTGACGTGCCTCCAGAGGACAAGACCCCGGAGACGGGTGAGGAATTACAGGATGATGCTAGAAGCAGAAGGCTCGATCAGCTCTTCTCTCTCTTTTCTCTTTTCTCTTCTCTCTCTTAACGCTCGCTCTCTTGCCTATCTCCTCCTCCAAAACCCTCTCGCTGTCTCTTTCTCCCCTCCCAGCGGCCGAGCTCGCGGCCTTCAAGCAAAAGGAAAAGGACCGCATGTTTTTTCTCCCCTCGAACGCCACGATCCCTGAGCCCGGGAACGGCACCTCGCAAAAGACAAACCCTCTTGGAGCGGTAAAGCAGATTATCTTCGTGAGACACGGAGAGCACGCCTACCTCAACGACACCGACACGCCGTGTATGAGCGACATCGGGATGGCCCGCGCGGTCATGTTTCCGCGCTATCTGACGAGGCCAGACGCCCCGAGGGGCGTGGTGAGTTTTTTCCTTTCAGCTTTTCTTTTCGGGTTTTTTTTTCTCGGAAAGGAAAAAAACTCAAAAACTCAAAAACTCAAAAACCCAAAAACTCAAACAAATCTCTCTCACCAGCTCTCGCCGACGCTTGTCTACGCGATGGACGGCGACACGAAAGAAGACGACCCTCGCACAGTCCGGCCCATTAATAGCGCCATCCCGTACGTGATCTCGAAGAGGATTGCGCCCGAAAGGTTTATCCGCAAGTTTGGTCAACGAACGCCGGCCGACGTCGCCGCCAGCATGCTTTCCGAAGGGGGCGGACAAGTGATTTTGAACGTGTGGCTCCATTGGGAGGTTCCCGCGATGCTTTGCTGGATGGGTGTGCCAATTACGGGCTGGAACAGCGTTTCCCTCGACGAGGAAACGCAGGCGACGTACAAGGTGAGAGAGGAGAGGGAAAGAGTGGGGAGGAGAAACGAAAAGATGCGAGAAGCCGGGCTTTCCCCGCCTGGGTGCGGGATGCTGCTGATGCTGGAGGCCGCGGCCGAGCTCCTTGTCGGGGGGGAAGAAGAAGGACGAAGAGAGAGAGAGGGAAAGAAGGAGAGAAGGAGAGAAGCGGAGAGAGAGAGAGAGAGAAGAGGTTTTTTCATTTTTCTCCTTTTCTTTTCTCTCCTTCCTCTTTCCTTTCTCTTTCCCCCTCTCTCTCCCCCTCCTCCTTTCTCTCTCTCTCTCTCCCCCCTCCTCAACTCTCTGCAATAAAAAGTTCCGATTCTCACACCAACAACGCCGCTTTACACTCTCCTCTACAGCCCGTCATCGTGATCACCCCGGAAGTGAAAGGGGTTCGCGCGAAGCTCTTCAACGCGCCGCGAATCGATCCGGTCACCTTCCTGCCCGACTTCGAGCCGCAGTCGATCAACAAGGTCTTTTGGGAATCGCTTACTAGCTGGGAGGATGTGGCGCGGCAGCAGGGGAACATCGAGAGAGTGATTTTCCCGGCTGGAGCGGCGCCTCAAAAGGAGAAGGAGGAAAAAGCGGGGAAGTAAGAAGAGGAGAAGAGGAGAAGAAGAGCAAGAGGTGACGCGCCGCGAGGAACAAAAGAAGAAAAAGGGGGAGAGTCGAACGATAAAGAAGGGACAACTCGTTCTTTCTTCTCTCTCTTTTCGACCGTATATCAGTGCAGACGCAAAGAAAACGCGTACTCAAAATATCGAGAAGCGGTGACGGTGGTCGTGAGCGCTCAAGCAAGAGAGAGGCGGTGGAGGAGGAGAAAGAAAAAAAAAGGGGGGGGAAAAAACTAGCTCGCCTTGACTCTCTCTCTACCAGTAGAGCTCCGAAGAAAAAGGCCAAAACTAAAACCAAATTCGCGCCGGCCTTCTCCAGCGCTGAATGTGGCGTGGCCTCATCGCGCGTCTCTGCAACCAGCTCCTTGTATTCCCCACGGCGACGACGCGATTCGGAACGGCTAGCAGAAGTAGCAGTAGCACCAACAGCACGATGCGTCTCTCCTTTTCGACGGCGGCCGAGGCGTCATCATCGGTTCTTTCATCGCGCCCTGCTGCTGCGGCGGCGGCGGCTGCTCTCGGCCTCGCGCCGCGCCGTGGCTCGGTTCTCAAGGCGAACATGCCCGCCGCTTCCGCTGTCTCGTTTCGAGCAACGCGGCGCTCTTCGAGCGCAATTGCGGCGGCGGCGAATGTCGACACGCCGTCGACGTCGGCGCCCTCTCCGACCCCGACCGCCTCGACCGTCTCCGGCCCGCTCGCCTGGCCCGCCCGCACCGCCCCCGCGGGCTCCCTCCGCGCCTCCGACATCGGCCGGCAGGTGACCATCTGCGGCTGGGTCCACCGGTCCCGCGCCCTCGGCGCCAAGGCCTTTGTCGACGTCCGCGACTCGGCCGGCGTCGTGCAGGTCGTCTCTGCCGACGGCGACGACGAGCGCGCCTCGGCGCTCGGGAGGCTCCGCGCCGAGTACGTCGTCTGCATTCAGGGGGTGGTCGGGGCCCGGAAGGACCCCAACCCGAACATGTCCAGCGGCGAGGTGGAGCTCGTCGCCGAAAAAGTGACTCTGCTCAACACGGTCTCTGGCTCCCTGCCGTTTCTGCCGGCGGACGACGCCGCCTCCGCTTCTGGAGGAGAAAAAGGAGGGTCGAGCAGCAGCAGTCCTTCGAAAAGCGCCAAAGGAGGGGGCAAGAAGGATGGCAGCAGCGGCGGCGACGCGCCCTCCTCTTCCTCCTCTTCCTCGTCCTCGTCCTTCGTCTCCGAGGAAGTCCGACTCCGCAACCGAGTGCTCGACCTCCGCCGCCCGTCGATGGCCGCCAACCTGAGGCTCAAGGCCGCGGTCATGCGCTCGGCCCGCGCCGCGCTGGACTCGGAGGGCTTCCTCGAGGTCGAGACCCCGCTGCTCTGCAAGTCAACGCCGGAGGGCGCGCGCGACTTCCTCGTGCCCTCGCGCCTGCAGCGCGGCGCGTTCTACGCGCTCCCGCAGTCGCCGCAGCTCTTCAAGCAGATGCTCTGCTGCGCCGGCGTCGAGAAGTACTACCAGGTCGCGCGGTGCTTCCGCGACGAGGACCTGCGCGCCGATAGGCAGCCCGAGTTCACGCAGCTGGACGCCGAGGCGACGTTCATGGACGAGGGCGAGCTGATGGCGCTGGCGGAGAGGGTGACGCTCGCGATCTTCGAAGGGGTGAGGAGGGAAATGAGCGGCGGTGGCCCGGGTTCGTCGTCGTCGTCTTCTCCCAGCTCCCCCCCCTCCTCGTCCTCGTCCGCTTTCCCGGTCTGCGCGGCCCCTCTTCCGTCCCTCCCCTTCCCGCGCATGACCTTTGACGACGCCATGCTCCGCTACGGCTGCGACAAGCCCGACACGCGCTACGCGCTCAGGCACGCCGACGTCTCCGAGGCCGTCCGCGGCTGCGGCTTCCGCGTCTTCTCGGCCGCGCTGGAGGCCCAGAGAGGCTCCCCGCTCGTCAAGGCCCTCCGCGTGCCGGCCTCCTCGGGCGCCGCCAAGATCTCCAACGCCAGGCTCAAGCCCGGAGGCGACGTGGCCAAGCAGGCGACGGACGCCGGGGCCGCCGGGATCGTCCACGCCCGCGTCGCGGCCGACGGCGTCGGCCTCGAGGCCGCGAGGGGCCTCAAGGACGGGCTGAGCGCCGAGCAGGTCGCGGCGGTCCTGGCCGCGCTGGTTGAGGCGGACTCGGTGGACGGGGAGGGAGCCCCCCCGATCGCCGCCGGAGACCTCGTCATCTTCGCCGCGGGCCCCGCCGCGACGACGCACGGCGCGCTCGACCGCGTGCGCCAGCTCGTCGCCCGCGAGCTCGACCTCGTCGCGCCCAACCGCAACGACCTGCTCTGGGTCACGGGCTTCCCCATGTTCGAGAGGGAGGAGGAAGCGGACGGGGAAGAGGGGGGGGGCAGCAGGGGAAGGCTGGTCGCCCTGCACCACCCCTTCACCGCGCCGGACGAGGCGGCGCTCGTTTCGTCGTCGTCGTCGTCGTCGAGCTCCTCCTCCTCGTCGTCGTCGATCTTGGACGACCCGAGCCAGCTCGAGCACGCGCGCGCCCGCGCCTACGACCTGGTCTTCAACGGCGTCGAGATCGCTGGGGGATCCCTGCGCATCTACCGCGCCGAGGTGCAGCGCGCCGTCTTCGACGCGATCGGCCTGCCGAGGGACCAAGCGCAGGAGCAGTTCGGGTTTTTGCTCTCTGCGCTCGAGTCGGGCGCCCCGCCGCACGGGGGGTTTGCGTTCGGGCTCGACAGGCTCGCGATGCTCCTGGCCGGGGCGCCCTCGATCAGGGACGTGATCGCGTTCCCGAAGACGGCGCAGGGCCAGGACCTGCTGACGCTGGCCCCGGCGCAGGCCGGTGCGGAGCAGCTCGGGGAGTTGGGGATTAAGCTGGTGGAGTGACTAAATTTTTTTTCTTCGTTTTGAAGAATTATATCATCGTGTCAATTTCTTTTTCTCTTTTACATTTATCTTCAAGGCCTTCCTTTCTTCCTTCCTTCCTTTCTTTCTTCCTTCCTTCCTTCCTTCCTTCCTTCCTTTCTTCTCGTCAAAGCCTCGGCTTCATCGGCACCTCCCCGGGACCCAGAAGCAGGCCCCTGCTCACGTCCGAGACGCGAGCGCACCCGGAAAGGGCCATCGCCCTCTCGAGCTCGGCCTTCAAAAGCGACAAGACTTCGAGGGCGCCTCTCTCGCCGGCGAGGGCGAGACCGTAGAGAGCAGGTCTCCCGAGAAGCACGGCGTCGGCGCCGAGGGCGAGGGCGCGGAGCACGTCCGACCCTCGGCGAATGCCGCCGTCTACGAGGACAGGGATGTGGACTGCTTCAAAAGCGACTGCTTCTTCCGGACCCCGATCTCCTCCGCCGCCTCGGCCCCCGCCGCCGCCGCCGCTGCCGCCGCCCCTCCTCACCCTCCTCGGGCTCCGCCGAACCGCCGCGACGACGGCCTCCAACACGTCCGCCGCCGCGGGGGCCCCGTCGAGCTGCCTCCCCCCGTGGTTGGAGACCACGATGCCGTCGGCGCCCGCGGCAACCGCGGCGGAGGCGTCGTCGGGGTGGAGAACCCCCTTGACCCAGATCGGCAGAGCCGTCCTGGACCGAAGCCACCTTAGAAAGTCAAAAGTGAGCGACGCGTCGATCTGGCGCTGGAAGAGGGCGGCCAGGCGAGAGCCCTCGTTGCTCTGATTTCCCGGAGCTTCTGCTGCCTTCGTTGCGCCTGCTGTCTTCGTCGCCGCCGTCGTCGCTCCGACGCTCGCAGAAGAAGCGCCGGAGCTAGACCCCGAATCGCTCAGCCCCCGCAAATTAGCGAGCTCGAGCCCCGGCGGCAGCCCGAACCCGAGCCTCTCGTCCGCCTCTCGCTTGCCCAGCACCGGCACGTCGACGGTCACGACGAGGGCGTCGTATCCGGAGCCCTCGGCCCTGCGCACCAGGGACTCGCAGAAGGCTCGGTCCGTGGTGACATAGAGCTGGAAGAGCAGCGGAGGAGGAGGAGAGGAGGAAGAGGAAGGAGGAGGAGGAGAGGAGGAAGAGGAGGACGGAGGAGGAGGAGGAGGAGGAGCACTAAACCCTCTCCTGACCTCCTCGAGCGGCGTCGTCCCCATCGTGCTGACCACCATCCCTAGTCCCGCAGCCCTCGCTGCCCTGGCCATCGCAATTTCACCCTCGCGGTGCGCCAGCTTCATCATAGCCATCGGAGCCACCAGGATGGGCGCAGAGAGGGGCAGCAGCCTCTTGAAAGAGGAGTCGGCACCTCCGCGAGAAAAAAAACAGAGCGCGGCCCTCGTGTCCACTCGAGAGACGTCGACGAGGACCCTCGGGAGGATCCGCCAGCGCCTCCAGGAAGCCAGGTTGTCCGCCAGCGTCGTCTCGTCTTCGGCGCCGCTTGCGTAGTACCCGAGCACCATCGGCGGCAGGAGGGAGACGGCGCGGCGTTCGGCGTCGGCGAGCGAGACTAGAGGTTGAGTATGCTGCTCGACCATCGCTGCTCCTTTTTTTTTATCGATTCCTCTGTTTTTTTTTCGACGAAAGAGTGCACGAGAGGCCAGATCGAGCAACGACGGGATTCAGCTTGTACCCTATGATGCTCCGGTCCATGCGTATTTGAATGAAAAGCAGCGCGCAGACCAAGAGAGCGGGCGGCGAGAATGATTGTTTGTGTTTTTGTTTTTCTCTCTCGAGAGTGCGACCAACGAGGAAGGTCGAGAGCAGACAAAACTCGAAGGAAGAAGAAAACAACGATTTGTCGAAAAAGGAAAAACTTCTCGCCTTGTTTTTTCTCGAATCAAAATCATGCTGGCCACGCGCACGATGGGTGCGTGATGTGATGCTCTTTCTGCACTGAGAGCGAGGGAGGCGCGGAGGGGCCTGAGAGAGAAAGAGAGGGAGAGAGACTGAAGCAGAACTCGCTCTTCAAATCGGCCGCCGTCTCCAAATGCTCTATTCCACCTCACCCTCGAGCTCCATCTTTTCCCCAAAACTCCCACGCCACCGATCACGCAGCCGCCCGCCCGGCCGTCTGTCTGCGACTGAAGACCTCGCGCGTCGCCTCGGTGCCGAAGAGGGCCCCGGCGGTGGTCGCGAGGCGGCAAACTGCGGTGGCGACGTTCGCGTCGGCGGCCGGAGGAGCATCGTTGGCCTCGACGTCCTCTTCGACCTCCACTTCCTCGACCTCGACCTCGCCTGCCGCCCCTCCCGCGGCCCCGATCCTCGCCCTCGCCCTGGCCGCCGTCTCCTCCTTCAGGAACAGGCTCTCCAGGGGGCTCTCCTCGGCGTTCGCAGCAGCAGCAGCGGCAACGATGAGGAAGAAGCAGACCTCCACCAAGATGACCGCCGAAGAGAAAAAGCACGCCGACGACCTCGTCAAGCGCCACGTCCGCTCGATGCGCACGCTCGCCGCCGTGGCCCCCCTGGCCTCGATCACCTCCACGGGCAGCGAGCACGTCCTGCTGCTGCTGACGCGCTCTGTCGCCTCGTTCATCAAGCTCTACCTGCTCTTCCTGTTCATGCGCGTGCTGCTCTCGTGGTTCCCGGCATTCAACTGGGACAGGCAGCCGTGGCTGACGCTCAGGCAGCTGACCGACCCGTACCTCAACGTGTTCCGCGGGATCATCCCGCCGTTCTTCGGCATGATCGACTTCACGCCGCTGCTGGGCTTCTTCGTGCTGCAGTGGGTGCAGAGCCTGCTGGAGACCATCTCCGCGGCCGACTCGGACGCCGAGGGCGGGTTCTCCTCGGCGGACGATTCTCCGTTTTGATGTCCTGGGGGGAGGGGGGTCTTTTTCCTTTCTGATTTTTGTAGGAAAGAAGGGGAAAGAGTGGAGAACGAGAGTGGGAGAGAATGAGAGAGGGAGGGGAAGAGAGAGAGAGAGAGAGAAAGAGAGAGAGAACGGTCGAGAGAGAGAGAGAGAGAGAGAGAGAGAGAGAACGGTCGAGAGAGAGGAAAACAAAGCTGTAAAGAGGTGAGGTGGAGCAAAAGAAACACAAAACAAAAACCGTCAATCTCATCCTTCGTTTCTTCTTCATCTAATCTGGAACGCTGCGTTGGAGTGGTTTGCTTGATTCTAACAGTTACAAGAGAGGAAAAGGAGAACGACGGAGAGGAAGAAAGAAATCGTCTCTCCTACTTTTCATCATCATCATCATTTCCGCCGCCGCCGCCGCCGCCGAGGTCGAGTCTTCTCCGCTTCTTCAGCTCGCTTCCGCTGCCAACGCCAGCGCCAATACCACCGCCCCCTCCGCCACCGTTGACCACATTGGCAAACGCACCTCCAGCACCGCATCCTCCGCCCCCTCCGCTCCCTGCGACGCGAGCAGCGATCGCGGCGTCGACGCTCCAGGGCGCGGCGCCGGCGGCGGCGGCGGCAGCGACCGCCGCGGCGGCGGCCCTCTGCGGCGTGCTGCTCCCCACCTTGGTCCCAAACCGCCGCGCGCGCCACGAGCCAAACGCCGCGGAGACGGCAGCGGCCACGGCCTTGTCGTCGGTCCTCCTGCAGTAGGCCCTGACCTTCCTCTCGGCGCAGACGTCGGGCAGCATCGAAGAGACGTCCTCCCTTCTCATCCGGAACTTGTTTGTGGAGCCGGCGTGGTGGAAGAAGGAGACGCGGTCCAGGGGGTTGGACGCCCCGGCGGTCAGGTCGATCGGGATCTCGCAGAGGATGACGTCCCGCGGGTCGAGCTTGCCGCGGCAGTCGGCGGGCAGCGAGGAGGCAGCGGCGGCGGGGACGCAGCACGCGACCTCCTCCGGGGTCGGCAGCGCAAAGCTCGCCGCCTCGGCCGCCGGGACGACAAACTCGTCGCAGAACCGGTAGAGGTCCCTCGTGCGCAGCCTCCGCAGGATCTTCTGCGACTCGGCGATCGCGGTGGCGACGTCGTCGTCTCCGGCCAGACGGCTGCGAGTGGACCACCACGTCTCCACCTGCCGCAGCACGGTGTCGTCGAGCGTCACGAACGTCTCGACCTCGCGCGCCCGCTCGGCCAGCCGCAGCGCCGGCTCTGCGGCCAGCAGCGCGTCCACAACCATGTACTCGACGGCCTTCGCCTTGCGGTGCGTGTAGACCCGCTGGTGCAGGCTGGCCCTGGCCCGGAAGACCTCGTGCACGTTCTGGTACTCGCTCCACTTGTAGCAGGTCTCGTCGCCGATGACCTTGGAGAAGGCCTGCAGCCGGTTGAAGTCGGCGGCGATGCGGCAGCCCGTGTGCTGCGCGTCGCGCTGCAGGTAGTCGAACTTGTCGACGTCGAGGCCGTTGCGGCCGTTGGCGACCAGCTCGTGGAGCCAGCGCTTGCCCTGCGGGAAGCGGTTGGTGTTCGAGGGAGAGCCCTGCGGCGTGCCCTGGGTCCCCGCGCCGCCCGTCGGGGTCGAGAGAAAGGCGTCCTCGCCGTCGCCGTGTCCGCTCCCGTGCCCCGCCAGGATGATGTCCCGCACCCTCCCGGCCTCGGCCTCCGTGAGCGCGCCGTCGGGCACGGCGCCCGAGTCCAAGATCGAGTCGAAGACCCGCACGCTCATGTCCTCGTGGCACCACCCGGGAGAGGCCCCGCCGCGCGCGAGCAGCTCGCGCTCGAACACGTGCGAGAAGGGGCCGTGGCCGAGGTCGTGGCACAGCCCCGCCAGCGCGACGGCCTTCACGTCCCCTCTCTCGACGTCGACCTCGCCGCGCTGGAGCCTCCACACGCGGTCTGCGTGCTCGCGGGCCAGGTGCGCGACGCCCAGCGAGTGCTCGAACCTGTTGTGGCACGCGCCGGGGAAGACAAAGTAGGAGGTCCCGAGCTGCTTGAGGTCCCGGAGGCGCTGGAAGGCGGGGGTATCGACGACGGCGACCTCGAGCGGGGTCAGGTAGAAGTGGCCGTGGATGGGGTCGTTGAAGACCTGGTGGTGGCGGCGGTGGTGGCGGCGGTGGTGTCGGTGGTGGTCGCGGTGGTGGACGGAAGAGGAGGGAGAGAGAGGGAGAGAGAGGGTCAGAAGAGAAAAGAGAGAAAGAGAGAGGACCAACGGCGGACTAAGAGAGACAGGAGGGAGGGGGGAAAAAACAGAGCTCACCTTGCCCCTCCGCCTGCTCGCTCCCCCTGCGTTGGCGTCCCAGTCCGCCACAACGTGCGTCGAGGCGGATGCTCTTGCTCCTCCCTCTCCTCCTCGTGCAGCCAACGAGACTGAAGCCCCCGAGGCGTCGAAGCCGGTGCAAGAAAAGCCCAAGCCCATCACGTCGTCGCCCGCCGCGAGCATCGCCTGCGAGAATGGCTCCTGGCTCAGAGCAGGAGCAGCAGCGTCGTCGTTGTTGTTGGTGTTGTTCTCTCGCTGTTCTCTCGCTGCAAGTGCTGCGCCGCTGCCTCCGCCTCCTCGTGGGAGCGGAGGGAGGCGGGAGCCGGCCATGAGAACGGAGAAAGAGAGCAACGATTGAAGAGAGAGACCAAAAAAAGCAAAAAAGCCGTCGACGGACGATACCTGACGTCGAGAGTTAGTGAGGCGCGCCCGATTCGAGTGTTTGCTTTTCGACCTCCTCCTCGCTCTCTCCCTCTGTGTTTCCTACCCCCGCACGCACGCGCGCACGCACGCACGCACGCGCGCACCACC
>Ga0315289_10006230_pt1 | contig 17559 bp, 15 predicted proteins | sample YL17G11_40_MG_FD_203452 | JGI IMG/M metagenome (GOLD analysis project Ga0315289, IMG submission 203452) | Sediment microbial communities from Yellowstone Lake, YNP, Wyoming, USA - YL17G11_40 | ecosystem: Environmental > Aquatic > Freshwater > Lake > Sediment | place: USA: Wyoming | collected... | reverse complement strand
CTTCTCATATATTCTATATACTTGTTCACATCAATCTCCTCTGGCTTGGCGAGGGAGGTTGGCTTAACACCATCGGGTGTAACTGTTTTTACAAATGATATGATATCTCCACTTTTAATCTTTTTACCACCTCGTTCCAGTTGCTTTGCAGCTTTAACATGTTGTGGTGTCGTATCCACATATTCATTCAAATCTTTGCTGACCATCACGTTAAAGGAAAGGTCTTCAAGAGATATCTTCTTTTTCCTTATATTATCTATGATCCCTTTGAGGTACTTCTTAACCTCTTCTCTTGCAGCCTCAAATTCTGATTGTGAATTGACTTTACTGAGTATTTCTACGACATTATAGAAGGCATCTTTTATTACTTTAGGAGTGTTACTCTTCTTTCCAGTGAAACCTTTGAGAATGAAGTTACCATTCGGCAAGACTCCTAGATAATTTTTCTTCCTTTTGCTGAAGGCGACATACTTGTAGGTTTTGTCTAGATCTAGCTCTATTCCGAGGTTATCTTCAGCCCAGTCAATCACCTTTGCAACTTCTTCCTTTGAGGCACCAGAAACAAAGAGAGAGTCCGTGTCGCCATATATTACCCTGATGTTTCTCTGTCTACATTCATCAGCAGTCTTCGTAATCATATATCTACCTATTGCTGCAGTAGATTCGGCAACAGGAGGACAATAAAGTGAAAAGGCTTCAGTTCCGAAGACACCATAACTGGCATTCAATATCACCTTCAAAACTTGGGAGATAGTATTAAAGAGGGCTGCTTGATCTGAATTCGGTGGATACTTTTTTGATAGAGGTTTATAGAGTTTGACACGCAGATCTCTGAGCGAACCAATCAATAGAGAAGTTATGCCGTATCTCTTCTTGCAGACCCAATGCGGTGTATCTGGGATAATGTTGGACTTGCATTCCGGATGATTACAGAGTATTGTTTCATAAGAAAGATTATAGACCTTTATTATACTCGGATAAAGACTTGCAAAGTCTAGAACAGCTATATTAAAGTGGACCCCAGCCTCAGGCTCGAGAACATAAGCTCCACGATACTTCTTCCCCTTAGTTATAGCAGTAGAAGATATCGCACCACGTTGTGACACTTCTTCACTCATAGGTATTAACGCATTAATCCGTCTATGCTCAAAGTACATTAAACTCCGTATCCAGTTCGATACACCCAGTCTACCAAGGTCTTCAAAAGGCATCTTTGCAACTCTCGCTATCACTGTAAGAAGGCGCATTACCAGATCGTCGCTGTAACTCGTCAACATGTAGGTTATACGTGCATCATTGAGACAGTATCGACCTAACTCTAGTAGAGGAAGATTACTTATTGAGCCTTCAAATTCTATCTTTGATTCATTGATTATTGCTTTACATACTGAGTTTAGAGTGTTTTCAACGTACTTAGAGCCAAAGACATAGACCTTCAAAGCACGATTTGAAAAGAACTTGTACAGGTCTATGTGCACACCATGCTTTATCCAAGCTTGATCTCTTCCCAAGTTTATTGGAATGGCTTCATCGGGAAAGCCAAGGTTCTTTGCCCTATGATAGAGGTAGCTAAGATCAAATTCATCGCCATTGTATGTTATGATGAATGGATAATCTAGCATATTCAAAAAAACAGCTTCAAGAAGCAACTTCTCATCTTCGTAGAAGAGAACTTCTGCTTCGTCAATCTTCATATTACCTATGGGTAGGTTATTTCGTTTAAGAAGGAAGACCTTCTTCTTACTATCACTACCGTATATGGCAACAGCAATAACCATATGTTCAGCTTCAGTTGGAGAAGGAATATGAGATTCATCAGGTGACGCGACTTCAATGTCTAGAGAAGACCTTTTAATACGAGGAAGAGGCTGAGTCAGAAGGCTAGACCATATCTTTACATATGGAACAAACTCTGTCTTAGATGCCTTTTCTAAACCCTCAAGATTCTCCGATATATTCTTATCAGCTTCAAGAGTAATCGGTATAGGCTTATCTTTGTCGATCCTGAAAAATGTCCCTGGTGTATATTGAAAATCATATATGTAGTTCTCATAATATTTTATGTCTGCCTCATAGCATGGAAGAAGATTCCTTATACTCTGATCCCCTTTGCCTCCACCAATGGACAAAGGATTTGTAACGACAATCTTCTTAACATTTATTGGATTCCATGTAAACATGTCATACTTAGTGACATCCTTTACTTCAACAACATCAGATCGTTTCTTAATCTGTTCTAACACCCCATCTTCAACCTTAGTGTAACAGTATGGCTTGTGACCTGTGTTATCTTTCCAGATAAAACTCCTTTCCAATCTAGGAGAATAGAACATCAGATAAGCCTTTTTTTCATCACCATCATATCCCGCCGAAACAAGCATACTATCATCCATTGAGGTGGTATGTGCGGTAAATGATGCTATCTTCTGCTTCAGTTGCTCGAATGACAATAGCCTTCCACTATATGCCCAAGAAACTTTTTGATAAAGGTTTTTGAAAAGACTTAAATTGGATTGTGAGGGAATGTTTTAAGATGAGCATTAAAAATAAGATTCTTTCACCACTCACAGCAACCTTTCTAGTTACAGGCATATTATTTGTAGTATTGCCTATTCTGGGAATTTCTCCAGAAGAAATGATATTCGTTGGAATTGTTGATCTTTTAGCATTTTTAGCAGTCTACTTTGAGAAGTTTAAGCTATATGGCCCATTCATCAAGATAGGTGTTTCAGTATTTAACATAATAGTATTCGCATACCAGATATACGGTGCATTCACCTTTTCAAATATCGGCTATTCCTTCAATGTAATACTCACAATGTTTCTAAGCATAGTGTTCCTGATAGCGTACATCATATCCATTTTATTCTATTCAAAGACCTAAACTTTTGCTCAGGCAAAATTTTTTATTATAACACATCAAATACTCTCACTGTGCAAGAAGATAAGATAGCTTTAGCTTCAAGAAATATCGAGGAAGTAGTAACCAGACAAGAATTTGGGAATCTAATCACAACAGGAACAGGAATCGGTTATTATGGAACAACACCAACAGGACCTTTTCACATAGGATATCTTGTTCCGTTAGGAAAGATCAAGGATCTTGTAAATGCTGGAGTCAAAATGAAGTTCCTTCTAGCAGATATACATGCCTATATGGACGACAGAAAATCAGACTGGGACATGCTTAAGCCTAGAACCGAATATTATTACCAGTGTGTCCATTTTCTACTAGATAAAGTAAATATTGAATATCGAATTGGTTCAGAATTCCAGTTCAAGAAAGAGTATTTTGAAAAACTTTACAGGATAAGTGCATTGGTCACAATTTCTCGTGCTGAACGTGCGGCATCTATGGTGACTAGAATGAAAGAGCCAAAGGTATCAGAGTTGGTTTATCCAATAATGCAGGCTATTGACTGCGATGCACTAAGAGTCAATCTCGCATTAGGAGGAATCGATCAGAGACACATCTATATGCTTGCAAGAGAATATTTCCCACCTCTCGGCATCAAACCTGTAACATGTGTATTCACACCACTAATACCTTCGCTTAAGGGACCAGAAGTCAAAATGTCAGCTTCTATACCAGAATCCAATATTCAAGTACACGAAACAGAACAAAGCATATTGAAGAAGATAAGCAGAGCCTATTGTCCAATGAAAGAGATCTCCGGAACTGGACCTGGAATAAACTACACTAATCCTATAGTGGCAATAGCTTCATTAGAACTGATACCCCTACTTGGATCATTGAAGGTTGAAAGAGACCCTTCAAGGGGAGGAGACATCGTGTACAATACTTCGAGTGTGATGGAAAAGGATTATGCTGAAGGAAGACTTCATCCTCTTGATCTTAAGAATGCTGTAGGGAAGGCTCTCATTGATCTACTCAGACCAGTCAGAAAGTACTTTGAGAACAAACATGACCTAATATCTACAGCCTATCCAGAAGAGCTGAAGAAAGGGCTCATAAGCCTACCATAAAGGTGTACCTTATGATTCCAATAAACAAGCCAATCATTGAGAAAGAGGAAAAAGAGACTGTACAAAAGGTACTAGACAGCTTATATCTCACTGATGCTAGTTTTGAGGGAGGAAAATTCATCAGGGAATTTGAAGATTTATTTGCAAAATATGTAGGAGTAAAACATGCAATAGCTGTGAACTCAGGTACATCAGCACTTCTGGCGGCAGTTTTGACTCTAGAACTAAGTGAACGAGATGAAACCTTAACCTCAGGTTTTACATTTGCTTCAACTGCTACTACTAGCCTATTTGCGAAAGCTAGGGTAAAGTTCGCAGATATTCAATTAAAAACATATTGTATATCGGTGGATGATATCAAGAAGAAAATATCTAAGAAGACCAAGATGGTAATCCCTGTACATCTATATGGACACCCAGCTCAGATGGATGAAATTAATGAAGTAGTAAAGAAATTCGGATCTTATGTTGTTGAGGATGCAGCACAGTCTCTTGGATCACAATATAAGGGAAAGATGACAGGAAGTTTTGGTGCAGTCGGATGCTTCAGTCTTTATGCAACAAAGATTGTGACTTGTGGAGAAGGAGGGGTTGTTACAACAAATGACGATGGTATAGGTGAAAAGCTTAGAATGGTAAGATCTCATGGTCAAGTGAAAGGTTACGATTCAAAGATTCTTGGTCTTAATCTGCGTTTACCACAAATAGAGGCAGCGATAGGAACTGAACAGCTTAAGAAACTTGACCGATTCATCAGATCAAGAAGGGAGAATGCAAAATTCTTCAACGAAGAACTTTCAATGATCGAAGGTATTAGTACGCCAGTGGAGGAAGAATACGCCAAAACCAACTGGAGCATCTACACAGTATTTGTCAAAAAGAAAAGAGATGACATAGTCTCATATCTTAGAGAAAACGGTGTTGGAGCAACAGTATATTATCCAATACCACTGAACAAACTTCCAGTATTCCATGACACCAGCAAGCTACCCAATTGCGAGGAAGCTGCCGGGCATGTTCTATCACTACCAGTGCATCCTTCACTAACTCAAGAAGAAAAAGTTAAAGTTGTGGAAATATTCAAACAGGCGATAAAGAAATTCTTATAAAGAGATGGCTGGAGGTTAATGCTGGTATGAGCGAACAATCTTCTGGAGAAGTCTACTACGAATGTGTAAGATGCGGTACAACAATATCATCTAGTGAACTCTCCAAATTGCTAGAAATCAAATGCATATGCGGTTATAGAATTCTAAAAAAGAAAAGACCTCAAGTCGTTAAAGTCGTCAAAGCACTTTAGAAATCCCAACAATTCTTATTAAAAAGGATTCAAAAGGTATAGTGCGATAAACTTGGAAAGGAACCTGACAGACAAAGTCATTGCCTTAGCAAAGAGAAGGGGATTCTTTTGGCAAGCCTACGAAGCCTACGGTGGAACTGGGGGATTCTATGTCCTTGGAGATCTTGGCACAAGGCTTAAAGAAAATGTTGTGAAGCTATGGAAAGAACTGTTCCTAGAACCATATGGATTTGTTGAAATAGAATCTCCTACGATAGCACCTTATGCAGTATTCGAGGCTTCAGGACACGTTGGATCATTTAAGGATGCGATGGCTGAGTGCTTAAAGTGTCACAACAAATACCGTGCAGACCATCTTCTAGCAGAGCAGGGTGTTAATGTTTCAGAGTCAACAAAACTTGATGCACTAGAAAAGCTTTTGGATGGGAACAAGGTAAAATGCCCTGAATGCGAAAACAGCCAATGGAAAGTAAGTGCTTTTCTGACAATGTTTCAAACAAACATTGGACCATATGGTGAAAACGTAGGATTCCTGAGACCAGAAACAGCCCAAGGTATGTTTGTCGAATTCAAGCAGATATACGAAAGTAATAGGGCAAGGATACCAATAGGTGTAGCCCAAATAGGCAAAGCATATAGAAACGAAATTTCTCCAAGACAAGGACTCATACGGCTAAGAGAGTTTTCTCAGATCGAGTTAGAGTTTTTCTTCAACCCTTCAGACAATAAATGTGAGTACTTGGACAGAGTTGAAGACATAAAAATAAATATACTGGACGAGTCAAAGGTCGCCAAAGAGGATGACATACCATACAAGGTTTCAGCAGAGGAAGCTGTTGAAAGAGGTTTTGTTAAGCAAGAGTGGCTCGCCTTCTTCATGGCACTATCGCAGAAGTTCATGAGCGAACTCGGTGTAGATGCTGATGACCAAAGGTTTAAGGCTAAACTCGAAGAAGAGAGAGCACACTATTCAGCACAAACTTTTGACCAAGAAGTCCTAACTGAAAAGTACGGTTGGGTTGAAGTGTCTGGTCATGCATACAGACAAGACTACGATCTCAAATCTCATACTTCCAAGGGAAGTATTGACATGCATATCGTTGAAGAACTAAAAGAGCCTATAAGAGTAAAGAGGACACTTGCATATCCAAATTCGGCAAAGGTAAAGGAAGAGTTTAAGGAAAAAGCATCAGAAGTTTTTAAAAACATTTCCAAGTTGGATTCTAAAACACTTGCACAGGAACTACAGGAGAATGGTAAAGTCGATATCGGAGGAAAAGCTCTTGGAAAAGAATATTTTTCCTTCAAAGAGATAGAGGATACTATTGCTACAAGAAAGTATATTCCTCATGTCATAGAACCAAGTTTTGGAATAGAACGAATAATTAATGCAATCTTAGAACACGCTTACAAAGAGAAAGATGACAGAATTATACTTACTCTCAATGATACTATAGCACCATATAAGTACGCAGTATTTCCACTAGTCAAAAAGGACGGTTTAGACACTAAGGCAACAGAAATCTACAACATAATCAAGGCAAAAGATGCAAGGACACTGTACGACGACGATGGTTCGATAGGAAGAAGATATGCTAGAGTGGACGAAATAGGTGTATCTAAAGCTATTACAATAGACTACCAGACCCTAGAAGATAACACAGTCACTGTTAGGAATAGAGATACTTGGGACCAAGCTAGGATCAAGGTTGATGAACTAATAAACAACTGTTAACAGAAGGCTAGCCCCCACCCAAACAAATATTCCTGTGAGAAAACCTTTTTAAGTCTATGTTCTAATCTCCATTAAAACCAGTCAGAAGGTTATAATAAAGATGTATCATAAAGTAGCATATAGAGCCCCCAAGTCTTTACCTTTTTGACTACTTTTTAGAGACTCGATTATACAGGTTTTAGCTTCTGTAATTTAGACAAACTTGCTATGATATCATTTTCACTATGTAACGCTGTCACGCCAAGAATTATGCATTCTTTTTTTGAGATTTCTACAGCAAGAGGATCCACCTGCTTTGGTCCATGCAATATTACCATCCTTGGCTTTATTTGTGAAACCCTTATAGCTACAATTGGTGAGCGCCCTAATCCTACTTTAGTAAAGACAAGAACACGTTCCGAATTATAACCGAAGATTTTTATGAAATCTAAGCCAGACATTGTAAGAATAGTTTTAATACTATCCAAAACTGTATAACCATGAATTTGCTGATTCATACATTCTTCTCCAGCTAAGATTTCAGCTTTAAGAACATCAATGACCTGTTTCGCAGACACAGGTTGCTTGTATTCTCCTATAGAAAGAATGGCAGATTCACTTACAGGAACATCTAGCTTCCCTAGTATTTTGTTCGCCTTCTGGTCTATCTCTACGAGGGCTTTGACATATTTCTTTACGAAGCTTGTTCCCGGAGAACTCCTCTTACCACTTTCGTAATCACTTAAGACGGCTGGTGAAATACCAAGTTGTTTAGCTAAGTCTACTTGTTTGACATTTAGCTTCTCTCTCCATAGTTTCAAGGAGATACCTACATTGTCGCTTAGTACAATGTCGCCAACAATCTTCTTCAGTATTTCGTCGTATTGTAAAGACATCTACATAATTTTACCTTTAACCATTTAAAAAGGTTTAAACAAATAAGAGAAACAAGAATAGATTTGGCCACTCTCCTATCTCGCAATCACCTGCACTTTGTTCTTAAAGAATCTCTTGGTTTCTCCTAATGCTTGGAAGTCCACAGGAGCCACTTGGACGAGTGATGGCATATTCGCAGCTACCTTTCCTATGACAAGACAGTGACGTGGTGGCAAAGTCCGAACAAGAGATTCTATCGTATCTACGTCAACAGTGGAGGCTTTAGAAACCATTTCTAGATCGTTGCTGTTTACGAAGTTGTATAGGAATATGTTGTCAGCTTGTCGATAGATTCCCCGAGGTATCGCATCAGGCTGGTTCGTAATAAAGGTAGTAAAGATTCCGTAATGACGCATTCTTGTTACCATATCGTCCCAATAGGTATCTCTAAGGTAGAGATGAGCTTCTTCAGCAAAGAGAAAAGTCGGTGGTATCCTATTGCTTTCTAGAAGATCGCAGAGTTTGTTCAATATTGCCTCAACAACAATCTTTCGTGTGAGAGGAGATGTGTTGCCCAGCTGTATTATGAAGACGATGCCATCATCATGTTGACGAAATAGCTTTTCAAGCTCAAAAGTTTTTTCAATTTCGTCTGAGAACAGCCTTGAAGACAGAAGAGAGTAGTATCTTGTAAAAAGTGCATCCCTTACAAACTCATTGCATTTCCAACTTTGAATTGTCTCACCAAGGTCTTTAATTGTCAGATAGCCTTTCGATTCGAGACTGTCTATAATCCGAATGAACTCCCTCAATGAGACGCCTGGAGTGTCCAATACATTCTGCAGCACATTTACGAGGGTTCGCTTCCCAATATAGTTCATAGAGAATAGAAGATTATCTCCAGGCCTCAAACACATAACCCTCTTGGTGATATTGTTCTCCGATCCGTCACTCCTTTTTGCGATACCCCCGTATTCATTGTTTATGTCAAAAACTATGACATAGGCTCCGTTTTCAACGAGTTTTGATACAAGCATCTTGGATAAATGCGATTTTCCAGACTCCTTCTTTCCTGTTATTATATTGAGCTGGCCATCCAAATTATTCAAGCTAATATGGTAAGGCTGCCCGTCTGAGGTAATTCCTATTGTAATGTTTAGATCGGTCTTACCCAATACCCTGGAATAAAGATCATTTATCCTAACATGTTTAATCTTAGACACTGTTCTAGATGGAAGCCATGCAGAGATCGGTATGAACTTCCCTTCTTCAAATGTGCCTCTGATTTTACATTTGAGAAAGCGCATGTCCATGAGCATACAAGATAACGCTCCTATCTGTAAAGGATCATTTTCCGTTGAAGGTGCTGAAGATTTTATAACTTCGTCCCTGACAATATCATCCAAGAAATTTGATGAATCCAGGTATGTTTCTTCATAGACTTGAACGACCATCTCCTTATTAACAGTAGTATCTTCGATTATCAAATATTCGCCCTTCTGTATCTCCTCACTCGGTAATGCAAGTACTACGATTTCGTCATCTTTCTTTGATACAATTCTCATAAGCTGGTAGAACCTCCTTCAAACTTTAGCCCACCTAAAAGTGATTTTCTCAGTCTGCTTGTGGGAACTTGAATCATATTGAGTGAACGGGTCAGAGCACTTTTAATCGAAACCTGTTCAACATTATTAAATATCGATATACTGTGAGCCATTATTAATGATTCAGGATACCCATGTCTGAAACCATCGTTGTTCAAAATCTTTCCAAGGAATGTATCAACATCGAAGACAGAATCGTATGGTATGTCCACTCTAAATGCATAGCCATGCTTCTTGAACTTGACGACAAATATATGTCCTTCAAGCTTAGATAACATGTTGTCCACGACATGATGCACGTCGACCTTGACTGGAGCATAATTCAAAATTTCGAGATAGTTCGCCACCTTTCTGACAAACTTGAGCTTACTACTTTTTGAGACACCTACTATCGTGTTTCCGTTTTCGCGTGCAAACTTCATTATTTCCTTCAGGCTGTATCCTTCGACTTCAAACATAGAAGATTTTAACGAACCGTCACATAGGATTATGTCGCTGTTCAATGTTGTAGACATATACTTTAGAACTTCTCTTTCTATAACAACTCTTACTAGATTCTTAGCATATTCATATTCTAAGGTTACAAGTTTGACAAGTTTCTCCCTCAAAGGATTGTCATGATAGACTTGTCTTACAGCTTGCTCGTCAACATAAACAACATATGGCCCATAGATATGATACGCTTTTGGCTTTCCATTATTGTATATTGAAACTCCTGATTTTACTGCATAGAGTGCACCCTCTTCTGTTTCTCCTATTGATATACATGAGGAGTCTACACTCGCAATATCACAGGATTCTTCAACCTGATCAAAAGGTTCAACATTTAGTGGTATTGGTGATGTGGACAAGGAGACTATTGGCTTTAGTTCATTGCAGTCTCTGTCATGGAACATTATCTTCATGCCGAAGACTTTATTGATATCAAAGAGATGTGTGAAGGTTTGATCGAAGACTTTATTGATACTATCGTTTTGTATGTTCTCTAGAGGAACATTTATTTTGTTGTTCATGTTGAACAATATAGGTGGGCAGGGATAGGATATAAATGTTGCGCAAGTTGAACAACAACAATATAATAGGGGAGCTGAGATGAATAACCTTGTTAGAGTGAAGATGAAAAGAGGAAGCTGGGAGATAGAACTCGAATGTGACGAAGATAAAGTCACAGATGTGGTCTCCAAAGTCCTCGCAGGATTTGACAGTAGAGCTGCAAGCACCCAACCGTCAGAGGTAAAAGACACCGGTGGAGTCACATGCAGGGGTTTACTTGACAAGATGTGGAGAGAAGGATGGTTTATGGTTTCTAAGAGACTTTCTGATGTAGATGAAGAACTTGCCAGAAGAGGTTACCATTATGATAGATCAGCAATATCCCATGCCTTGACAGATCTTGTTAGAGAGGGCATATTGACAAGGGAAGGTGAGCCTAGAAATTATCATTATGTCCAGAAGAAACCACCGATGTAGGTCTATGTTTTCGATTTCTTTTGGAGTTGCTGTCTTAACCATTCTATTCCTAATGTGGTTACCTTATAGGATACACCCTTTTCTGACGTCTCTCTTTCAAAATGATTTGCTTTAACCAATTCACTGATCCTTGAACTGATGCTCTTTGAATTAAGTCCTGTACTTGACTGAATTTCCTGAAGAGATAAATTTGGTGAAGTCTTCTTGTTAAGAAGATATTCAATCTTTGCTGCAACTAACTGTAATGCTATGATCTCTTTATCGCTAAGGTCTGTGGACCATATTCTCGCACCTTCAGGAGTGATTCTAATGAAATTCGAGAAGGCAAGCATCAAATCGTTCAAGCTGAAGTTTACTGAAATCTTTTGTGCAAGGTCATACTGGGGAAGTTGCTGCAAAACAAACTGATTGAATTGCCGAACTACTTCTTCAGGTGTACCTGAAAACTCTGTCCTTAAGAGACCAAATGTTATTGTCACATTTATTTTATTTGTATCTGACATTATACATCACCATGCCCTTCTGCGGGATTTATTGATTTCGTTCTATCTAATTCTTGAGGAATTTGCTCAGCTGTCGTAGAAATTAGCTGCAGGTAAAGATATTCACCTGATTCATCTTTGAACCTTCTTATCTTACTTCCTTTTGTTAATCTTAGAAGGGTTACTGCTGCGGTTGATCTAGTGAGGGGGAAGCCCAATGTTTCAAGTACCTTTCTTATTTCATCCAGCTTTCTAGGCTTCTTACCCCAGCTTGAATTAACAATCTTTACTATGATATCTCCTATTGAATCTTCTTTAGAAATCTGTATAGGAGGCAATTGCAGATCCGATTCTTGAGTTGTTGACTTCGCTTCTTCTTGTTCAATTTGAATCTCTTCATTTACTGGTATGGAACTTTGACGCTGCACAACCATTGTTTTAGCTTCCTTTGTAACATCAACGATTCTAGGAATTAGGTCAATAGCAGAGACTATTTCATCCATTGTACCTTCAAACTCTACTTCGGAATAGCCAACCTTAACCCTTAAGCGCATGCCTATCTTGCAAACTTTCCTGTAAACATGATATAAATGTTTTCGAAAAAATTGAATAGAACAATCCTATCTAGGCTTGATGAGGTTTACTTTATTGTTTACTCTCTATAACCTTCTTTATCTCCTCTTTTAGGATAGATGAAACTCTACTACCATCAACCTTTCCTCTGACTTCGTGCATAACTTTACCCATAAGAGCGCCAAAGCTTCGATCTTTTTGTTCCTTTACAAGCTTCAAATTTGAGTTTACAATTCTTGATATGATACTTCTCAATTCATCTTCTGATATCGCTTTTATTCCAAGTTTTTCTACTGATGTCTTTGCATCGACCTTATTCTGGCACATATAACGCATAAGATCAAGAACACTCTCCTTTGAAGCAAGCCCCGAATCAATAAGACTAAACAGCTCAGCACATCTTTGTTCATCCAAGAATGAAGTATCCAAACCTTCTCTATTCAAACTAATGATAGATTCGGTCAGCGAAACAGCTACTAAGGTTGGGGACAACTTTGTACCAGCACAAGTCTTTTCAAAAAGCGATAGATAGTTAGAATCTAAAACTTGAACTGCAAGCTTTTCATTTATACTATATCTAGTCATATAGTCCTTGATAGTCCTATTCCACGGTTTAGGAACACCAGTTCTACACTCTTCGAGTAGCTGTTCTGTAACTTGAATAAGAGGGATATCAGTTTCAGGATACATTCTTGCAGCACCAGGTCTCGGCCTTGAATACTTAGTTCTCCCTTCAGCCACTGGGCCTCTAGTCTCAGGTGGAGGACCTTCAAAGAATAATATCGCTCTTTGACGGACAACTGACAACGCGTCCTCATCTTTGTTGGACGCTAAGATCAAAAAGAAACCATCTTGGTCATCTGCACCAAGGCTCTTCTTCACTTGTTCAACTTCACTTTGTGTTATCCCATACGCTGGTAGTTCATCAGAATGCAAAATACCACCTAAACCATTTGCCCTAGCAATTTCTGCAAGCTCTAGCCCCAATCTAACATCCGGAAAAGGTTCAGCACTAAAAAGTCCCTTGAATCCAATGAGCTTGATACCATAGACATTTTTACCTTTGTCAAGCACCTTCTTGATAATTTGTGAAGAGGTATTTTGGAACGCCTTTGATACATCAACATAATTACCTATAGAAGAATCAGATGTTAATCCTTTGTCTTTCAAAGATTGAGCTATCTGGAAAAGGTAATCCTGTCTAAATGCTTCATACTCTACAATCTTAGGTATAAGATCGAGTTTTTGTACACCCTTTACCTCTGAGGGTAGAAGACCACGAACAGAAATATTCAAGTCTTGCCTTATAGTTCCAAGACCCCTTGCTACCAACTTTGTGAGACGTAAAAGCCTGCCAAGTTCTAATGCAACCTTCTCAACCATCCTAGGTTCAACAGATATAGGCGCTAGTGCAATTTCCACCAAAGGTATTCCTAGGCGATCTAAGGAGTAAACTCTAGAGCTATCACTATCTTCAATTATTCTCGCAGCATCCTCTTCGAGAGACACTGTCTGAACAGGAACGATAAAATCATCAACCTTCAATGACCCACCTATAGCAACAAGAACTGTACGCTGAAAACCTGTAGTATTCGAGCCATCAATAACAATCTTTCTCATAACATGCATTTCTGGGACAACATTGGAGTTTAGAGCTAAAGCAATAGTAATTGCTGCCTTTACAGCATCTAGGTTAATCGGATGGGGAGGCTCTTCATCACATTCGACCAAACATGCGCCATCCCTATTGTAGAAATAGACTGTTGTCTTACCTTTCCTGAACTCGTACAGAACCGCAGGATCCACTTGACCAAGCTCGCTTTGAGTAGGTCGAAGTCTTCTGGCTATCTTTGAGTGTACTACATCTGTTTCTAATGCAGGACAATCACAGAAGAGTTTCTTTCCCACATCCAACTGTTGATGAATTTCCAGACCAGCTTTGAAACCGACTTGTTGATAGTCCATTCTTATTCACCTTCCTCCACAATCAACCTTGAACAATATTCACCTGCAACATTTTCTTTCAGAACTCTTATTGCGTCTTCGATACCAAAATTACCAAGGCACCAAGATAGCTTGATAAAGGCTGTCTCAGGGAGCATATCTTCAAGAGGGATAATCCCCGCTTCTAGTAGATCACGTCCCGTATCATAGACTGTTAACCTTACGCGACCATATATACACTGCGAAACCATGCATGCTATGAATTCATCTTTTATTAGCTTCTTCAAGGTTTTAACAGTAGGGTTGTTAACATGACCAAGACCTGAGCCTTCAATAATAACACCTTTGTATCCTTTATCATAGAGACTTTCCAATATTGCTGGATCGAAGTTTGGATAGAACTTGACAAGTGCAACCTTCCCGTCAAACTTTGGAAGAATTTTGAATTCTGAGGGTGGCAGTCTCTTTGGCAGGTCATTTCTTAAAACGTCCAGCTTGCCATTTTCATAGATTGCGACAGGACTTATGTTAACGGATTTGAAAGCATCTCTCCTACTAGTATGCAGTTTTCTAACCTTTGTCCCTAAATGTATCGCTATCCTATCATCAGAAATCCACTGATGCATTGACACAAAGACACCCGAGAATGGAGCCTTCAAAGAGGTATTCATTGCAGCAATAAGGTTTGATGCTGCATCTGATGAGGGCCTATCGGATGACCTTTGAGATCCAACCAAAACTATAGGTATCGGAGTCTTGGAGAGAGCAAAACTCAAGGCTGCAGCTGTATATCCTAGGGTATCTGTTCCATGTGTGACAACAATTCCCTCATATCCTTTTTTAATGTAATCGCGAACGCTTTCAGAAAGCTTACACCAATGTAATGGAGTCATATTTTCACTATATATGCTGGATAGAACCTTAGCATCTATCTGAGCTACACCAGCTAATTCAGGAACTACTGAGAGGAGATCAGAGGCAGAGAGAGCAGGTCTGACACCTCCAGTTCTATAGTCGACTCTGCTTGCTATAGTACCACCTGTACTTATTATTACAGCATGCGGTAAATTTTTTGATGAGGCAACCTCTTGTTGTGGCACAAAACTGGGAGGAGAATGTTCTTCAATCAACACAATCGATTTTATTTTCCCAGATTTTACACCAATATTATACCCGTTAGGAAGCTTTAACGTAAGAAAATCCTTTGATGCATACTCATATCTAGGTATCAAAGTACCCTTATATTCACCTTCAGAAGTGATAACCTTCACAATATCACCGGAACCTACTTTATTTTCTTCCAATAACCTTTTTAGAGCACCACTATATCCGGATAGGTCCTTCAAGATTCTCGGAACTACATATAATATAAGTTGATTTAACCTTTTTGCGAAATATCATCCCCATTGTAGGCAGAGTTCTTCAAAATATTTTGTTAAACTTTTGATAAATATAACCTGCACCGAAGTTCCAACTGTCCTTTTTCAAATTCTACCAATGGTGAGGATCTATAATCTACAACCCTTCAGTTCCTTAGGAAAATTTTCAGATAAATGCCATCATGTTCTGATATTGGTCCTTCCCTAACGGTGGAAATCCCCCAGCACAATCCCTCTGGAAATGCCTTTGACTTGCGTGCTATCCAATCTCGTAAGATCAACAAAATCTGTCAAACATCTGAACATCTGAAGATTTAAATGAAGGTTCGTACATTAATATAATTTAATGACCAAGTATGCATAGGATACCTCTGTCGGTTAGGAAGAAAGCTTTTTCTATGTGGTTTGACGGCGGCTCTTACGAAGAAGTAAGAGATGAGACAGGAGTGAGTATGGGAAAACAGTCTCAGGATATCGAACTCATAAAAAGTGTAGTGCCAGTACTCAAAGAACTGAGAGAGGTAAACAAATTCATCAGAGAAAATGGATTGAAAATGACTCAAGTAATGGCAGGTGCAAAGTTAATAGTCGAACTAGAAAAGGCTCAAATAGAATCCGAAAAAGCTGCAGAAGCTGTAAAACAATTAGCGCAGTATGATAGCGAAGCACCTATGATTCTGTCAGATATGAGTTAGCGTTTTGATTAAGTATAAGCATATTCTGCATATTCTCGACATCTTGATCCAGCGAACCATCTATAGTATATCCAATCTAATTAATCCAACTAATTTTTCTATTATCAGTCAAATCCATTACTAAATGCGATTATAACCACTCAACTATTCGAAGATGATATACCATTTTCTATAATTCTATAATCCTTGATAATTTGGCTCTGAAGTATTTGCAACGTTTAAATTACTATATGGAGTAAGCTTTGATTGTGATTTATATGGTCGAAGACTATGGAACCAAGACTTGGACTGAAATAATGGTAGCATTAAATGGTGGCGTGAATACTGTAATAGTGCCAATTGGCACTGTTGAAGCTCATGGGAAACATCTTCCAATAACAACAGATGTGATATTGCCTTTAGAGATTTGTAAGAGATTGAGTGACAAAGTTAAAGCTCTAGTAGCACCTCCAATATATTATGGAGTGACAACATCTCTGAGCAATTATCCTGGTTCGATAGCTGTCAGTAGGCAAGTTTTTGCATCATATCTTACAGACATCTTTATCGGTTTTGCCAAAACAGGTTTCTTGAACATAATTGTGGTTAATGGACATGCAGGAAACATTGGAAGTATTAAAGAGGCTGCTGAAAAGGCATATGAAAAAGCTAGAATCCGTGTTTTAAACGTTGATTGGTATGTTGTGTGCGATGACATTGTGAAGAAATATTATAGCATACTATCAGGACACGGCACAGTCGCAGAGACAGCTGCAATCTTAGCAACAGATCAGAAACTTGTCAAGAAAGACTTATACGACAAGAAACAAGAAATCAGAAGAATAGAAGGAATATGGATGTACCCAATGGTCGCATCTATGATAAAGCGTGATGAACTTGATAGCCCGAACTTTGATTTAGATAAGGCGAAAAAGTTCTTTGAAGAGGTCTGTCAAACAATAGAAAGTGTTATTATCGATTACATGGTAAGGGCATCAGAAAATCCGCTGTAAAAAAAATTACTTTAATTTTTTGCCCATATATGGTCCTATTAAAGAATAACCCATTTTTTCATAGTATCTTCTGGTTCCTATAGCGCTAGTTACAAGAATCTTCTCGCTATTAAATTCCTCCTTTGCTATGTGCTCAGCCTCTTCAAGTAATTTTCTGCCATATCCTCTATGTTGCCAGCCCTCCATCGATTTGAAACCTATAGGAACAACAGAACCATAAATGTGAAGTTCTCTAACCAAAGCTGCACCCTGAACCTCAAGTCTATGAGCAAACCTTGATGGCTTCCTAAGTCTTAAAAAGCCCACAAGAGTTGAACGATCTTCAGTCTCAAAAGATAGAAAGATCTCTTTTCCTTCCGAGGCATCATAATACATTTTATGTAGCGTCATCTCTTCTTTCTTGAAATTCTTATCCCTCAAAGCTAACAAACCAACTTCTCTACATCTTATACACCTGCATGCTTTTCCCTTAGCTTTTAGACGTTCATGTGATAGTTCTCTAAGATTACCCCTTTTTATTCCAGCCACAATCAGATTAGCTGG
>Ga0315289_10006229_pt1 | contig 17559 bp, 18 predicted proteins | sample YL17G11_40_MG_FD_203452 | JGI IMG/M metagenome (GOLD analysis project Ga0315289, IMG submission 203452) | Sediment microbial communities from Yellowstone Lake, YNP, Wyoming, USA - YL17G11_40 | ecosystem: Environmental > Aquatic > Freshwater > Lake > Sediment | place: USA: Wyoming | collected... | reverse complement strand
CCGGAGACGCGGCCCTCGCGCAGCTCTCGACCATTGAGGTGCGCCCTGTCTGGGGGGACGACGACCTCGAAGCCAACTGCATCCTCTGTGACCGGGAGGCGCCGCACACCCGGCAGACGCACACGCTCCTCCTCAAGGACAAGCAGCGGCGCCTGCCGAGGGGACACCACGCGAGCAAGATCAGACAGGCCGAACTCGCGTGGAAGCGCGCGACCGGACAGGCCTGGAGCATGGAGCGCATTCTCCGCACAGAGATGCGGGACAAGCAGCCGCCGACGAGCGCCAAGGACCTGAGCGAGGTGCTCGGCGTCAGCCACCTCACCGTCGTCAGCTGGGCGCGCCGGCTCGGCATCCCGGTGCAGAGCCGCACCGACTGGCGCGAATGGAGGGCCAGCGGCGAGCGCGTCGCCTCTTAGGCTCGCGCGCGCTTATATGGGTGCCCCGGTCTGCGGACGGGCAGTTGGTGGGTCGAGGCCCTCTCCGGCCGGAAGAGGCCTCCCTCGCAGGGCCCTCCCGCCCGGCTCTAGGGGGAGGCCGGTTGAGCCAGCTCGGTGACCGCGCGGAACTACGTGGACGCGGCGGCTGCGAAACACGAAACGCCCACGGCCTTCTACCTCGGGATCAGCGCGCCTGCGCCGGAGGGGGAGTGAGCAGCAGGCCCGCGCGGGCGGGCCAAGGACGGGCTACAGAGGCCCGCGAGGCCTCGGGACAGGTGGGAGTGCGGGGCGAGGCTGAGACGCGCTGTACGGGGCTGTACGCGCGAAGTGGCGCTACCGGGGCGGGTTGACCGGGCCGTTCGGGAACCCGGAAGTTCTGTGGATCGACCGGGAACGGCATTCGCCGCAAAACAGGCCGGCGCGGAGTGCGTCGGCGAGGCGGCACAACCGACCAAGGGCTTGGCGCGGCTGATCCCCGCGTGACACGAGGCCTCCCTGGGCCTCGCCGACCAACGCAGGGAAGTATGTGCAGGGGCGTGCTGGTCTACGGACTGGCGCGCCCCTGTCTGCTTCCCGGAGGCGACCATCCGCTGAGACAGACAGAGACGCAGCTCGCGAACCTGAAGCCCGACGATGCTCTGGCGCATGGAGTCTACACTCGCGACGGCGTGCTGACGCGCTGCGACAGGTGTCCGGTGGCCGGGACCTGCGAGGATCGCACGGAGGCAGGGCTATGCGAGCTGGAGCGGTGCTATGTGGAGCAGCGGCGCGCGCAGCTTCACGCGCTCCCGTGGATCGCCCCGGCGCCCGACGGCCCCGCCCTCAGCATCCTGCTCTGGCAGGAGGTCAGGATCACGCGGGCGGCGCGCTACCTTCTTGGCGCGAAAGGTCCTGGCAACGAAGGGTGACGCCGAGCCGGTCGAGCCGACCCAGGAAGCCGAGCACAGCCCGGAGACGGTAGACGCGGGACTGACCACGGAGGGCGGCAGCGATGCGTGAGGGTCCCCTCGTCATTCGCCGCGGCGCGCTGGTGGCCCGGGCGTTGTTGGGGTACGTGCCCCGGCGCCGAGGGGCGCGGCACTTCGCCTCCAACCTGAGCCGCGCCCTGTGGTTGGCGAAGGTCCTGCCGGAGTACGGTGCGACCTGGGCCTGGGACCGGGCCGAGGACCTGCTGCCCCTGGTGCCCGAGGGGATCAACGGCGTGGCCTGCCCGCCGGCCAGTCGCGAGGGGACAGCGCGGGGCTTCCACTTCGCCCGCGAGCTGACCCTCGCGGTCGCCACGGGAAGGGGCGTGCCGATCCTGCGTCCCCTGCGGTGGCTCGACGAGGGCGCGGAGTCCCCCAAGGAGATCGTCCACCAGGCCGGCAAGGGGCGGGCCCTCGCGCGGCGTGTGGTGTGCAACGAGGACCTGGCGGGGAAGCGCATGTGCCCGATTGGCGACCTGTTCACCACGGGGATCACGGCGGAACTCTGTGCCCAGGCGCTGGCGGCCGCCGGCGCGGAGCGCGTGGACCTGGTCTGCCTCTTCCGCACCGAGCCGACCTCGCGCCGACCTCGTGAGGAGCGGGCCAGGATCAGGGAGCGAGCGGAGGTTCGGGCTGCGGCCCACCAGGCTCACACGCCCTGCTGCCCTTGGTAACAGTCTCAATCCCTTGTTCGTCAGGGCTGCTGCTGCGATGCCCTACCCTGACAAGCCGATCGTACCGCCCCCGGTGCCGTCTCAATCCCTTGTTCATCAGGGCTGTCGGTGCGACCTGAAGGGAGGTCGCTGACGATGCTGGAGCAGATCACGCCGGAGTCTCAATCCCTTGTTCGTCAGGGCCGCTGCTGCGATGCGAGGGGCGAGTCAGCTTCCGCTTCGACTTCGCGTCTCAATCCCTTGTTCATCAGGGCTGCTGCTGCGATGCGAACGAGAAGCCGGAGGTGAGGGTCGGGGACCTGAGGTCTCAATCCCTTGTTCGTCAGGGCCGCTACCGCGATGGGCGACAAGGCCGTTCCCCCTGCGGCGCCGTCGAGCGCGTCTCAATCCCTTGTTCGTCAGGGCCGCTGCTGCGATTACGCCGTACCACCCACACCAACACAGCCAGTATGCGCCCAAGTGGTCTCAATCCCTTGTTCGTCAGGGCTGCTGCTGCGATCGGGCGAAGTCCAACGCGACCTCGTTCGTGCGCGCCGTCCTCTCCGAGTCTCAATCCCTTGTTCGTCAGGGCTGGCGCTGCGATAGGGACCTTCGGGCGAGGGGGCATGGGCGGCTGATGGTGTCTCAATCCCTTGTTCGTCAGGGCTGGCGCTGCGATGCGGGGTATGGGACGACGATCAACTTCACGCTGAATGTGTCTCAATCCCTTGTTCGTCAGGGCTGGCGCTGCGATCTGCAATGGCGCACACGCAATGGCAGGCTTGCCCGGTACAGTCTCAATCCCTTGTTCGTCAGGGCTGGCGCTGCCATGCAACATCGTCGGCCACTGGGCGAAGGTCGAGTTGCAGAAGTCTCAATCCCTTGTTCGTCAGGGCTGGCGCTGCGATCAGCAAGCCTGCTGCACTACCTGCTACCGCCTGCGCGTCTCAATCCCTTGTTCGTCAGGGCTGGCGCTGCGATCGGTAGGTTCCAGAGGGGTTCGGGCATGGGCCTCGCCCAGTCTCAATCCCTTGTTCGTCAGGGCTGCTGCTGCGATGTGAACTCCAGCCGCAAGTACTGGTTCTGCATCCAGTACGTGTCTCAATCCCTTGTTCGCCAGGGCTGCTCCCGCGATCCTACATCTGGACGTCGGACGACTGGTGGTTTGGGATGCCTCAGTCCCTTGTTCGTCAGGGCTGCTGTTGCGATCACAAGCAGCGCAAACGCCGTAGGTGCGGGCAGTGCCGCAAGTCTCAATCCCTTGTTCGTCAGGGCTGCTGTTGCGATTGGCCCATATCCCGTGTCCGGCTTGCGCGTTTCGCGTCTCAATCCCTTGTTCGTCAGGGCTGCTGTTGCGATTCGGAGGTGACGTGGACATTCGGGAACTCGTGTCGGGTCTCAATCCCTTGTTCGTCAGGGCTGCTGTTGCGATATGCCAAAGGCACAAAGTAGTGCAAGCGTACCAGCACCGTCTCAATCCCTTGTTCGTCAGGGCTGCTGTTGCAGCCAACCCGTCTCGCCTCACGTTCAGGACGGCTCCCGCTTCAGTTGCTCCACGCACCACGCACGTTCGGCATTGCTCGCCGCAGTCGTTTTCAGCCGCATCTTCAGCGCCATGTCGCCATCCCCATACAAGACCAGGATCTCGGCGACCTCCCGAACCCCGCCCGTCTGCACCCGCCAGCGGCAGCCGGTGTCCTCGTAGCCGATGCTCGCCACCCATGTCACCCAGGGCAGGCGGGCCAGTTGCTCGGCTCGCTCTCGGCTCCTCTTGGGTGCGTGTGGCATGTGGGCTTCGTTGAGATGGAGCTTCTCCTCGGGCGCAAGCTGAGCGCTCGGCGGCTCCGCCATCCCGACCGGCTCGGTGAACAGGAAGCTCTGGTGCATCAGCTCCAGGATGGGGCTGAGCGAGGCGTACTCGTTGCCGTCTACGGTCTCTCGATCCAGAAGGTCCCCAATGCGTCGGTCCAGGTCTCGGGGGAGTTCGGTGACCGGCACGAGACTCTCTTCGGATAGATGCTGGAACAGGCCGAAGTTCTCGATCCACAGGCCACGGTCGAAGTCCACCGGCAGGGGGGGCATCTCGATGCAGCGGGGGAACTGCTCGAAGAGGTATACGACGGGCACCTTCAGGGCTTGGCCGATGAGACCGGCGAAGCTGATCTGCGCCTTGTAGCCGCCCGTGGCGTCGATGACACGCAGCGCACTCGGGTCTTCCCGCCGTGCCTCATCGAGCTTCGCTGCCGCCAGCTTGACGAGGTTCCTCAGACCCTCTCGGGCGAACCGCTTCGGCTCCGTGCCGGTCAACCCGACCACCGTCTCGTATTCGGCAGCCTCGACCTCAGACGTCTGCTCGAAGTAGTGCTGAAGAACCCCGCCTGCCCACTGTCCTTCGGGTGTGTCGGAGACCAGGAAGCAAAGGCGGACCGGCGGCCGAACGGTGCCCGCTGAGAGCCGCTGGCCTGCCACCAGGTGCGTGATGGAGTTCACCTCCGCCCCGCACACATGGTCCCGAGGGTCCTGTTGGCGCAGGAAGCTGTGCGCCCAACGTTCGTCGGGGACCGAGTCATCGGCGAGGCCCTGCCGCTGGCGCAGGTTGGTCAACAACGAGGTGCCGACGGTAGCGAGCACAAACGTGTTCACTGGGTCTCCGCAGGTCTGTCCGCCTCAGGCCGCCGACAGGCAACGGCCAAGGTGTAGCCGCACTGGATCGCTTCCGGCATCCCTGGAGCGATGTCAGACACTGACCTTCCGTAGTAGGGGCGCACGGGCTCTCCGTCCACGTAGAAGACCGCTCCTGGCTCAAACTGGACCAGCGGCCGCTTGAAGGGGTTGCCCTTGCTGGCTGTCTCACCCAGCTTCCCGTACTTCAGCCGGACCCGCCAGTAGCCCAGCATCGGGTCTTCGTGTGCTGGGCAGTAGCTCGACAGCGACAGGAAGGCGTTGGCTCCGGCGATCGGCCCGAACTCACCGAACGGCTCGGCGTCGAGCACCTCATAGGCACCGGCTCCGGTTGAGCGGTCACGGCCAAAGCCAAGCGGCGACATCTCCTTCAGCATCGCAGGCACCCACTGGCCCCAGTCTCCTTCTGCTCTAAGGTAGAGGGAGATCGTGTCCCCTTCCTCTAGAGCCGCAAGCTCGGTCGAGAAGAAGCTGCCCCCCTCCGCCTCGTCAGTCGGACCCGTCGTGCCGGTGTGCCGTTGGATGGCGGCGTGGGGGACCTCAAACAGCCTCCAGGAGATGGCAATGGGATCAGCCAAGGAGTCGTCTCCCCGCCGGAAGGCGGCGAGGTCTGCCGGGCTGATGAACCGACTCCTCTTCCGTTCCCTCGCTGCGGCGTAACTCGCAGCGGAACATCCATCGGAGCGTGGCTCAGGGATGAGGGGTCTCGGCAGGAGATCGCCTGGGAAGCCATCTGACAAGACGAAGGGGGGGCGTCCCTGCCGGAATGGTTCCAGGAGCTCGACGATCCCGATGTCCCCCCGACCGAGTGCGACCTGCCAGCAGAGGTGACCAAACACCGTGTCGGACTGCCACGGCGTGCCGAGCGGGGAAAGCAGCCGAATCCGGATGCGGTAGTCCTCCACCGCCTATCGCCCCTTGCTGGCTCTCTTCCCCAGATGCTCGTGCATCGGGGTGCCATCCTCGTTCACGATGAGCACCTCGCCATAGCCCCGTGAGCCGGAGCCGCCCAGGTAGTGCTTCGACAGCAGCTCAAACCCCTCGGCGAGGAAGCTGTAGTACTGGCCGACCTCGTCGCCCTCGAAGGTTCGCAGTGAGAAGGAGAAGCTGAAGTCGCTGTCGGCGGGGATGCGCTCCATGGTGCGGGGACCGATGCGCCCGTAGGAGAGGCCCTTGTTGCGGTCAATCAGGACCTCCGTTTTGACCTCGGAGTCCACGCCTGCCTGTTCCCACTTCTCACGAGTCTCCTCGGTCGGCTGAGCATCCCGGAAGACGAGGCGTGATGGGGTCTGGATATTGCGGGCCTCCCCGCACCCGAACAACTGGCAGACAAGGCAGTCGCCGCACTTGCACGGCAGACCGCTGCGCTGGGTATCGGGCGAGTGCTTCAGCTCCAGCAGCGACCGAATCTTCCCCTTCACGGATGAGCCCGGCACGTAGGGGGAATGGGTGATGGGGTGCCGGATGATGGGGTTGTCCGTCTCCCCGATCCCGACCGTCTCCTTGGGGCCGCCGATCCGAAGACCGCTGCCCAGCACCTTGAGGGTGCCTCGGAATTCCTCGATTCCTGTCATCTTCATCTGGCCCTGCTCTCCTCCTTGTCCCCGAAGTAGCACAGGATGTTGGTCACGTAGCGAAACAGCCCAAGCATCTCCAGCTTCTTGCTCAAGGCGAGATCCCGGTGCCGGTCGATCACGTCGGCCACGACGCCCGGCATGAAGCCTCGCTGGACCTGCCGCACGACCCGTTCCACGTAGAAGACGCCGAAGCGCTCCCTCGCGGTCTCGAAGTCCATGCGCCCATCCCGGAGGGGCCCAGCGAAGCCGAGGAAGCCCTGGTAGAGCCGCCGGAACGGTGCGGGCTTGACGCCCGCCCTCAAGAAGAGTTCGGCAACCTGTAGGGGAGCCTCGTAGAAGATCCCCGGCCTGAGCTTGCCCTCGGCGTTGTAGAACGTGTCGAAAACCAGGGCGTCGGGAAGTCGGGCTGGGGGCGACGCCGTCCGCTCCCCGCCACCTCCTGTGCGCCTCGGTCCTCTCGATGCCTGACCGCAGTCGTAGCATAGGTCGAACTCGGGCTTCTTGTTCTTCCCACACTTCGGGCAGCGGGTGCCGTCGTCACCACTGGGCTTCAGCTTGCTGAGCTCTTCGCGCCATGACATGGTCTCAGTCCCCTTCGCGCTCTCCACGTGCCGCCTGCAGTGCATACTCGCTGATGAACCGCAAGGCGGGCATCTCCGTGCTATCGACCAGCGTCAGACTCCTTGCCCACTCCCGTGCTTCCTCGGGAGCGTTGCCCCAGTTGCGCTTCAGGTCGTAGACGAGGAGAGGCGCATACTGGAACCCCATCACGTCCCCCGTTCGCTGCCAGTGCTGGTACATCCAGGCATACCGCAGGAGTCGCCGGACCCGGGCCGTGGCGAGGTCGCCGTGCAGCAGCCAGTTGAGGACTTGCTGCGCTCGGGTCAGGACCTCGGCCGCCCGAGTCCATGGGAGGGCAGTGCCGAAGGCCACCAGACGGTCTTTCGTGGGCGTAGAGCCTTCGGTCGGTGCGGGGCCCGGCCAAGGAGTGATGTCATCGCCACGGATGCGCTTCGCACCTGCGAGGCAGGCGTCGGCCTCCTCGGCCGCCAGCAGTACCGGTGTATGGTCGGACACGACCGCCAGACCGGCTGACAGCGTCCAGCTTGGGTTCCCGCAGGTGAACTGGCGGAAAGCGTCTCTCAGCCCGACAGCGAACCCGACCAGCGCATCCCACGGACCGACCAGCAACAGATCGTCTCCACCGGAGTAGACGGTGTAGATGCTCTTCACCTGGGAGGCTTTGGCATGGATGTAGCCGGAGAAGAACTGCTCCAGCGAACGGGATAGGGTCGCCAAGCGAGAGATCGACCGCCGGTCCTCGTCTCCCCGCAGCAGTCCGCTTCGGAAAACGAGCCCCAGGTTATCGACGTCCGCCTTCAGGTAGCCCAGCGCCTTGCGCCCGTGGCTCAGTTCGGCGAGTTCCGAGAACTCCAGGACCGAACCGTCGGTGTCCCGAGGCACGAAGCGGGCCACATAGCGCCCCACGATCGGTGAAGTCGGGAGTTCGCCACTCCCCCCCTCCAGGTCCACCACAACCTCGGCATCCGAGGGGATCTCCGATTCCTTCTCAAGCAGGACCTCGGAGCCGAACGGAAGACGTCCTGGCTGCGGGCGGAACGCTATGAACCGGGCTCTCACCAGCAGTCGGCCAACCTCATCATCACGCACGCACTGCTCACAGACAGGCACCTGTCGTTCACGTACCGCCTGCATCTCCCCGACCCGGCGGTAGCATGCGTGACACAATCCCTCTCCCTCGGCGAGAGTTACGGGATCGAGCAAGAACGCCTCCTCTCGCCAACCACCACCATCTGCCAGAATCGCCTGCAGTGGCTGCATCTTCTTGCGCTCAAGCCGTTCCAGCAAGTCGGTCAGGGCGTCCCCGAACCGTCTCATCCCCTCGTGCCCGATGGGTAGCTCCGCCAGATGCGGATGCAGTTCGCATCCCACTTCTCGGCGGGCCCATTCGCTGAGGTCCGACTCGACCTGCTGCAGGACCGCCTTGGTCGTGGCGGTGTTGGGGAGCAGCAGCGTGAAACGTCCCCCAGCAGACATGATGCAGTTCGTCAGTGGAAGTCCCACGCTTCGCAAGATGTGGCGGGCGACGTTCTCGGTTACCAGCGAGATGAACAAGGAGCGGGCCCTTAGCCGCCTTGCCAGCCCCCCGGCCCCCATGCGGATCCCGAACAGGTAGCTCTGGATGCCGCCCAGGTCACCCGCCAGAAGCAGGAACGGTTGCGCTTCTTCACGAGGGGTCAGTGCCAGACAGCCCGCAATGGCGGCAGTCGTCTTGAGGTGATCGAACAGGGAGATGTCTGGGTAGGCGTTTGTGGCGGCGGGAACGCACCAAGCGTGGCGCTCCAAGACCGTCATCGCACGGTTGATGAACGCCCACGCGCCGCAGACCCGGTTCCTCTGCCACTCCTCCTCCAAGCCCTGCCGCAGGCCAGCATACTCCGCAGTCCTATCCGGTGGCGGTGCATCCTCAAGCACGGGGAACCCGGCGGCCGGCGACAGAGGTGCAAGCGGGATGACCCACTCACCCTCGGCACGTTCACGCCCATCGATGGCCACCTCGTTGGTGACTGCTCTCAGTCGGGTCTTGCGGAAGACCTTGCGTCCATCTACCTCCGACCCGGCGTCCTCTCTCTCCATGCCTGACGAGAGACGGTCTGCCCCGGTGATCAGGGCCTCGTCTGCGTCTGACGGGCGATGGTGGTAGGTCGCTAGGCGCAGTACCCGCTCGCCATCCAGGTCCCGAGGGATCGTGTTCAGGTGATCGATGATGAACTGGGCCGTGTAGACGACGTGCTGGTGCGTGTGCCGCCCATGGGGTCCTACTGGGCAGATGAAGTCCGCAAGCCCTGCAGCCTGATGGCCAATGCCCTCGCCAGGGGCACATGCTCGCTGGAGCAGCTTCCCAACGTCATGCAGGAGACCCGCCAACACGACCTCAAGGTATCTCGGCTCCATGGTCCTCCGGCTCCATTCGGAACAACCCATGACCGAAGGCTGTCCCTTTCCCGACGTGCACCTTCCCCGCTAGCGACATCAGCTCTTGGAGGGTCCCGAAGTCCCCCTCGAACGTCGCCGTGCCGACGATTCCCCCGAGTGGCATTCGGTGGTCTTGCCGCTTGCTGTAGCGGGACAGGTCATGCCAGCGGGTCTCGTCTCGGACCAGGGAAGTGGACTGAGCCGACCTCACAAGCTCCTCCCCATCCAGCTCATACACGCCCGCCTCATGCACCCGGCACAGAAGCTCCAGACGCCGAAGTGCCGCCGAGACCAGCGGCGCAAACTCGGGGCGTCTCAGGACCTTGTCCTGAAGCCTGATGCGCATTGGGGTCAGCAGATGCAGACGGAACCTCCCGAGCTTCGGGGGCCGCACGGAGGCGTCGATCGACCGAGGGGGAGGTGGCAGCACAGGCTTGTCCTTCTGCCCTGTGTAGATGACCTGCCCATCAGGGGCGGACGCCATCGCCTCCACATCGAACGTGACTCTCTCCACACCCAGCCCCAGCTCCCCGAGTCTTAGCAGCCCCAGGAGAACGTACGGGAAGTGGTCGATGGCTCGTCCGAAGAGGATGAGCGACAGTGCGATGCTCGTCCCGCTGTCGGCTTCGCAAGTACCGTTAGGTGGAGGGCAGAGGACGAATGGGTGAGGGGCATGCGTGTACCGCCGCATCACGGTTGCGTCGGGCGAGATCGGGGTCTCGAAGAGGTAGCCATACGCACAGCGGGCGCCGAGTAGGCATTCTCGGCAAGCCTTCTTGGGGTGCACGCAGGCGATGTCCCGTAGGGCCTTCCCGAACCCCCCTCACAGGGTCGTGCCGATGTGCGAGGACAGGTGTCCGCTGCGTGCGAAACGCAGCCGCACGGAGCATTCGCACAATCGGAGGCTGACGTGACCGACGCTGGCTGCCATCCCTCGTCAGTCCTCTGCGCTTCGCTGAAGACACTCTCGTCAGTGGCCCGTCCTGCACGTCAGCGGCAGTCCTGGGAGGGAGCACTCGTCTTGGGTCCGAGGCTTCTGCGCGATGGTTGGCCTCCAGGCCGCTCTTCTCCTGCCCCGCCAAGCGTCGCCGCCGTCACATTCTGGTGCGTGGCTGTCGGGGTTGTGGCAGCCTGAAGCGCCCCTCGCCCATCGGAGCCGCCCGAGTGACTGCCCCGACCCGAGCCACCATGCCTGGACCGCGGGGCCGGCGCAAACCGGGACAGCCACCTACCGACACACGCGAGGGGCGGGATGTGCGACAGCAGGTGCGCCACGAAGCCTGACAACACCTTCGCGCACGTACACGCAGCCCGAGTCAGACCGACGAAGAGCAGGCCGGCCCTGCGATCCGCCGCGTCCAGCACGAACTGGCGAAGCTGGACGAGGACCGCATGTACCGCCGGAGCGAGATCGAGAGCCGGCGCCAGGCGCAGGCACATGAGCCGGTCTTGCTGAACGTGGCCCCGGTCGGTGCATGACTTCCTGGTGCCCACACGGCGCGGATGCGTCTGAACCGCCCACACGGCCGCCACGCCGGCTCTCCAAGGGAGGGGCACGTCAGGCGACCATCCGGAACGTCCGCCGTAAGGTTCTGCGCATTGGCTCACGCCGGGAGCCTCATTCCCGCCGTCAGCTCGGCATATCCTGCAGGAAGGCGACGACCACGGCTGGAAAGCCGACCTGCGGGCAGCGCAAGCCGGTTGCAGGGGAAGGTCTGAGTGGCGCGACCCAAGACCATCGCGAGGGGCGGTGAACATGCCCAGACCGAGCAAGCGAGATGGCCAAGAGCGCGAGCCGGACGCTGACCCGGTTGACTCGCATCCGCTGATGCGGAGGTTTCGCCTCTGGCTCGCGGTGCGAGAGCGGTACGTGTGGGAGGTGTCGTTCGAGGAGAAGTGGGGTCCCATACTGCACGGTGAGAGTGACCGGGTGATCGGGGCGCTGGATCACCATCGTCAGCCATCTGCCCACCACCACATGCCCGCCCAGGCCTTGGCGGCAAACATGCGGTGGATGCAGTGGGAAGCGGCCGGCGAGGTCGCCGATGGTCGGTCTCCCGGCCGGCCAAAGCCCGCGGCAAGCATGGACGCCGCAAGGAGGCACCTTCAGAAGCGGTACGAGGACAAGGGCCAGCGAGCGGCATTCCTGCTTGCGAACCCGAACTTCGTGGACGACACAATGGCACTCGCCAAGGCGTGGGGTCTGGAGACCGTCTACTACGAAGTGCAGTTCGTGGACCTATGGACCCACCGTGCCCATTCCTTGTGGTGCTGGCAGATGCTCCTGACTCTCCAGTCGGTCGAAGACTTGCCCAGTCTCACCGTTCCGCCTGCGGAGATACCGGCCGTGCTGGAGTATCTCGTGGATCGGAACCTCGACGCACTCAGTCCACAGGCCAGGGAGCTGGTACTGGGGCTGCCGATCAGCCGCTTCAGACAGGACGTGCGCGACCTGACCGCGCGCTACGGTCTCAGCGCCCTCTGGGAGCGCCCTATTGAGGGCCTCCTCCTGTCCGGGCACCTGTACGTCCCTTTGACTGCAGGCTTGTCCACCAGTGGCGCCGAGGGCGGCAGCGAGTGTTCATCGAGGTGTTCCCGGAGACACGCAAGGAGGACGTGGAGGACGTGTGGCAGGCTGTGGAGGACCTGCTCAGCGCCGTATCCCCCGATCGTCCCCAGCGACGCAGAAGAAGAACCAAGCTGGAGCGGGACCTCCACGCCCAGGCGGCGGCAGCCAGTGGAAGCAGCTTCGAGGAGATCGTTGGGCAGAAGGACTCCGACACCTTGGAGGATACGGAGAGGAAGGAGAGACTGATGGAGGCACTTCAAACCAGCACCAAGCGGCTGAAGCGGGCGCAGAGGAAAACGGGAAAGGGCACCGACCCATCGCTTGCCCCTGACCAGTTGGACTGGCTGCAGACCTTCACCTGGACCGATGAGCAGGAGTGGCAGCGGCAGACAACGGGACACGTAAGCACCCGCTTAGGTGGCCCTTCGCAGGAGTGTTATGCTAGTCCCGTCGGCAATCGCTGACGGGGCTTTTCTTCTGGGGCGCGCAAGCGGTCTTGCCCAAGGGTGAAGACGATGAACCGGGAGACGGTCAGACAGGCGCTGCGAACGTTCGGGGTCACCCAGGTTGAGCTGGCCCGCGCCGCCGGCCTGTCGGAGGCGGCCATCAGCCGCCAGCTTAGCGGCGGGCTGCCGCTCACCGAGCGCGTCACCAACGCAGCCGAGGAGCTGCTCGTGCGACGCGGCACGCAAGTCGCAGGTCGCATACTGGACTGGGCCGAGCTTCGCCGCTTCACGGCCCGGAAGCGGAAGGAGGCGGAGGGCGATGGGAACGCGTGAGAGGGTGAGACAGGGTGCCGAACTGGACCGCCTCGCCCTAGGCCCTGTTCGCCTGGGCACGGGGCCGAACGAGCGCATGGGTGAGGCCGTGGAAGGGCGCCCCGTCTGCTCGTCTCGGGCCGCTGAGTCCGAGGCGGCCGGCGTGACAAGGGCAGCAGTCGCGACCATCGCGGGAAAAGCCGAGGTGAGATTCGCGCCGGGCGTCGGAAACATGACCGTGACACCCAACAACAATCGCCAACCCGCTTCCCCGCGTCCACGACGGAGCCGCCGCCGCACGTCCTGGCCGGTGCGCCCGACCTGGGCCGAGGCCTGGGAGGAGTTCCGCGAAGAGAAGCACCTCGAAGACTGCAGCCTCGGAACTATCGCGCAGTACCGCTACGTAGTGGAACCGTTTGGCCGGTACATGGCCGACACGCTCAAGCACCAACGGCCCGAGGACGTGAGCGACTCCGACGTGCGCGCGTTCCTCAAGGGCGTGAAGGAGCACGGCGTCTCGGGCAGACGGCCCGTAGGCGCGCGCCGGTTCAACCATGTCATTGCCCACCTTCACCGCTTCTTCGCTTGGCTGCTGGAGAAGGGCTACATCGACCACGACCCGACCGCCAACATCGCCCCCGCCCGCGAGGACGACCCTCTCCTTCCCGAACTGACCCCGGAGCACATCGCGCAGCTACTCGCGCAGATCGACACGACCCGGTTCGCAGGACTGCGCGAGCGGACGCTGCTCTTGCTCCTGTATGACTCGGGCCTGAGGGTGTCGGAAGCACTGTTGCTGAAGGTCGATGACGGGCTGCGGCAAGGCGTCGTGACTGTGATCGGCAAGGGAAACAAGGAGAGGCGCCTCGGGTTGACGCCGCAACTGCTTCGGGACTTGCGACCTTACCTCCGCGAGCGGGAGAGGTTGCTTGTTGGGATCGACCGGGTGGATAGCCCCTGGCTTTTCGTCAACCAGCAGACCGGCGACCGGCTGGGGAAGCGCACGGTCCAGGAGAGCCTCCGGCGCTACGGCGAGCAGGCGGGAATAGACGGAGTGAGGGTGTCGCCGCACACGATCCGGCACAGCTACGCCCTCAACTTCGTCCGGCAGAGGGGCGACCCGTTCAGGCTACAGCACGTCCTCGGTCACTCGGACCTCACGATGACCCGGAGGTATTGCAGGTTGGCGGACCGGGACGTAGTGGACGAGATGCGACGGTTCAGCCCGCTCGCTTCGATGGAGTTGGTGCCGCCCCCTGGGCGGCGCACACGGAGCCGCACTGCCGGAGGCGAGGCCGCCGCCCCGGATCGAGGTTGAGCGTGCCAACGAGGCTCAACTCGCGTTGCTTGGTGAGGAAGTCCACGTCGGCTAGCTCACAGTACCGGCGGGACATCGTGAGGTCAGTATGGCCCAGACACTTCTGCAGGTGAAACGGGGAGCCGCCGTGGCGCACGAAGAAGACGGCGAACGTGTGCCGGAACGTGTGAGGACTCACGCGGACGCCGACGATGCCGGCGCGCTGAGCGTAGACCTTGAGCTGGTCCTGGAAGGCTCGGGGGGTCGCCTGGGTGCCGAACTGGCTTACGAACAGCCAAGGGTTCTCACGCAGCCCGGCGACCTTCAGCACTGCGGCACGGCGGGTGAGGTAGCTCTGCAGGCGGGCGGCGAAGGCGGGGGAGGAGGCGACCAACCTCTCCTTCGACCCCTTGCCCATCACCTTCAGCGTGAGGTTCGAGAAGTCAAGGTCGTCCAGCCGGAGCCCAGTCGCCTCGCTGACGCGGACGCCGGTGTCCAGCAGCAGCAACATGAACGTCAGGTCGCGGAGGCCGACGAAGGTCCTGGGGTCGGGTTGGGCGAGGAGGGCTTCGAGGTCGGCCTCACTCAAGGTGGCGATGATCTTGCGCGGCTCGCGGAGCTTGCGGAGGCGGGCAGCCGGATTGAGGGCGGCGTGTCCCTCGCGGACCGCCCACTCGAAGAAGGCGCGGAGGCCATCGCGGTAGTCATTCACCCGGCGCGGCGAGACCTTGGTCTGCTGCTCGGCGATGAAGGCGCGGACCGTGGCCTCGTCCACCTCGTCGGTGCGCTCGCAGCCGACCGACCGGGCGTACCGAAGAAACGGGCCGACCGTCACGGCGTACCAGTTGACGGTTCGGGGGCTCAGTCCTCGGAGGCGACATTCCACAAGGAATGGTTCGAGAGCATCCTCCAGGAGCGGGGCCGCGGTCCTCGAGAGGCGCAACACAGCGGGCATGATGGACTCCCTTGCGGAGTCCGTCGTGGCGAGAAGGAGCGGGAGAACGCCCTGACGAACCTAGCGAGGGCCAGTGCTGGCACGCAGCCGGAACCTAGTGAGGGTAGTCTCGGGGACCCCCAAGAAACGGGCATTTTCGGGGGTTTTCTGGCGGCGCGACCTGCACTAGGTTCAGGACCTAGTGTGGGCAACCACATGCCGGTTCAAGTCCGGCCGTCGGCACCAACGACGATCACCGGGGCCCTTCCGATAGCCGGAAGGGCCCATCTTCTGGGCTTCCCGCTGCTCTCCCTCCCTGGCCCAGACTCCGCGCCTGGGGTCGTTCCATTGGGCGCCATCTGAGGGGGCACCCGGCCTGCCGACCTGCTCGGCGGAGCAGTTGGCCCACGGTGCAGGCTATCCCCCCGCCATGACCCGTTGCACCTCGTCCCCGGCAGGTGCCCTCGCAGCTTCTCGCGAAGGCTGCTCTGTCCGTGTGAACCCAAGCTGCTCAGAGAGGCGACGTGAGATGATACGCCAAGGCTTTACGTTGATCGAGCTGCTGGTCGTCATCGCGATCATCGCCATTCTGGCCGCGGTTCTGTTCCCCGTCTTCGCCCGCGCCAGGGAGAAGGCGCGGCAGGCCTCCTGCCAGTCCAATGAGAAGCAGTTCGGTCTGGCGTTCAGCATGTACATCCAGGACTACGACGAGGCGTACTGCGGAGCCGCCTGCTGCGACGCCGCCGACTTCCAGAACACCGGGGGCATATACGGGGCCTGGATCTACAAGGGCAATTGCGACACCGCATACGATGTCCGGGGTGGCGCGACCTACCCCTACGTCAAGAACCAGCAGATCTACCTGTCTACCTGTGCCCCTCGAAGGGCACCTCGTTCGCCTTGGGCTGCACGTACGAGATGACGGGCAATGTGGCCTGGCAGTCGCAAGCGGTGGTCGAGGACGTGGCGGGGACGGTGCTGCTGGGCGAGCAGAGCTGCGACGACGGCGTGGGTTCGGAGTGGGACGACGGCGGCGAGTTCAGCAAGCACAACGGCGGCTCGGACTTCTGCTTCGTGGACGGCCACGTGAAGTGGCTCCAGGCCAACAAGGTCACTACGCAGATGTTCACACCGGCAGCCGACTAGTACACGCTCACACAAATACGATGGCGTATTGACCGCGGCTGCTCGGTATGGTACTGTGCTTCTGAGAGGAGGCACAAAATGGCGCGGAGCAGCCCATATGGGATCACTCTGTCAGAGGCCGAAGACCAGTACCTGCGAGCAGTGAGCCGGAAGTATACGTCGCCGTACTGCGAGGTCGTTCGGGCCAAGGCGGTGCTCCTGGCGGCCGCCGGGTTCGAGAACACTGAGATCGGTGTGCGGCTGGATGTGCCCCGCCAGATCGTCAGCAAGTGGCGGAAGCGGTTCTTCCATGAGCGACTGGAAGCGTTGCACGACCGCTCACGGAAAGGTCGACCACGCGCCTTTCCCCCCAGAGCTGGTGGTGCAGGTGAAGGCCCTGGCCTGTGAACTGCCTCACGAGCGGGGGCTCCCCTTCTCGCGACTGAGGTGCGGCGACATCGCGCGCGAAGCGGTGCAGGGCGGCTTGGTGGCCTCGCTGAGCGGAACCACTGTCTGGCGCTGGTTGACTGCGGATGCCATCCGTCCCTGGTCCTACCGCACCTGGATCGCCCCGCCCGACCCCCAGTTTGCCGAGAAAGCCGAACCCGTTCTGGACCTGTACCACGGCGCGTGGCAGGGGCAGCCTCTCGGCCCGGGCGACTGGCGCCCGCTGGCCTCGGCGTATCACGACGCCTTCCCCATTGCCGTGACCAGCGCCTTCTTCAGCGACATGCCCCAGGCTTTGGCGAGCTCGGTGGGTGTGGTGCCGAGGAGCTTGGCCTGCGGGGCGTCGGCGACGCAAATCACCTTGTCCCCGGCAGCGAGCACGACGTCGCTGTCGACCTTCGTCGCGCGGAGCTGGCCGGGCGTGAAGTTGCCGGCAAGCAGGCGCTTGATGCGGCCCACGGTCTGCTCGGCCCGCTGGAGCGGAGGCAGGCCCTGGTAGGTCGTGCGGAACCGGATGGCGACCTGCCCGTTGATCAGCACCTCACCCACCTTCCTGCCGCCGAGGGTGGCCTCGCGCGAGGTGATGCGGAGCGTTGGGGCGCGAGACTCGATCCTCGTCGCGCCCGGCTCCTCGCCGTAGTAGAGCTTGCCGGTCAGGGCGTCCTTGATCGCCCGCTCGAGGTCCTCGGGAATCCACTGGAAGCCGGGCGGGTACTGGAAGGTGACAATGCGGCGGTGGCCGGGATCGCCGAAGGTGACCGTGCTCTTCCCGTTGATCAGGATGGTCATGCAGTTGAAGCCATCGTCCCGCCACCGGCGGTTCCCTTCAGGGGTGCCGAAGTCGATCAGCTCCAGCGTCAGCCGGTCGTTCTCCTGGTCGAGCTTCTTCAGCAGGTCCACGGTCTTCGTCTGGCAGCCCGACGAAACGTTGATGTATGCCTTCACGGTCACCTTCGGCCCGGTATCGGCCACGGGCTGTGGCTGCGCGACCGGCGCGGTCTGGGCGGCCGCCGAGGTGTCGGTCGGCATCCGAGCCGTGGACTGCCGGCAGCCGCACATCAGGAATGCAAGCACCAGTGCGAGCACGGGCTTGGCGATGGCGCGCATGGCCTATCCCT
>Ga0315289_10006228_pt1 | contig 17560 bp, 26 predicted proteins | sample YL17G11_40_MG_FD_203452 | JGI IMG/M metagenome (GOLD analysis project Ga0315289, IMG submission 203452) | Sediment microbial communities from Yellowstone Lake, YNP, Wyoming, USA - YL17G11_40 | ecosystem: Environmental > Aquatic > Freshwater > Lake > Sediment | place: USA: Wyoming | collected... | reverse complement strand
CCGTGCCACAGCACCCGAAACAGGCCCCGGACACACCCAAATAAAATTGTTAAGGGTGGTCTCCGATGTTACGCATGGAAATCCAATCAACGGCACAAGGGTACGTGTCACACTCGTTTGTCCTGACGGATCCGTGTCAACCGCAAAGAAAAGTGTCTTATCATTCCAACTCACCTCGTCCAGCGGAACACTGTTGCGAATGTAAATTTCAGTCCGTAAGTGTTCCTCGACAACGAGGCATCCGAGTGGACCTGCCCAGAGGAAGAACCAGCCTTCGCAACTCTTTTTCGCAGAAGCAATCGAATACTTGAACCCAGTTGCAACCTCACTTCTCCGCCTCGCTTCTCCCCCTCTAATATACGGATCAGTTGAACCCGGACACGCGTCTATTTCTCCCTCTAAGCATTTCTTCCAGAAATCAAAGTAGCCCCTAGAGTAAAGAACGAAAGCCTTCAACAGGTCCGTTTCCATAAAGTAGTCTTTTCCGACGCAGTTGCTCGGACCCATCATTGCAGCATTATTCAATGCAGCCGCATCATAGTGGGGACCCTCACCACCGGTACCCCCACTCCAATCTTTTGGCGATACAATGTTAGGCCAGTCCGCTGGCGATAGCTGACATAAGCCCCACATATATTGGAAGTCTCTGTAGTTCCCGTATTCCGTCCTAACATCATCCATCATCGCCGTTGTCCAGATTATTCCTTCCCCTTGATTGCCAGAGATGTGGTAGTCATACGAAGTTAGTCTGATAGCTATTGCTCCGGGATCTACCTTCGAGCATGCTTCCCTCGCTTCGGCTGGGAAATCCGAGGGCGCACTTGATATTGGCCAAGGACAACGAAGAATCGCCTCCGGATGAACCGTGATCCAAACACTAACCCCACCTACGGTTCTGCCAAGCGAGAACGTGGCATCCAAGCTGCCTTTCTGTTCCCCAAATCTAACGTCCCGGTAAGGCGAAAGGGTCCCCGCAGAATACGCGACCCAATGTGTCACCTTTCCGTTGGGACCGGAAGCCATCAGATCCGTTGAATTGAAAGGAATCTCTATTGCCCCAGCAGGTATTGTCCAAGAGACCTGGTCATCTGTTTGGTCAACTGGAATGTCACCAGTATCCTCATCATACTTGATCAGTTCAGCACCAAGCGCAGGACCACCCGCCAAAGCCGAAATCAAATTGACAGCAAAGACAGCAATGAGTAGAGTACCCAAGACGAGCGTGAAACGGGCCAAGCCTTCTCAGCTAAACAGAAAATAGAGCCGAAAACGACCCAAACGAAATATAGTCTTCCTCACCACTACCACAGCAGATAGAAGATGAGACTGATCTCGCTCATCTAAAGACCCCAAGGAAACCCACACTGTTTACAGGTGGGAGGAATTGGGCCGAAACTCTTGAATAGTGCTCTAGGCTGCTCTTCTGTCGGTTGGGAGAATGCAGCGGGCTATCCTTCTTCAGACTGAGGCTACATCTGCCAAACAGAGGGTTCTTTCTGCATTTGAACAGGCAGCTACTGCTGAAGTTAATCGACTTCTTTCCGAACGAGGCAACTACAAGAGGTTCAACGACTTCTGGCGGGGAATTGGTTCTGATTCCAAGAGACTTACAGGATTCAACATTCAAGTCGTCTGCGACCTTGCAAGAAGCACTTGGAGAAAACAGAAAGGCTGCGAGAGGGTTGATGGTGTTACTGTCAAGTTCAATCTCCCTAGAAACTGCAAGACATTCAAGACTAAGGAATTCACTTTCGTTGAACTTGGACTTGTTCCTAAGAGGCGGGTTGCAGTTCCCATCAGGAAAAATAGGAATTGGGAGAGATTCAATAACTTGCTCGCAGCTGGCTGGAAGTGTAAGACATTTGGATTGACCCCAAATCTTGAGCTTGTGGTCTATCTCTCCAAGAATGAAGACGAAGTGCCTCGGAGGAAAAACGTCCTTGGGGTAGATGTTAACAGCAAATGTTTCGCCCTGAGCATAATCTCTCCTAAAGGTAAGGTCTTGAAACAGACATATCTTGGCAAGGACATTTGGGCAAGGCGCAGGAAAATATTCGAGCGTAAGAGTCTCTTGCGCTCCTATGCAGATAGAGGTGACCCGTCTGCTCAGAAGAAGCTGGATAGGGCGAAGCATGGAGAGCACAACTTCGTGAAGAACAGGGTTGGAGAGGTCATCAGAGACATCACTAATCTTGCGCTCAATTATGATGCTGATGTCGCCATCGAGAACCTGAAACGATTCAGTTCCAAGGGAAAGCGCTTCAACCGTCAAGTGATGCGAATTCCGTTCTACACTTTCAGGATGAACCTTGAGCAAAGGTGCTTTGACAAAGGTATTGCGCTGAACATCGTTGATAGCTGGCACACAAGCAAGTGGTGCCCCCACTGCGGTGCTGTGGGAAAAGGGCATGACGGTGCCAACTATTCGCTGTTCAGATGTAAGGAATGCGGCCTTGTCGTGAACAGCGATAGGAAGGCCAGTTTGGCTGTAGCCGTAAAATCCCTGCTGGAGCGAGGGAGTTCTCCCAACCAGATAACTAGCCTCAGTCTTTCCGGCAGGAGAGTCCCTGTAAACGGACTCCTCCGTTGTCCAAATGCGATTGGGAACAATGTTGCTGTGCAACTAGATTCTCAACTCAATGGAAAGCCCACGAGCTTTAGCTGTGGGTAGTTTACACTGTCTCCAATTCCCGATAGCGAACGGTTGAGTTCGGACTACTGCGCCCTCTGTGCCAACAAACAAGTCCGCCTTCACGGACCGAAGTAGGTGCCATCAAAGAGGATTATGCCAGACATCTCATCGGCTAGAAAGCTGCGAAACCTATGATTGAGAAACAAAGCTATTCTAGGAGAAAAATGCTGCACTACTCTTGCTTCGGCTTGTACCGCCCATTCGTCGCCAACATCTTCAAGAGCGGCAAGTCTTCTTGAATGAGTTCCTTGATGAGTTCAACATTTGAACCCTTCATGTGTTCACCCATGCTTGAGCCACTCCTCAATCTCTTCGACCCTTTTCCTTCTGATGTCTCCGATAAAAGCGTATGCGTCTTCAAGCCGAGCAATCCTCGGCCTCCGTCCATTCCTCCTCAGAAACAACTTCACCACAATGTATGCGGTACGATGATTCGCTCCCGCGAAAGGATGCAAAACAACAAGCGCCCTCATCAACTCTGCCCCCTGACGCATCAACCCCTCCAACTCCAACTCCCGCACACGCTTAAGCACACTATCAATCGCCAATGGCGACATCAGAAGACGATGTGGGTGCTTATCCCGAGTCGCATCCACAACACCCACATTCACATCAATCACATCGTCAACAGACGGATACCAAACCATGTCGTGTTCTTCCCCGCTTCTCCTGAAACGCCTTCTCAGCGAATGTTCTAAACCACGCCTTATACCTCGTCTCCGTAACTTGGTAACGGCATGATTCACAGACTCCGAAGGAGCGCCCACGAACGAAACACATCTTCTGTCGGAAACATTTCGGACAAGGCAAAGGACTAAACCAGTACAGTTGAGACTTACGAAACAGACCCTTGAACGGACCTCTCCGCGTCATCACCAATCACCTCCCGTCCTTGATTCGCTTTTCCTTTTCTGTTCAGGATACGAACCTGCTCATAGAACCATATTTCGCTACCATCGTAGCTGGGACCGAACCTACCCCTCCAAGTTCTGCCTTCTTGAAGATGGACAAGGTGATCCGGGTAAATTCTTGTCTTGCAATATTCGATCACTAACTCAGCTTGTTTTCTCTTGGCAATCAAGAAGGGTAAGAGATATTCTAGGAGAAGGAGAATGTCGTGATATCGCTGCATGACGATGTAGTAGGCAGTTTTCCATTTCGGGTTGTTGAACTCTTTCTTTCCTACGTGAGCGGCATCCTTCACGCCTAATGTCCTCAGAAAATACGTTACTCTAGTGATGAGTTCGGGATTTGTATTCGTGAGTTGGACACTTGGTACAATGCAGTAGCCCCTTGGACTTCTAGCTTTGATCTTAGATAGACAGATGGTTCCTTCACAGTCGATCACTGCTGCCAGCCATACGGCGTTTTTTTCGCCGATGTAACCCTTCGGGCGTATTGTTGGCACCATATATTCGGATCCGACTCCCCACTCTCTATCTTTCGCCGCAAGTGGTGATTCCGATTCTTGTACCAACAGATCACCTCCCACATTCTTTCGTGTATGGACAGTTGTTGCACAACCACCTGTCCGATGGTTCAGTTACACGCGGCGCAACCATCACATTCTGAGACTCCAAAGCCTTCGACAGCAAATCTCGACGCTCTTGCAAGTCATCGCGGATCTGCTCAATGTTTGGAAACTCGACGCTGTACGTTTCAATCATGCCGTCTTCTTTGGCGAGACGATTCGGGAACAGCCACAGCACAATCAACCCGCCGACATTCACATTCTCGATGGCGCAATAGAAACCTAATTGCCGAATCCAATGCGGCTGAACATGACGCCAGAAACTCCGCGAAGTCTTCAATTCAACAGGCACGCTATCCAGCAAGTCATAATTCGCAGTGATCCCGTTCCATTCTCGACGCACTTCACGCTCTGCCCCGTAGATGCTTTCCAGTAAATCGTGATGACCCCTGCCCGCTGAGAAGAAACTCAAGTCACGCTCCGTCAAAGGTCGAGGATGAAGTCGCCTGAATGCCGCCTGGCGAATGCACATCGTCAAATCTGAAACATGAATCCCAGACCGACGCTTGCTGAAACGCGCATCCAAATTCGCAACTAGGCGTTCGCGTCTCTGCCTATCATAGTACACTTGGGCGTTGAAAGGCAACTGCACTACGCTGTCTTCTCCTTGAACAACGCTTCGACAAGCAACATGCCCCGTGACGGCGCAGACTCCATTGGAATCCACTCCTCATCGTTCCTTGCCTTCGGACAGACGCGTTTATGGTAAGCGATAGCCTTCGAGATCTCCTCCAGATCGTACTTGGCAGCGTAGACGATGCTCCCGCAACCGCAAGGCAACGCATGCTCAATGCTACAGTAGACAGGACGATAGCGCAACCCTAACTCGAACATGCCGTCTCACGGGTCGCCTAGCTTCTCGACGAGTCCATACCGTTCCAACAGGACATGTTTGTCAATGAAGTCAAGATTGGTGATGCTATCCACGACCGCTGTGGCCGCCTGCACGATCTCTTGCTCAATCCAAGTCTTCGGCTCCAACCGGACTCCACCGAACCGCGACAAGTCACGGAGAAGACACAAGACACCCCTCGGAACCTCGACCACGAGCTTCACACTACCGTTCACCATTGCCCACCTCATGTGGCTGAGACTGTATGCGGTTCCCGCATATAATCCTTATGCTAAAACCGCATAGTTTTTATCGGCGTCATGTGACATGCCAGATGGGTAGCAAGAATGGCGATAGAGGTTCGCCGGAGGGACGGTAAGGAATACTACTATTACAAGCTTGGAAAGGGATCTGTCTACCTCGGCACCAAGGAGAAACCGAACAGGGAGAATGTGGAACGGATGTACAAGCACTTCCTTCAGAATAAGACTCGGCTAGCCAAGGAGGAGCAGATTTTCAACATGCTCCGCCGAGAGAGAGAGGAGAAAAGATGAAACAGCCCATCGTCTCAGTGCTCTTGCTTGTTCTCTTAGTGGGTTCGGTTGCGTTCGGTGTCTGGCAGTACAGCGAGAACACGCGCCTCAAGAATGAGAACGAGCGGCTACGGAGCGAACTCGACAGCACCAGCGAACAACTACGGAACTTGGAACAGACGCTCCAGGAGAAGGAGAAGCAGATGCTCCAAGAGAAACAGACGCTCCAAAACCAACTCACCCAACAAGAAACGCGAATCCGCCAACTAGAACAGCAAGTCCAAAACCTCACAAGCCAAATCCAGAAACTACGGGAACAACTCCGACTCCGCGACTACACCACCATTGGACTTACATTCCTATGGCCGAAAGTGATCCAAGTCAAGACCGACGATCTGTCCCAGGCAGTCCAAGACATGAACCGCATCTGGGATCCACTCCACATCTACTTCTTCATCTACCACGCTGGCGAGGCAGATTTACCGAAGAACCAAGCGTGTAGCGGGGTTCCTTCTTGGGCGACGCAAGCATGGACCATGTACCCAGGGAATGATATTCCCATAGCGATCTTCTCTGGGTTCACTCTGCTCGGTACCAAAGGCATAGGATGCGCTTGGCCGGATGCTCACGTAATCGCGGTGGTTGAATCCTATGTATATGCTGAAACAGTACTTACGCATGAAGTCGCGCATATTTTTGGTGTCTCAGATGAGGCGATGGGTCCTTTGGCTCATCAGCCTATAGATGTCATTCCGTCTTCTTGGTACGGACGACTCGAAACAGCCGCGGAATGGTTTCAGATGTCTTTGCCGTCTAGCTGATTCCGAGTTTCGTTTCAATCTTGCCGAGTCTTTGGAGAATCGTTTTAATGTCGTTCTCAACGGTTGTCAAACGGTGCTCAATCTTAATAATGTGCCCAGTGACCCATCCGAAGGTTCCCGTAACCGCCACAGCAGTCGCAGTTGCCACCGCAAGTTCCATGTACTCGGGCGGATCTGGCAGAACCTTGAAGGTTTTCAGCAGCAAGAGAAAGAGCACAATCAAGAAGATGTACCACCAAACACTTGCACCCTCACGCTTTTTCGGCATGGCACTCGCCTCTGCCAGACAAACCACATCCTAGACAAATTAGCCTTCCGACGAAAAACCCTAACCGAGAGACGGCTTCCGCTTCAGAACAAACCATGCCGCCACGGACCCGACGACGAGCACGATAGCAAATGTGAGCAGATTTTCGCTTCCAGAAGTGTCCGCGGTCGCTCCATAAATCTCGACGAGACTAGTTCGTATGCCGAGAAGCTGCCCGAGGAATGGCCCCTTAGTAATGTCTACTCCGTGATAGTATCGCTGCCGTTCTGGCAGGAATGCAGTACTTACGAGGCTTTCTGGTGGTGGTTTTTCTACGACTCTTCTTGAGTAGTCAGGGCTTGGGGTTGTTGTGGGTTCGGGTCCAGGAGGAGGAGTTGTGTCGGTTGGAGTTGGGGTTTCTCGCCAACTCATGTGCCCCAAAGCGCTGACTGGTCCAACCGTCGCTTCGAGGTTGGGACCGGGCCAGACCATAAAGCCGCTCGCGGGCGCAGCGGTTGCCGTGCAAGCGATGTCGAGTCGGGCAGTCAATTTTCGACCGTGATCCCAAGCTCGCCCCCCGAGGAGGCTGGATAGACTTGCCGTATGGGTGAGTGTTCCGGTCTTCGAGTTCATGTTCTTCCATTCATGCAACGCGGTACTCGGTTGATACACAACCTCCGCTTTGTTCGCGTCTGTGATGCTCGGCTGGGCGCTAAGTCCGTTGACACTGCATGAAACTTGGAGGCTCGACCAATCGACGCCTATCCCACTCACGGAATACGCGGCATCAAGAGCAAATGCGGTCACTGTTTTGTTCAGCCCCGAAATTGGTCCGATGTATCCTCCTGCGACTTCGTAGAGTTGGTAGAGTGCGCCTGTTTCAATCACATTGCCGTCTTGGTCGAGTAACCAGTTTGTTCCTGAGAGAATGATTTGTAGGCCAGCTTGTCCCGCGCCCGTCGTCGTAGTGATAGTCGTGGTCTGCCCAAGCGCGTTCGTGGTGGTGTAGGTTCCAACCGTATATGTTACGAGGCCCGTCGTAGTGACAACTTGACCAAGCGCATTCGTCGTGGTGAATGTTCCTGTGGTGATTATTACGTTTCCGCCAGATGAGCCGCTCGCCGTCCATGCTGGACTCGTACCCATGAGAACGGGCACCATGACCAACATGCAGATCAATGAGATTAAGCCAATGAGAACAAGTGCATTAATGGTTCGGCTGCCTTGGTCCATGCCCTACAGCACTTCTACAAGGAAAATGCGCTAGAAGCCAGTACGAAGACGGCTCACAGCAAGTCCAAGAACTGGTCTATGCTGATGCCAGTTTTCTCATGCTAGGACTTCCCTGATGTTTTCTTGCGTTTGAGCGATGAGGAAGGAATTGAGCAACCTTCAGGGGTGGGATGAATTGCGTGTCAGCCTTCAGGCTGACCGATTCCGCATGATAGTTTCACGCATCTCTTTACGCTTTAAGCAGTCACGGCGAGAAGGGTTGTGAAGTTGCAGGTCGTCAAGACCGTTCGCATACCTGTTCACTACGCCATCACGAGACGGAAACTGTCGATTCTGGATTCGCTGACGGCACGAACAACATACGGTGTCTGGTTGTGGTCCAAACTGTTCAAAGAACACAAACTGAAAGGCACCTACACGGATAGACACCAATTCTACGACGAGGTGAAAGCAGAGGCGAAGCTTGGCACGATGACTCAATGCTGCTTTGATACGGCTGCTTGGATGTGGTGGAGTTACCGTGAAGCGCATAAGGCTTGGCGTAGAAATGTTGCAGTCGCTCGGAGAGAAGGCGAATGGAAGTGGCTTCGTAAGCTTCTGCGGAGAGAACCGCAGGAGCCGTTCACGAATGGGCTGCAAGGCAAAGTTCCGATATGGTTCGACAATCGTTTCGGCACAATTGAACAGTCGAAACGCATCAAACTCTGTTCCTACGTGGCGCGTATCTCAACGCTTCGGAGAGGAGAGAAGCTCACGATTCCACTCAACCCAGCAAAGTATCATCTCGACCTCTTGGAGCAGGGCACGGTGAAGAGTTTTCAACTGGTGAAGCGGGATGGCAAATATTCCGTTCATGTGAAGGTAGAATCTGCAGTTCCCACTCAACCCGTCTATGCTGTACGCGGTATCGACCTTGGAGTGAAGCGGTCGGTAGCATCCGTGATGTTAAGACCGAAACAGCCTCTAAGGTCCAGTGACTTCTCCACAATCGCGGAAGGCACCGACCTCACATACAAAACCGCCAAAGAGTATCTGGCATACCTACAGAAAATAGGATTCGTACAAGCCACCCGAAAACTCGGCAACGCACAAGCCTACAGGTTCAACATGAACCACATGAACGGACTAATCCAATTCGGAAGACAATACCAAAACGAGCGCAACAACACATGAGACTGTTTTCTTGCGAACGCAGACTAATCAAGAAGGACCGAAAGAATGTCGGAACCAAGTAGCAGTTAGAAACCAAGTGTCGGTAACAGCAATATTAGATTGACTGTCCCGTGACTGAGGATGGCCGTCATTTTGTTTTTCGTCAAAATCCACATTCCCATGAAAATGCTGCCAGCTACGATTGCGGATATTACTGGGGCGATTGCTCCTCCGTATGCGATTATGGAGTGGGCGAATGCCCACACGACTACCAACGGGGCGGCGACGAGCCATTTGTGCCCGACCCCGCGTCCGATTAGGACGGTGGGTCCGATTTTGCTCATTTCCTCGCCGTAGGCAACCCCAAACACTTGCCAGAGGAATTGTAGAGTCAAGTTGCTGACGCTTTGCGGAATCAAGGCGGGCGGTATGAGGGGGAGAAGCATGTTCGTGGGCAATGTTGGCCCAGGCAGATACTTCGCTAGGAACCCGTTCGTGACTGCGTTCACGATTAGGGCGAGTGAGGTGCCTGCGACGAATATGACGACATGTGTCGGCTTCCAGTTCTCATCCCAGTCAGGCACCGCCCGCGTCTCTTCCGGTCGCCCATACAGAACCATCGAAACAATCAGCATCAGCCATCCGAAAACGAGGAGACCTTGGTAGTACGTGAAACGATCATATTGAGTTGGACTCGGAATCAACTTCAGCGCAATCAGGAGGCCGAGTGTGGTGAATGCTGCGACCATGAATAGGGTCCATTGGCGGAACTCGCCTTCCTTGTAGATTCCGCCCCACTGTCCCAAGTTAGTCCCTCATGGTTTTGTGGCGGTAGTAGATTGCGGCAACGCCGAGTGAGATTAGCCAACACAGCAAGACGAGAACGAGTGCTTGCGATGTTGTTCCTAACGTGTCTGCGAGGACATCGAAGAATTGGGCCTCGGGCATGATTGTGTAGAACCAGGGAAACGACATGATGATGAGCAAGAGGCAGAGACCGATCAGCAGAAAGAAAGTCTTGACCTGTACGAATGTGACCATCGGAACTCGCTCGCTACTGAGAAAATCTTGTGCTAGCGCGGCCAGAGGCTTCGGAGCCAGCTCCAGAGTTGGCTCAAGAATGTGGATATGTCTGCTAGGCTCCGATGCCTTGCACAGAAAAAATCGGTTACTCCGCCGCATTGCGGCTTCATCGTTCCGAGGTGGGAAGTTTCTACGTCGCCTCATTCACTCATGGAACTTGGCTCAGGCAATTCAAAGGCGACACATTGATTTTTGTCAGGCTGCTGTCGTGAAGATTGTGTATTCGAGGTCGCCGCTTGGTACGTTGCTGGTTGTTGCGTAGCCGTTTGCGGCGATGGTTGCTGTTACGCCGAAGCCGCTGAATGGGTTGTATGTGGTTGGTGCTGCGCTAGAGGAGCCTGCGGATGCGCTTGAGGGTACTTGGAAGTCTGCGCACCAGTATCGGCAACTGATGACTGTCGCGCCTATCGCTGTTGAGTCTACGGGTATGTCTATGAAGTAGCTGGCAGTTGTGACTTCAGATGAGCGGAGGACTGCACCGTCAGTGCTCGGGTCAACGAGTACCTTCCAGAAGACTCGGTAGCCTGTCGGCTGTATCCCGATAAGGCGGAAGCCTTGGCTGAAGGGTCCAGTGTCATCGTTGAGTGCTGTGTTGTTGAATGCGGCCCAGAAGATCATGAAGGAGGCTTTGAATGTTCTTGGCGTTCCGCTTGAGATGAGCAGTACGGGTTCGCCCCATGCGACGCTGACTGCGGTGAGCGAAATCATTACACGGTTGGTGAATGTCTTGCTTGTTGCGGTGTACTTGTTTGTGTCGGTGGCTGAGATCAAGGCGTCAGGTGCGCTAGCTGTAGTTCCGACCACAGTTGCGCCGGATTGTCCTGAGCCTGCATCTATCCTTGCGTTCGTGTTGGGGGCACGGTTCCAGATGTCAAATGCTGGCAGCAGCCAATAGTGCGTTGCGGAGTCATCCCAGCCGATTTGTCCGACTGGAATCTCCTTCAATGTGAAGCTGGTTGCGCCGTCGTAGACGGGCACGACCAAGTAGACTACTGCGCTGACCGCCATGACTGCGTGGAAGACGCGGCTGTAGTGGTTCGTTGCGTAGACATGGAAGTACACATCTTGGCCTTCAATCAGGTTCTTGCTGCTTGTCTGGGCTGCACTTGCGATTGCGAGCGACTCATGGCGTGTGTCGAAGCTGTTCTTGAAGATCACATCCACAACTGGTGTACATATCGCGGTTGTGAGGTAGGTGCTGTTGCTTGCATCCTTCACGCCAATCTTGTAGAGCGCGGATTTGGGTTCGCCAATAAGGCTCAGCACTTGAGTAGTCGTCACGACTGATGGTACCTGTTGGTTGCCTTGGCCGGGGAACTGGCCTGCCCAGTTTGCGACCACTGACGGATTCATGACGCAGTACACGCCGCCGATGATGACGCATACGAGAAATGCGGCCCATAAGGGTCCAATGTTTCTGTTTGCCATCTCAGTCACCCTTGATTGTTTCGCAGAGCCGATGCAGTAGCCAGCCGAAGACTGGACAAATCCAGATTACGAGTCCGATGACCCGCCAGATGGTGTCCAGTTTTAGCTTTATCTCGAATGGTGCCAGCATGTTCAGTATGGGTATGAAGGATTCGCTGTTGAAGAGGAAGAACAATCCAACTATTGCCATTCCTCCGGTTAGATACCAGTCTTTGAGTTTTGCCTTTCCTGCCTTTCCTTGTAGTGAGCTCATTTTCCATTTTCCTTTCCTATTCCATTATTGAACCCTAGCCTTGGTTTAGCGAGGGTCTACTCAGAAAATAGCGTGAGAATGAGCCTAGAACGAGGCGATTCACATGAGTTCAGAAGCGTCTACCGTGATACGGTGAACGGACTTGTCGGGCATTTGCGGTTCTGTTGGCTTAGGTGGGGGGTAGCCCCGCCTTCGCTAACTCACCTGCATCGACTTTCAAGAGTACCGCACACGCGGGTTCTTGTACCATCGCTTCAAATGCAGGTGCGACTGCCCCGAACCTCAGGGCTCCCTTCGCCAGAATGTTCTTGGCGGCGTTCACATCACGGTCTACCACGTATCCGCACGATGGACATCGTAGCATTCGGTTCTCTTCGGCCTTCATTTTGTGGTCACATATCGAACACCTGCTACTTGTCCCACGCGGAGGCACAGGAATGACTGGCAAACCAAGCCAGCGAGCTTTATACTCGATTTGGCGTTGCAACTCGGCATACGACCAAGAGTTCATCCGCGCACGATAGTTGCGTCCCTGCCCGTTGCCTTTGCGGTAGAGTTTTCGTATCCCCGTCAGCTTCTCCATCACAATCCCATACCGTTTTGCCTTCGCGTCCTCGACAATCTGCCTTGAGGCGCGATGGAGGATCTGCTGAACCTTGTCCCGCTGTTTGCGACCATACTTCCCGCTGATTCGACGGCGAATACGAACATCATTCCGCTTGAAATGTGAATGCACCTCACGATAGACCCGTTTCACTTGTGTAGCCTCAGACAAATCAAGGAATGTCACCGTGCCATCGCTTGCAGCGGTCGTCACATTGTCTAGGTTACAGTCGATGCCCACGAACCCGTCCGGCTTAATCTCTTCAACATCTTGCGCATAGGTCAACGAGACTCTATCCTCGGTCAGCGTGACCGAACGCACAGTGAAACTCTCCACGGTTTCTTGAACATGGGTGCTCAAGGGAATTGTGATGTGTTCTCTTGCCCGTAGCGGAAGCATCAATTCGCCGTCTCGAACCTTGAAGCCGTAGCATGTCGTCAACCACAGACGATGTGCATAAGGACCCTTCACCTGTCTGCCATCTCGCTTCGCCTTACGATAGTTACGAAGGATTCCCGTAGCAGCACTAATCGCCGTCAACCTATACTGTGAGTAGACATCATACTTTCCTAGTGGATGGTACGCTTTCAATGAGAGCGACTTCATGCTCGTCATGTTCTCTGCAAGCCCAATTCGGATGCAGTCGTTGAGCATCTGACGGAACTGCTCAAGCAAGCACATCACTTCTGGCGTGGGCGTATAGTGTTGCCACACGGATTTGACGACTCTGGTTGTGACTTTCGACCTTATGTGGTCAGTCGTGCTGACGCAGTTGGGAAGAACTGTGTTGGTTCGGTTCATCTCTTAGTCCTCACTGGCACCTTATAGTGGCAGGTGGGGCATGATGCGTACCACTCCGATTTACCCGTGTAATCCCATTCATGGTGGCAGTTCTGGCATCGTAGGCGGCGCGGCATAGTACGTGTGAACATACCCACTCACTGATAAGCGTATCCGCCTTACTATGTCTACTAGAGATAGGGCTTGTGCTCGCCTTGCTATGGTCACACCAAACGGTTAGTATCGATGTGCCGCCGACGAATAGACCCGTTACCCATTCGATAGATTTCTTGAACGTAGACTCTTGGAGCGTTGCTTGCCTCCGCAGATGAGCTTAATTCGCCGCCTTCCTCGTCACGGATGTACCCTTTCACATCCTCCAAATGGCGGAAGGTCTTCTCGTGCTCCACACCTGTCCCATGCTCCGCGAAGGCTCGCGGATTGTAACTGCGAACGACCCAACCTACCCGTTCTCCACCTGAAACATCGGAATCGGTGAGCTTCAGCGCATGTTTCTCTGGGTCGAGGGGGCGGCAGTCAGCGGCATTCGGCACTCCGTCGCGGTCCACATCCCCATGCGGAGCGAGTTTGACACCCCTAGCGTTCAACTGCCCAAAGTTCATGGATGCGGGCGGACGCTTCTTGCTTCGCTTGAAGAAGCGAAAACGCGGCTTCTTGCCACTCTTACGGTCGTATGGATTACGCCGATCAGCCTTCGACATTCTTTTCACTTCTTATTGAATTTGGGCTTGAGCTTCTGCTTGAGTTCACGTTCGGTTTGCCGATTATCGTACACCTTTCCGTACCGTACATCAAAGAACTCTACCTCTTTGCTGAGATCCATCTTACCTGGAACAGTGCGGTGGTCTCCGCGTTCATAGTAGTGGTCAATTAGACGATCTCTAACGCCTCGTTCTTCTTCTTTCTTCTTCTGCCTCTTTGTCTCATCTAAACCCGCACTACCAGTGTAGATGAGTTTCTTCCGTCGAGAGAACAAGGCGTAGCTGGCAGGTTTATTGCGGGTCTTCATAATGTTGCCGAGGGTGAATCGTTTACGGTAGGGTTGGCGGACGCGGCGACTATACGGGTTACGCCGATCCACACCAGACAAGAAACATCAGCACTACTTCTAGCTGAGTTCGGCCTTGATTTTCGGAAGATTCACTATCACGAGCCCCAATGCCACGATTAGAATTGCCATTAGCAGTAGGTTGTCTGCGACTACTGTGTTTGTCGATGTGCTTACGAGGCCGAACGGGTACAACTGGAACTGAGTCTGCTGAGAAATCCAACTCTGCACGTTTTCAGTCATCATGCCGACTGCGACTGCGGCTCCTGCGATGACGAATAATAGTTGTCGTCCAGCACCCATTTCCACTCTCCAGATGCGAATCAACGCAGCGAAAAACAAGACGAAGCAAGACGTATAGAAAAGTCCGCGAAGCCAAAACCCTTGAAGGTTATGCTGGTACATCAAGTATGCTGTGCCGAACACTAGAATCATTGAGAAGAGGGCTATCCAGTCTATGCGGATGTACTTGCGAACATCACCATCATACTTCGTAACGGTCTTGCTCATTGATGCTCAGAAGAAAAATGGGTACTATCAGCGGCTTCTGTGCCTAGTCACGAACCATGAGAGCGCCAGTACGGCCAAGAAGAACCCCCAGAACAAGGTTCCAGATGTGTTGTTTTGGACAGCATAGGAGTACACGGTTAACGCAAGAAAGAGGAGGCAAGACAGCGACACGAATAGCTCACGCTTGCCCTCTGACACTGGAAGCGTTGGATGCCAACGGGCCTTCTGTTCCCTGACTTCTGGCAACCAGATGATTCCGGCAGGATTTCCCCAACGTAGCCAATAGGCGAATCCGCGTCTCTTCCGATCTCGAAGCCGCAACTCCATATTCTTTCGGAGGAACTCCCTGTCTGCCGCGTTCGGGATGAATTTCTCGAATATTGTGTGGTGGAATGTTCCGTCTGGGCTTGTGGGGATGTCGCTGAAGAGGAGTGCGGCGAGTTGGATGGTGCGGAACTCGTCTGGGATCTTGTAGAAACTGTGTGCGGTGATTATGGTCACGATGAGGCCGTGCGAGTAGCCTGTCTTCTCCTGCATCTTATGGCGGATTTCCCAGAACCCCGCCATCGACTTATCTTGGAAAGTTTTGCTAGTGCAATCCTCCAAAACCACGACCTGTATCCGCTTGTGAGGCCACTTCTCCGCATCGAGGACCTCATGGAAGCGTTCCCCTGGAACCCTCTGGATTCCCACATTCCCGTGACCATAACGAGTCACAATCCCATGCTGGGGATGATAGAGGAGTGTGTCAACCTTCGCAGATTTTCCGCTCTCTGGGGAACCCATGATTACCACATGTCTTTGCATTATGGCACATTTCTGGCCTTCCCGCATCTCCTCCCAAGTTGGCAGTTGCAGCGAGTCAAAGAAATGCTCAGTATTTTCGTGTATGGTCATGCGACGGCTCGTTTGCTTCGGATCCCTAGAGTCCTTCGTTAAGGCGATGTACTGCTTCGAGTCGATGAGTCCTTCCTCAAAGAGACTCTTGGCAGAGTCGCCCTGTTCCTCTTTCGTCCGTGCAGGTGTAGTCGTCTGAGATAGCGGTTCACCGCAATTCAAACAGTAGACTGCGCCGCGTGGACTCCACACTTGACAGTTCCCGCAACGAACGGAGCCGTTCACATCACGAACAACTTGAGCTAAGACTCATCCACTCCTACAGGTGCAGCCCCGCTTTGACGAGGAAGATGAAGAAGATCGCCCAGAATACCACCATAAGGATCTTGCACACTTTCGCGCTTAAGGTTGCGAGTCCGTAGCCTACCGTTGAGAATATGCCGAGCGTGAACCATAGGACGGTGCTGGCGGGCAACTGATTCATGAGCCAAAGCCACGCTTCCTGTACGGAACCTGAGAATGTGGAAACCTGCTCAAACACCTGCACAAGCATATTCCAGAAACCAAGCAGATCCAAAGTGGGTAGTTGGGTTGACTCTTGCGACACTGGAAGACTACGCATACTGAGAAGTATGAATGCCACGAGCGCAAACAGAGACTTCATGTTCTAGTCACCGTCTCCATGTCAGATTCTGCTCCAAACCTGCCAAACGCTCTTCACCGAGTATCTCTTCGAGAAGACGCTCTGTGCCTCCCTGCCCACGAACCATTTCTTCTGATATTGGCTCCAGCCTTTGATGATTATAGCACCAATAATTCCTGTGTACCCTTTGGAAGAGATGGGGCTCACAGCATTCCCTTGTTAGTTTGCCAGCTCTGAGAGAGGAATAGCCGCAAGAGAACTTCCAGACGCAGACTCCGCATTCCTTGTCCAACCTAATTCACCTCGATGTCTGGTTCCTCTCTAATTCTGACATTTGCGCTTGAGTCATGCTTCCTTGACTCCCTGTTTGGCTAATCCTACGAAAGCGAGTGCCACTGTGCAACTCATCAGACCGCCAAGAACAAGTAATAGGACACCGGAAACGAGAAAGTTCAAGTCCGTGAGTGCTAGAAGCAACGGTCCACCCGCTTCGATGAAAGCTACTCGCCCACTTGGAATGAGCCAGTCATACAGGAGACTTGCACCAAGGCAGACAGAGCATAAGCCTAACACAGCACCTAGCAAGAAATACGCGATGTCAAACTTCATGCTTGTTCGACTCCTCTGATGATTCCGCCCCGTATTTTGAGTGTGCGTGTCATTTTGGTAGTTCTCCGTATAGGTCATTGTAGGCGCGTTCGAGTAGGTGTAGTTTGATTGTGGCTGATTCTCGTCCTCGTTCCCGCTGTTCTTTGAGGTAAGCGATCTTCTTCAATGCTTCATGCTTCAACGCATCCAGCTCATCCGTAGCTAGGGGCGCGTTCTGGCCTAGTTTCTCTGCTATGGTTGTCCAAATGGGGAAGCTACTGGCGCTTCGTTTCTGTTCCGCGAGTGTGTAGAACTCGTCCCGCGTACTTTCTTTCATCCTTCCATACACCTGTACGTTTCAAATTTCCAGTCTTCGGAGTCTTCTCAGCAAATTCTTCAAGTCCTTCACGTAGACTCGATGTACCCTCTGCTGCTTCGCATTGTAGCTAGAGTCTCTCAGAACATCAGACATCGATGTAAGATCGCAGCCGAGCGTGTCCGTCAGCAGGGCGATTTCTTTGCGGCTCAAGCCGAACGGGATTCTCTTACCTTCCTTTGCGGTCATTTGCCTAGCACCTTCGAAGCTTTGATAAATTCTGATTTGCTCACATTGAAAGCAAAGCGTTTTCCGAGTAGTTCTTGAGCAGTCATCTCCGGGATTTCTAGCCATAAGGTGTTCTCTGAGACTTCATCAACTGTTAGCTTTGCTTCCGTGTTAATGGGC
>Ga0315289_10006227_pt1 | contig 17560 bp, 10 predicted proteins | sample YL17G11_40_MG_FD_203452 | JGI IMG/M metagenome (GOLD analysis project Ga0315289, IMG submission 203452) | Sediment microbial communities from Yellowstone Lake, YNP, Wyoming, USA - YL17G11_40 | ecosystem: Environmental > Aquatic > Freshwater > Lake > Sediment | place: USA: Wyoming | collected... | reverse complement strand
TATTGATTTTGAAACATATGCTGGGTATGCCCTTATATAGGCAATAGTGTTCTCTAATAAGTTTCTTGTTATAGGTTTCTTTAGTTCTAAACTATACATTAATGTATAAAATGGATCGGTGGATGTACCGTATACAGTTGCGGTAGATACTTCTATTTCACTATAGGATTGGAGTAATCCATCTGTTTGCAAGAAAACAAAAACATCTCCATTAACCAAAGGATAATGGCTCTTAACTACAATTTGCGTACTACCGCTAGTGCAATCAAATGCGATTAGCATAGGGTACGAATGTAAAAGAGCTAAATCATTTTCAGTATATACTTGTGTTAACTGTTTCTTAAAAATAATTGTATTATCTACAATATCATCAACTTCTTGCAGTTCTTTACTTGGTCCCATTGATATAATACAATCAGGAACAATCCAGGAAGTTGGAGTTTGTAGTTGAATTTTATTATCTCTAGTCTGCGGTGCAGATTGCAATTCAAAGGTATTATCTGGGTTTATAAGTGAGACATCGTTTCCAGTTCTTCTACCGAAACGAAAATCACCACGAAGAATTGTGTCAACATAACGTGGTAAACCACGATGCATAATCTTTAAGTGACTATAATGATTTATAGTGCCATTTATAATATCTTCGATTCTACGTAATCTTCCCACGGAATATTCCCTTTAGAACTGAATTATAATTTTATATAAAACCGCTTTTCTTAAAGTTTTCACTGAAATCGGAAAATGACCAATTGCTAGTAAAAATGTAGTACCTATCTCATTCATATCTGAAGAATCTACCACTTTTGCCCAGACCCCAATTTCACCTAAAGCTGACACAGATTCATCTCTACCTAGTCTGCAATTTATAACAACGGTAGGCGGGTAAGGTCGTTCTATCGCCTCAACGGGTTTTGTAGTACCAACCGTAGGGAAAAATTGATCAATTAAACCAGTTGAGGATGCGTCAATAGACACAATCTTAACTGGGTTTACGCTGTCATACCCACCACGACCAACAGCAAAGCCATCAACTACAAAGCTAATATCTCCCATAGTCATCTTAGCAAAATTAGTTCTACCAGTGTCTGTAAGAACAGCGAATACGGAATCTGGAGTATCTGTAAACATATCGTTTCCTACTTCAATGAAATATAATTACGTGTGTCAACGGTTGATGTAAAAACACCGCTAGTAAACATAGACCCTTTACCAATCCCCATATAAAGATTACCTAACTCATTACATTCGTAGTATCCAATCGGTGCTAGTACATAATTAGAAGATAGTGCATTTTTTACAGCAGGGTTTTCTGAATATAGCACTACTTTATGTAATCCATAAGTTAAACTCTTTGCTCCAATGTAACTTCTACCGTAGGTTGCATCATAGGCATCTACTTGGTCTAATGTGTAATCTCCGATAACAGAAAAATCCTGTAAATCGTGATCATCAACTTTAACTTTAAAGATTCCATGACTTGGTCCTGTTATATAATGTAGTTCAAAAGCAGTACCTAAGAAATAAAATTCGGCTGTTGCATCTGGTGTTAGAGATAAATCAACAAAAGAGTAACAACCCAAATCTACTGCTTTAGTAAAATCTATTGATGATGTCCAACCCCCCGATGTACCAAGTAAAGAGATATTAGATATATCTCGAAAAATACCGCCTACTGGGTATTTTCTATTTTCATTTGTTAAAGGTCCGATGTAGGTAGCAGGTTGAATAAGATCTGCAACCACATTTAAGTAATTATCCGAAGATACATAAGGAGCATATGTAAAGAATTCAAAAGCATCAAAAGGAACTGTATTTGAGATAATTACATCATGAGTTTGATACCTAGCATTTGAAAATAAAGTTAACTTTTTAGTGCCAGTACAAGGTAGTGTAAAAGACACTGGAGCAATAGGAGCACCATCTACAATTACAGTAAAATCAGTATTACTACTAACTAAAATATCTAATCTAGTTGTAAGAACACTAATCCGTAAATCCGTACCAACTGTAATGCTACCAGAATTTACGGAAATATTTTTACCAGAAAGTATACATAGTCCATCAGTACCTAACAAATACCGATCAGCGGCAGTCGTAATGTCACCAAAATCACCAGCAACCCCCATATCAAAACTTTGTGGGAGTAAATAATGAATCTGCGCTAATTCTTCTGTAGGGTACGGGGCATTACTAAGTGTACTGCAAACATGACGTACACTTACAGCACCTGAGATAGAAGGTACTGATTTAAGAACAATGTAATTAGGATCAAAACTTATAGAGTCGATAATACTGCTAACAACTTCACCAGTAGACGCACTTACTATTTGTATAATGTCATTCTCTTTAAAGTAAATAAGTGTTGATGCACCTAATGGAGCAAGATTTATTGTAGCTATAGGATTCATTGGATCTGTATAGTTTACAGAAAGTGTGCCATAAATGCTATTATTGGCATCCATGTTTAGTAGAGAGCCTATCGATTTATTATAGCTTTGCTCCGCTACAGAATAGGATATTCTCCCACCTCTATTTGAAATAGGAAGGTCTATTGTAACTAACTCAGTAGTATCTCTTTTAATTATCCTAGCGGATTGAAATGCCCTACCGCTTTCAAAAAATGCTGTTCTAGCTGTGTCAGATCTTAATAGCCATACACCATAAATAGGCAAGCCAATATCTATTGAAATTGAAACCGTGTGTGCGTAAGTTGAATCTAATCCAGTAGCTATAGGAAGTTTAGTGAACTGTGGTCCAATAACCGAGGATAGCCCACCATTTGGGACACTTACAATAACAGGTGTACCGCCATCCACTGATACATTTAAAATACCTGATATACTTAGGTACTCAACGGATAAAAGTATATCTGTAAAAAATCCAGTTATTACTAAACTACCAGAAGAATTAACTGAAGCACTTCCATTATTTTCTAAATTATTTTTCCAGTCACCATAAAAACAAATCTGAGGATTAAATCTACTGTCTTCATTTTTAATACCCCAAGCTATTTGATTATCAATAGCACTAAATTCATCTGTCTTTCTTGTTAGATTTGAAACACGGATAAACTCTTCATTACCATTAAACTTCATCCCAGATAGTAAAATATCTCTAGGGTTGTTATTTAATTTAATACTGCCATCTCTTGAAGTACCTACAGATTCAATAATGCTATAAGGCTTAAATCCAGTTTTAGCGTCTACAATAGATATAGTTTTATCATCTAGAACATCTGTAATATAGTATTGATTACCACCCCCATCTAGGAAGATGTTACCAATATAGCTAGCGGTTAAACCCACTGATGTATCATATTCAACATTACCTGTTATTGGGTTATATAAAAATCCAATTAAACCTGTATTATCAAACTTAATTTGATCACTAATACCAATATTCTTTTCGAAATAATCTCCTAGAATCGGATCTGTAGCTAACCTATCAAAATCCTCAATACCTGCAATTACGTTAGTTTCTAGAACAGATCCAATGTAGCCCTCAAGATTATCAGTAGTTTTCTTTAAATTAACGTTTTGCTGCTCTTCAGTTAATCTTGTGTCAAAAGAAGCGCCTTTAATATTCTCTAAACTATCTACGACAATCCCAGAAACTACATCCATATTAGGACTAGGGAGCAATAAAGCACCTCTGTCCATATTTTTTATAAAAGTTTTCTTACCAAATATAATCCTAGCTGGTAATAGGTTAATGTCATTTTCAAGTTCAATGTACAGTGTACTTCCCGTGAAAAAACCAAAAGTATCTACATCTGAAGATGTACTAGGATCTAATGGAATAGTACGTAAATCATCCAGCCATAAATGTTTTACTTTTATTGAAAGACTGTTACTATTTAAGTACCCTCTATTACTTGTACCTTCAAGAAAGCTAAAGTAGTTGTTGGCAGAATCTACACCGCCTTTTCCTACAAAAATATCACCGTTTATACTTGGAAATAAAGTAACTATAGTACCTAGAGCAGATAATGAAACCGGAATAGCCGTTGGTATTGCTATTGGATATTCTTCCGTAACGTACCTATTTGTACTTGATGGGGTACCATCTGTTCCAGCAAGTGCATCATTTTCACCTTGGCTTGGTAATCTAGAATCAAGTTCAGTAACATACTTATTAGTCAACCCTAGTGTGCCAGAAGAACCTATAGCGGCAATAGCCTGGTTATCCGTTAAATGAATTTCATTCGAAAATAAATTAGCCCTATGCTTGCCGAGCACTATAGAAAGCTGCCTTGTTTCCGTAATATTTAACCAGCTAATACCATTCCAAGACCATATACTAGGCTGTGTGCCATCACCGGCAGCTACGACATAAAAGTCACCTGCGTAATTAAAATTAGGATCTAATGGCAAGCTATCTATTGCAGACTGAGGTGTATCCTTAACAATACTACCACTATCCAAAGTTAGAACTTCGATATTAATATCGACAGGAGGTAGGCTTGTTCTGTAGTCTACAATCTTAACTGTATTAGCTGTATCATCTACCGCTATTACAAAATAGAAAACACCCGACCCATCTTGAAACAGATCGTTAATAGCAACATTGCTTAAATCAACATTACTGTCATAAGTAACAAATCCACCAGAATACGTGTAAGTTATTAGACTTGAATTTTTATAAGTATATTCAAAAGATTTTGGTATAACACCCCTAAGTGCGCTTCTACCACGAATATCTTGAATTTCTCGAAGAGAGTAACTAATTCCTGTTTGCGGTACTTCCGTGTCTAATGAAGTTAAAGTTACTGCGCCAAATACAACATAATCATCCTTTGTAACATATTCATTAAAATAGGATGCCTCAAAACAAACCATCTCTAGTATTGAGGGTGCATCTTGTATGTGCTTGGCGTTAATTGCAATAATGTTAGTTTGATCTGGGATTACAGTTACCTTTTCACTATTATCCGAGATACATAACATACCATCATTAGAAATAAGCGTAAAAGGTTGAACATATACACAATATTCACCAGCTACAGGTACTATAGAAACCACAGATCCATCATATTTAGTTAATACAGTAGTATTTATGGATGCAGGTTTTACGCTTGTACTTATTGTAACGATAGTAAAACTATACTCATCAGGGAGTATCGAAGTTATTTTATAATAAACACCGCTACCATCCCTAAAGTAGTCATTAACACTGAAGTATAAATCAAGAGGTAGCGTAAATTGAACAATACCCGTTGCAGGTGTGTAGGTGTATGGCACTAAATCAGTATTTAAAAATACCCAAGGATTTGATTCAATTGTACCGCCAGTTAAAATACCTTTAGTGAATAGTGAACTAAATCTTTTATTAAGATGTTCTGTGCTATCACTATTTTGCCAAGTAAAAATTGAAGATATAGTCATGGTTCCACCTTAAATATATTTAACTGCTGTGTAATTTAAATAATAATTATCTGAATCTAGAGGTTGATTCCAAGCAATTGTAAAATAAGTACGATCCTTTTTCTTAATTACAAGAGGTATAAAACATGGATACCCATCTGTGGTGTTCTCAATTGTACAAGGAATTGCATATTTAGTATCATCAAATGCTTTTGTTAAGTATACGGTAATTTCCGTAGAATTTTCTGATAGCTTAACTCTTTGGGATCTTGTCTCTTGAATTATTGTTCTCGTAACAGGTACTTCTTCTTTTATGATAGCACCTGTGTCGAAGTTTCTCTCGTCACGTACCCAATCGAAACCGTAACAAAAATCACCCATTCCATCTTTACGCTTATACCCAAGACTAGGTGTGTAGCATAGTTTACCACTAGAGTTGGCTTCATAAATAGTGTCAACATTAATAACAAAACCAGCACTAGCAACATTTCTAAGAGGAGGGTTTGATAATTTTATACTTAATGTATACATATTATCTGATATTTCATCGGTAGAATCCAGTAATCCTGTTATAGAAAACTTTCTTCTCACTGTGGTTGCAGAATACATATCAACAGTACCAGCAACAATCCCAACGATATTTACACCTGGGAAATTTGTAGTCGTTACTAAATTTCCATTGAGATATATATAAGGCTTACCACAATCATTAGCTGCAATATACTCTACTTCAATACCAGATCCTAAAAACGTATACTCAAAATAATCATCTTGTTGTGCAGTAGATATGTACCTACCCCATTTATCATTCATACTAAAATTAAAGTCATCATAACTCCAACCGTTACCAACAAATACACCACCCATTATATATGGATCGACCGCAATAACACCTGTTGATAAAATAGTACCACTTGATGGGATATAGTCTGCTATTAGATTTTGAGTACCTAATAAACTTCCCTCAATCTTTGTAGAGTGTGTAGGCTCGTACAAAATAAACCCAGAAAACTTAGTACCCGCTGCGTTTGTAATATATATTTCATGGGTTTGGTAACGAGCATTGGACCACCCCATAAGGTTTAGTAAACCACCACCAGCAATACTAACATCATATAAAGGACACCCATCAATTGAAAACTGAGCGGATGTGTCTGCTATATTAGATAGTAATAAACATAACTGAGATGCAACGGCACGAATACGAATAAATGACGTATTGTCAACAAGTTCTAAAGCTGTATCCATACCATCAATACCAGTAGTGATAAACCTTACGTTCTTTGCAACAAGAGATGTAGTTCCATCCTCTACTGTAAATATTCTATCCGCTATTTTTGTAGGCAATGTCGGGTCTGTAAATAAATCTATTAATAACCTAGAACTTAAATCTGTTGTAGTAAATCTATTATACTCCCTAATAGCGTCTTGTGATTCCGTTGTCGTACTAGCAACATGGACAAGCATACCCACAGTTCCAAGTGCAAAAGGAATTGCAGAGTAGAAAGTAATTACGGTATTTGTTGTTACTACAATTGTATTAATTCTTAGAATGGTCTCGGATGTTGCTGTAATTAGTTTAACAATATCCCCATTACTGTAGTTTTTAAATTTATTTAAACTACCAGATACTTCAAAAGTATCAGATCCCGTAACACTTCCTGTAGGAGGTAACGCACCATCAAAATCAGATAAAGTTGTTGTCTTGGAGGACACCACTAGGTTTCGATTAATATATTTTGTGTCAACAACCCCACGAGTTCTTAATGCACAAGATGTAGTTGTCGCTGATGTAATACTATCTTGTTTGTATAAATCAGATTGAACGAAAGCACGACCCGATAATATTTTGATATTATCTACATTTTTATTAATAAGATCAAACCCGTAAACAATAAACGGATCTGCCGCATCATCAATAATTAATTCTACTGTATGCGGTATATCTGAAGATGCACCTTCACAAAGTTTAACGTATTGCTGACGCACTTCAAAACCCTTATCAAAAATTGAAGGTATTTGAGTTGATAAATCTAGTGTACTTGGAGCACCACCATCTAAAATAACTGATGTACTTGGAGAGCCGCTAGAAAGAGATGTTAATAAATACAGGTCAGAAAAGAATCCTGTAATTAAAATCCTACCTTTTCCTGTTAATACGACTTGGCTTCGATTTCCTTCACCAATGTTTTGAAAACCACCATAAAAACGCACTCTGTTTTCTTTAAAGAAAGCCGAATGCAAAGGTGTTCTAATTTGAAATGCAATGTTATTTGTTACTGGGTGGAACTCGTTAGGTATGATTTCAACTTCCCTGCAAGATATACGCTCCCTGCCTACAAGTGTTTGCAATAAAGCTAAATTTATCTGTCTTGGGTTATTGTCGGTCTTAACGCTACCATACACAGTAGACGTTACGCTAGTTCCTACCGTAACAGGTATACTACCACTTCTTTTTAATATTTTAATATTTTGTGTGTCAACGATCTGAGAAATAATAAATTCATTTAAATTACTGTCTACGAAAACATCGCTACCAATTGTAATACCAGAAGTATCTATCGGACTAAAGTAAGTTATAGTTCCTGTGTCACGGGTATACGCAAAACCTACCAAAGATACATTTTCATATTTATAATAATTAGGTATTCCTATATTCTTAACGAAATGTCCTAGAAAATCTGGAACACCTTCTACTTTAGAAAAGTCGCTAACAACATGGTCTGCCATAAATACAGAGCTTACATATTCTTTTAAATCAACAATATCTTTTCTAAGCTCAATATTTGATTCATTGGTAGGTACAAGATCGTCCCAAAGTCTGCCTTTTACATTCTCAACTTTCTCTATAACATCATATGCAATTTGGGCACTCTCTGGATTTCTATTTAAAAAAGCATTAGTCGGCATTATAGTACGAGAATTATTATCCTCAATACCTCTTGTCATCAATTGTCTTTTTAAATAAACAAGTCTGAAATCGCTATCTGGTACACCGCTGCATTTTAAATATAAGGTATGATCTACTGTATTATTTCCAATAAAAAACCCATCATCATCAACCATTGGGTCTATAGCTTGCTGCGAATCAACAGGTATCGTACAATTACTGTCAGTATATACGCCAGTAATATAAATACCTAAACCATCTGCATCTTTGACATATTCACGATTTTTTGTGCTATGATATAGTCTAAAAAATCTTGTTGCAGGTACTTGTGTTTGTTGTTCTACACCTACAAAAACAAGTCCAAATTCATTCAAAGCGTCATCACTAGACAAAATTTGAATTACATCTGAGTTTGGTGTCTGGTAACTTATTTCAGTAGGTACCGCCCAAGGGTATTCTTCAAATATGTATCTATTTATTGATGAAGGTATACTAGTAGAAAGACCTGCACCTACAAGGGCATCGTTTTCATTTTGAGTTGGAATTCTAGGATCATTCCAATCTACAATGGGATTATCACGAGATAATCCCATACCCGATGTTCTATGTCCATCTGGATCTGACATAGCCTCTTTTTCAAGATCGGTAAGATGCTTCTCATCAGTAAATAAATTTGCCCTATGATTTGCTAAATCTCTAGCTATGGATGCAGAGTCGGTTAAAACAATCCAACTTGTACCATTCCACCCATAAATATGAGGAGGTGCATCTGTGTTACCTAACCCATCAGCAACTGACCATAAGTCACCAGCCTTATTATCTTTTGCTGAAGGTAGAAAAGCTTTATCTGTTACATAACCCCTAACAATATCCCTACCAATTTTATCAACAATATCTCTATCTGAGAACTGGATATATGATGATAAAACAGAAGACGCATCTACTGGAACATTGACTGAACAAAAAGATATATAATCTTCTCTATCGATAGCCGATTCAAATGCACTCTTCTCAATAGCGTGAAATGAAATATCAGGATTTTTATTTTCATAATAAATAGCTTTTATTGCTATATATGTAACTTGACCTGCTGGTGTTTCTAATCTGGTATAGTCAGATGTTTCCTCAACAACCATACCTTCTTTATTAACTAACTTCCAAGGAGCTTGTATATCAACCTTAAGCTGATTAGGAACAGGTGTTACGTTACCACCATCAAATATACCTGCCTTTATTAGGCCAACATATCTGTCATTTATATCTTTAGTTAAATCTAAATTTCTAAACTTTAATAGTGTTCTTAACACAATAATGCCCCTTAATAATTAACTAGCACTCGTATTGCCCTTATTTCTGCATCTGTCTTTACCACTAGTGGTGTATTTGCAATCGCAAATAAGAAAGACTGACCGATTAAAGGATCTCCAGCAATTGGTGAATAGGTATATCTTGCTATTAAACCTAGATTAGATAATGGTCCTACAGCATCTAATGAATCTAAAAAACACAAATATTCAACACAATAAGGTGTTATTAATGTTTTAGACTGAACTACTTTAGGTCCAAAAGATTGTTTAGGTAGTGATGTATTTGAAGGGTCTGGTGTCAATGCCACCTGAACATCACCAGGATCATGACCACCTTCTCCTGTCACAAATTCCGTAATAGTAAATGACCTGCCCATTTGAAGCATATCAGCGAGTTTACTACGTCCAACATCAGTTATTGTTGCAATCAGCGCCTGTGCCATGTTAACTCTCCAATTTATTCATTATTCAATAAAAGTTTTCTTATACAAAGGTCTTCCAATATCTTTAGGCTCGACCACTTCAACAACTTGAGATTTATTATTGGGTAGCATCTCAAATATCCTAATAGGGATTAATAATCTTCGAGATACATATTGAGCATCATTAATCGCCTCTTGGAGATCACCGTACATATTGTCACGTTGCCTTGCTTCCAACCCTAAATAAAACATACTCTTCACTCCTAAATTATTACCTAAAACTAAATTAACACAATATTATGAAAAACTAACCCAAGCCCCATAAATATTTATACTCGACCCAGAAGCATTCGATATATTAAATCTTAAATAAGTATACAAAAATGCCGAAATGTCATCCATAAATAAAGTATTAAACCCATTGGACGATGTTGTTACTGAATATAATAAGTTTGAAGCTATGTCATAAACCGAGAAAGTAATGTCTCCTGTAGTTTCGACATAAAATTTACATTCTCCGGTTTGAAAAGAACCTATAGGCACATAACCAATATCTTTGTCTAATCCATCTGCTAATGTAATTTTTTGATTAGAGATTGTTACAGTAGTCGGACTAACGCCCTGTAGTCCAGTTTCCCCCATCGGTCCTGTTACATATATAGCTACGCCTGTTTCTCCTTGGACTCCGGTCTCACCGAAACCTTGTGGTCCTGTTTCACCCCTAGGTCCAATTAGCCCTGTTTCCCCTTGAATCCCAGCTCCTGTTACACCATCAATTCCTGTAAATCCATATGGACCAGTTAAACCCATCGGACCGACTGGTCCTGTAAATCCATATGGTCCAGTTGCACCACGTTCCCCTTGAATACCTTGTGATCCAACACCAGTAGCTCCTTGTATGCCGTAACCTGTCTGCCCTTGAATTCCAGTAAATCCGAAATACCCTTGCTCCCCTTGTACGCCTTGTATCCCCTGAGAACCTGTAACTCCTTGCAGACCAGTAGACCCAATACCAGATAAACCGGTCTCTCCTTTAGCCCCCGTATCTCCTTGTGGGCCACCAAGAGGACCAGTAGCTCCACCAAGACCTGTTACGCCCTGACGACCGTCAATACCAGGAACACCTCTAGGTCCTGCAACACCTGTATCTCCTTTAAAACCAGCCGCACCTGTACTTCCTTGTGGACCACCAAGAGGACCAGTAGCTCCAACCAAACCTGTGACACCTTGCAGACCAAAACCTGTGTAGCCAATTGGTCCAATTAAACCTGTTGCTCCTTGAATACCGGCACCAGTTTCTCCTTTAGCACCAGTAGCTCCTTTTAATCCAGTCTGCCCGACAGGTCCTTGTCGTCCAGTAGGTCCTTTAACCCCAGTAAAACCAACAACCCCTGTAGAACCTTGCTGCCCTGTTATACCAGATAGTCCGGTAACCCCACGAGCACCTGTTTCACCTTTAGCACCGGTCTCACCACGCAATCCAGTAAGACCACGAGGACCACCTCTTGGACCAGTAACACCTCTTATTCCAGTAGCACCACGCTCCCCACCCGAAGGGCCAGTAACACCAGAAATACCTGTCTCACCTTTTATTCCCAAACCAGTTACACCTTGAACACCTAATCCCATCAACCCAGTAGCACCTGCAACACCAGTAGCTCCAATATCTCCAACAGAAATAGTATGTACTACTACTCCATCAAAATATTTTAACGAACCTTCTACAGTATTTAGCCATAGTTGATTAGTTGTCGGTGTGGTAGGGTCGCTGCTTCTAACTTGAACACCATTTTCACTTATTAATTCCTCTTGCTTGCCAAGATGTGTCTTTTCCATGCGTAGTTAACTCCCAAATTTAATCTAAATATATTTTAGTAGTTTTAATTATATTATCATCACCCACTGTAACCCACCAAACTGAACCATCATCAGCAGCAATATAAAGAGTATCTGTAGCAAGTGCATCAGCACTGATAGATGTTGTAGTTTGTATTAATCCTTCATCGGTTATGGAAAAAGATACCGTAGACATATCAGGTTTAGTTAATTCATAATTAAATAAACGCAGACTTGTATTTGATACAGATTTAGCAATAAGTGTTTGACTATCCGCATGAACACGAATATCCCATCTAGTACCGTTAGGGCTATCTAATACAAAAAGCCAAGCTGTTTGCATATATCCGCTAACCTGTATGTTTGATGGTATTTCTATTTCATAATTCTCAGTTTCAACAATCTGTGTGTACCACCCGTTTTTATACGAGCAAATATCTCCGGTATATGTTGTAGAAGGTATTACAAAAGTATCTAAGGTGTGATGTATGGGGTAATCTTGTTCAAATCTACCAGTTAATGATAAACCAACCCACCCATCTGAATAAGGATCTATTGGATCTAAATCAAATAGGACATTACTATCGAAAGGAACCCCAGAATCAAAATGTTTCCTACCGTCACCAATCATACTATTTTCGGTAATATATAAATCAAATGTGTAGGCAGCAGCACACATATTTATGGTTAGTACACTTTGGATTAAAGCATCTATGTATATTGATGAAAAACAAGAAGATGATGCTTGTGATGTTAAGTAATTTGGAGAGCTATCAAAATTAAATAAATGTTTTTGAAATAAACCTTGATATTTAAAGGCTACTTCCATTTCGTTTACATTTAATACTTGGTATAAATCCGGTTGATTAGAAATATAATGTAAAAATGCTACCCAATTTGACATACTGGTATTAGGTACCCAAACATGAAGTTCTCTTCCACCAAATTGAGATGCTGACTTCGTCCAAGGATCTAATGATGGAAAAACCTCAAAAGAGTCTTTGTCCATATCTTTATATATAGGTGTTACCAAACTTAATGCTTTTGCCAACTCCGCAACACCTAACTCAGTGCCAACCGAATGTATTAAACCTTTGGTTAACATTCTAATAGCTAGTGTCCTCAAAGAGGAAATGTCGGGTAATAATTCTTGAAAATAAATAAAAGGTTCTACTAGTCTTGTGGAAACCCTAGAGTTGATAATACTCTTTTGATCATCAATTATTCTAGTAGATACTGAGTACAAAACCCTAGCAAATGATTCAAAAAGAGCAGCAATTGTAGTTGCGTTAATAATTAAATAAGCGGTATCGACATCACTGTCACTCGAATAAACCGTAATGAAATTTGCGCCACGGCTAAGTTGAATATTATATTTGGTGATAGAAGATGTCGCTACAACTGTATGGTAAACTTGCTTTTGCCGTACATCTACACCGCTGCCAAATTCACCAGATTGGTTTACATCTATATTTAGAACCTCACCGATCCTATCAGTTTCAATTCTAAGTATTGCAGGTTGAGGTGTAAAAGGTAGTACATCCCCACCAAGTAAATAGAATACCCCTTTTGGTGGAGTCCAAGGCGTATTCCCAGATGCCATATCATTTACGACATCTGCGTATATACTTTTTTCAATAGAAATTCGTATCATCAAATCACCTGTATCTTATAGTAATTTGCGTTAAATACAGATACTTCGCTCTTAGAGAAGATCATAGGCTCAATTGTTGACAGTGATCCTGTAGACCTTCTAAATTCTGTTAAAGTAAATTTCTGAATACCGGATATGTTTGATAAGACTTGTTGGCGCACAACATCAGGGTATACGATTTCTGTGTATTTAGTAAAAGTAAAAAGGTTTGCTAAATAGGATCGTAAATTAGCTTCCACTTCGGTTGAGGAATAAGATGCTAATGTTTGCACAGTACCGCCTAAGACCGGATATATTGGAAACGGGCTTCTTACTAACATATCAGTGTTAAAGTAATACTCATCTCCACCGAAAACTACATCATGAACATCGTTTAATACCTGATTGTAATTATATTGAATTGTAACCACATCCCCTGTCACTAAGGATGTATCGAGTACAATATAATCTGTAGACGCTACCGAATAGCCAGTTTCTGGGCTGGTGTCTATAACTAAGGTATATGTCATCCCTGAAGTGTTGTTTACAGTTAAACTTGTTATACTTGTAGCTGGTACTTTTTCTAAAGGAATTTGAGTCTCACCACCTAGGGCTGTATACACTTGCTCAAATGATTGAATATTATTGCCTATGCAATATATATCTAAAGCAGGTTTTACTGTATTTCTTCTAAACTCTTTTTCATAAGGCTGAACCACAACAACATCTGTAACAATTTCAGGAAGTGCGTTTGTAATGGAAGAAGATATACCACCAGGCGCTCCCTGATTAACCCCAAGTAGTTCTGACTTTAGCCGATCTATCTGTGATTCACGACTTTCAGATCCTAAACCGCCCCTAGATTTTGTTCTATTTTCAGTTGAATCAATACCAGTTACAGGCGTTGTAAGCGCATTTATTCTATTTTCTGGTAAGTTGTATTGTGTTCCAACTCCAATAGAATTTACTAACAAACCTATCTCGTATGTTTTTCTAGTAGCATTGTAATATGAAGGTGCTGATGCTGCTAGTATTGTTCCACTAGTTAGAACCCTATACATAAGATCACCACCAGCGTTAGAAACAATAGTACCAGCGGGTATCGTTATATCCGTTAAAGGTTTTGTAAATCTCATAAAATATTGAATATGAGAGGAGGGTTTACCACCGCCAGGAGAATCCCCATAATTAGCAAGAGCATTTTGCACTTCGGTGTCTGTAATACTTGAATCAAATTGTAATGTAAAAAGCTGACGTAATGACTCAGCATCCTCTGAAGCGTTTGCTAACTGACCAGATTGAGGGTTTATAAATATATCTGGAATAGGACCTTGCTCTACGTCTAAAGTCCTATCCGTTTGCTGAATGGAATCTTTAAGATCTTTTTTTATATCATCAGCCGTTTTAGCCATTACGTTACCCCTAATATCATATTTTTATTAAACTAGCTGGGTTTAATAAATGATTTAATTGCGTTGGTTGGATTTTAGCCTGATCTACAATTGTTACAGATTGACCGTCAGCAAAAATCACTTCAACTAAAAAAACTAAAGTCGATAATCCTACTAATCTAGTTTTTATTTGATTTACCTGATAAAGTTTACCATCTATTTCAGTGTCACGCTGTTTTATAATAAGACGATTGATAGCTTCTGTTAAAAATTGCTGAATAATACTTTCCGTAAGGTAACTAGTGCTGTTACTACTTGAAAAGTTCATTAATTCATCACCTTCATCGTGGTATGAATTATATTCTATCAAAATAGCCCTAGCTACATTTTGAGATCCTTCTTCAATCGAAGATACTGTCTCTAAAATACCAGTACCAAGAGTTGGCACTAAATCACCGTTGGCTACCTTTAAAGTAGTCATGATAACCCTCCAAAAGATGCGGTTCCTACCGGTGTTTGTTTTTCTTTAGATGTCTGACCTGAGTACGTTGAAAGTACATTTTGCCATGATGATAATTCTTTTTGAGTGTCATCATCTATTTTATTTGAAGTTAATAACAGTTGTAACAATTTAGTGAGGTTTTGTTCATGGAACGCTTGATCTCGCTGCATAGTTATCATGTTTACTGATCTTGAAATAGATCGTATCATTAAATTCAAATCAATAATACCTGCGTATCTTGATGAATCATCCCCATCAGTTACGATATCATTTTGCATTTTTGAATACCCGTCTAGCACAGTATCCATTTCAGAGATACGATCAGTCGTATCTTGCAATCTAACTTGAAGATACGTGTCTAATAATGCATCACGATCTTTATTAGCTGTCTGTATTGAGGTAACTTTTTTAATCCAAGATAATATTTTTTGCTTTTGTTCTTGCGTTTGAAGGATTAAAAACCCTTCCATATCTTCAGAAATAGGAACCATAAGCTTATTGGGAAGAAGATAATATTGTGGCTTATCATCAAGCATTTGTTGCTTAATTTTATCTAACTCAGATGTATTCCAATTTACAGCCATTGTTATCTCCCCACAAAATTAACACCAACATTAAGAACTGATGCGTTCATAAAGTTGGCCGCTGCTTCTGACTGACACCCAGAACTACTTTTGAACTGTGCCAATTTTTCAGCAGATGCCCTAACAGATAATCGAACCTTAAGGATATCCTTCCCGAAATCCTCAAGAACTATCGACTGAAAGGTCGCAACACTTTTTAAACTATTCAAGGCTGTACTTAATTTATCACCAAGCTCGAACTTAGGCAACTTACATACAGTAGGAAGGTTTACTTGTGCTACGCCTAGTATGCTATTTAAAAGATCTACTGGCATACATAATATCTTTTCCAGTAAATCAGATATCCACAATTTAAGTTTATTTAAAAAAGATAGTAAACCAGCCATCATCTTCAACAATAAATTATAAAGACGGTCTAAGATTGTAGGATCTACAGCTATGTCCCAGTTTATAGCACACTTTAATAAGGATGTGTTAAAATTACCACCGCCTATTAAGGTCAAATAATCAGATAAAAAGGCATCTAGTTTTTTCTTTAGGGCTATTAAAGTTTTTTGGGCAGCACTGATCGCAAGATTAATCGCCTTAATAGCTTGTTCAAATAAACCTACTATAATGCTTATAACCTCAGACAATGGTCCTGCTATACTTTGTGGATAAAAATCTAATAGTTCCCTAAATGCGGCAGCAACTCTTTTTCTTCGTACTGCAAACCCCATTGTTTTTTCTGGATCAGCCCACCCAGTAATAATACCGCTAGGACTTGACGATGGAGCACCTTCTGAAATACTGTTATCGGTTACAGCAGGAGAATACCTCCCTATAAAACTTTCTAAATATTTCCTACTAAGTAAAAGATTATTTTTATTTACACCATTATTTAATGCCTTTTTGGTGTCATAAAGGTCTGCATACATCTCAAGAAGTTGTTTTTGTGTTTTTGACACACTGGTATTAACTTTTTTATTACTAATGTAAGTTGATCCAAAAGAAGATGCATTTAATACTTTTTGAACTTTTTGTAAAAATACTTGGTCTGTAACATCAAAAGAAATACCGTCCACATCCTGCCGCTGTTCCAGTAAGTATTCAATCTCAGAATCTTTATGTTTTTCAGATAAAAGAGAAATCGTTTCTTTTTGCTGCAAGGTAGAAACTTGAAATAGGTATAAAGAAATAATATTTTTCATATCTATTTCGAGTTGTGTGACACCTTTAATAAGGTATGTAAACGCTGATTTTTGTTGGGAACTTGGTGAAATACCCCAAGTTCTGCTCACAAAATCTATATAGTCTATAAGTTTAGATGCGGCTAAAGTGACATCTGAAATTAAGGATTCAATATCACTAGAATTAGTTATATAAAAATCATTTCCATCTAAAATGGCATTTAGTTTATTTCCAGTAAATCCATACTTAACATATTTCTGTATTGCTGGAGCACTGTTATCAATAGTCTGGTAATGAAATACGTTTGGTATAATCTCATACGAATTTGCGGATAATTCACTCATAGGCTTATCCATACCAAGATATGACCTAGAAAGAACTATTGTACTATTATCCCTAGTTATGGCGTAATCATTATATGTTAAATATTTTTTATTTAGACTAGTTTGAATGTCATTAAAA
>Ga0315289_10006226_pt1 | contig 17560 bp, 13 predicted proteins | sample YL17G11_40_MG_FD_203452 | JGI IMG/M metagenome (GOLD analysis project Ga0315289, IMG submission 203452) | Sediment microbial communities from Yellowstone Lake, YNP, Wyoming, USA - YL17G11_40 | ecosystem: Environmental > Aquatic > Freshwater > Lake > Sediment | place: USA: Wyoming | collected... | reverse complement strand
TAATTCTTAGGTCAAGTTTTCATTTTTCATACCGATTTAATTATTGTATTAACTTCACCTTATTATTTTAGGGTAAGAAATGAAAGGAGTCAAAAATGGATAAACTCCAAAGAGAGATAAAAAAAGTGCAAAAAAGAGATTGGCAGCTTTGGAGTTTAATGATTTTTCTCTTTCTGATTTTTACCAGCTTTATTGTGCTGATCATTTTTTATTCCGACCTGCAGGAGATCTTTTCGGAGCGGATTGACGCTTTCATGTTTAATTTTCTCTTAGTTGGATTTGTAGCTCTCTCTTTATTATTCATTGGCTATGTAGTGGTGAAGGAAATCGCCGTAAAGAAGCTTCAAAAGTATTTGGTCGAAGAAAGGATTGTCTCTCAGGTGTTGGAGAAACGTTTTGGCGAACTTACCGCTTTATTCGAGTTAAGCAATCTGGTCAATTCCCAGCTCGATCTTTCCGCCATATTGGATATCATATCCAGCAAAGCCTTAAGGTGCCTGGGCGGAGATCAATCTTCGCTTTTCCTTTATGATCCACAAAAGAACAGACTTCGCTGTGTCTCAGTTTGGGGCTCCGAACACGAATTGGTGAAAAATGCCGAAATCGAGATCGGAAAAAGCGTTGCCGGATGGGTGATGAAACACGGAAAGCCCTTGCATTTAGGTGAAGACCTGGAGGCTTATCAGTTCGCAGATTTTGTGAAAAAGAGAAAGAAGATCACCTCCAGTTTGTGTGTTCCCTTGATGGTTAAAAACAAGGCTAAAGGGGTCTTAAATGTCAATTTGATGGAACAGGTTGGAGATCCCTCAGCAGGCGGGGATAGAAAATTCACGGAGAATGATCTGAAGCTGATCTCCATATTTGCTGAAAATGCCGCCATCGCCATCGAAAAGGCGGAGCTTTATGCGGAGCTGAAGAATAAGACCGAGACTTTAGAAAAGACTATAGAAGAGTTAAAAGCCACCCAGGATCAATTGATTCAGTCAGAGAAGTTAAGGGCTTTGGGAAATTTAGCCTCAGGTGTGGCGCACGATTTCAATAATATCTTAGCCGCAATTTTGGGAAGAACCCAGCTTCTTTTGCGGAAGGTTCAAGATCCGGAGCTTTTAAAATGGCTCAAGGTGATCGAGCAGTTGACCAATGCCGGAGCGGAGACGGTGGAGCAAATCCAAAAATTCGCCAGAACCCATAGAGCTCGCTCGGAAAAAGACTTCAGTGAATTAAATATAAATGGGATTGTGCAAGAGGTTTTGGAAATAACCAGACCCAAGTGGAAAGACGAGGCTGAACTTAAAGGGATGAAGATTGAGATCCAAACAGATTTAGGGAAGCTATCCCAACCCATAGGAAATGCCTCTGAGATCAAAGAGGTATTGACCAACATGATCTTCAACTCCATCGAAGCTTTGCCCGAAGGGGGTAAAATCACTATAAGAACCAGGATGCGAGGAGACGATGATGTCCAGATTTCGGTAACGGACAACGGCTTGGGCATGATCGAAGAGGTGAAGAAAAAGGTATTTGAGCCATTTTTCACCACCAAAAGGGACAAAAGGAATGGGCTAGGTTTAAGCGTAGCTTACGGGATAATCACCAGACATAACGGAGAAATAAACGTGGAGAGCCAACCCGGAGAAGGGACCACCTTTACCATCAAACTTCCAACCAAACAAAAGGAATTAGAGAAAGTTGAAGTCGCGTAGGTCCGAAATGGCGAACCCTTTCGGATCCATCCTGAAGAATGAATTCTTTAGAGTTCATCTCTGAAGGACAAAGAATCCCACCATCCGCTCAGTCTTGTTAGCATACCCCAATACTGCCAGATTATGTGACTCAACATATTGGCAAAGCGCCACCAGCCTCAGTCGGTGTTTGATTTGATAAAAGGCGACAACTTGATTCAACAGTTTATTATAGTTTCCTTCAAAATTCTTTCTTTGTTCGGAGAGTGTTGCACCCCTCTACGCTAAGGGGTGGGGGTTCAACCCCCACCCTAACAGGTAGCAAATATTATATTTAATTATTTTCGCACCCATTTATTTCTCCCAAATTTATCCGATAAAGTAAACTACAGAGATTAGTCATTTAGACTATTATTCAAAATTCAAAACACGCTTCACCATTTCTTTCTTTACCATGATTGGAGGGGCACATGGAAAAATTCAAATCATTTGTGCTGAAGCACTTTGAGGAACTGCTGGTTGTGACGATCGGGTTGATGATCATAGTCGTCAACTTTTTCGTCATACAAAAGTTAGCTTTCTTGAATTTCTACTATCTTCCCGTTTTGGTGGGCGGGTATGTGATGGGCAGAAAGATGGCTATACTCGCCAGCCTATTTTGCACGGCGCTGATAGCATTTTCTGCCATCAACAACCCACAAATGTTTTTAGTTGAAAAAGGCGCATTGCTTTTGGCCACTGATCTTATGGTTTGGAGTGGCTTTTTGATTTTGACCGCTTATATGGTGGGCACGCTTTACGAACAAAAGGAAAAGAAAATTTCCGAGCTTAGAAATGCTTATATCGGCGTGCTTGAAATATTAGCCAAGTATCTTGAGTCCTATGATCGGGACACCCGAAGCCATTCCTTGAGAGTGGCGGATTATGCCTCCAGCATTGCCGTCGCTATGGATCTTTCCCAAACTGAGGCAGAAAACATAAAAGTTGCCGCCCTTTTACATGACATAGGTAAAATTGACATAAGCTCTGATCTGATAAAAAAAGCCGCTTCTCTGTCAACCGAAGAAAAAGAGATCATAGCCTCTCATCCCCATAAAGGGGTAGAGTTATTGTCTGCGGTGGGAGGGATGCTCAAAGATGCCATGCCCATAGTGGAAGCTCATCACAGTTTCTTCGTTGAATGCAAATCGCTAGAAGATAGAAAAGCCAAAAATATTCCCTTAGGTGCAAGAATATTATCTGTGGCAGATAGTTTCGACGCCATGGTCACCGACCGACCTTATCGTAAAGGCATGCCCCTTTGGGAAGCTATGGGGGAATTGGAAAAGTGTTCCGGCACCCAGTTTGATCCCCAGGTGGTAGATGCCTTTAAAAGAGTATATGCAAAAGACTATGCGGAAAAGGTTGAAGTCGTTTAGTGTCTGATCACAAAACACTCGTTGAAATGTTGGTCGAGGGTGCCCCCACCCTCTACCATCAACAATTGTAGGGGTTCGATTCATCGAACCCGTTCTCCGAGGTGTCACAACCCGGTTCTGCCACCTCTGGAATCTTTCCCCAACACCCAACACCTCTCACCTAACACCTATCACCTTCCACCTTTGACCTGCTTTCAACATCCCGGCGGTGGTCCTCCTACAAACAGATAGTTGATTAGATAAACCACATCATTGATGTTAACTACTCCATCGGAATTGGCGTCTCCCGCCTGCAAAGGCTGAGGAGCAGGTCCACCTATGAAAAGATAATTTATCAAAAACACAACGTCATTTATATTGATCACCCCATCTCCGTTGGCATCGCCCCGGACCCAAGAATGTTTTGTCCACTGTCCAATATATACCGACACCTTACCCCCGGCGGTGGTAAACCCTCCCCCCGCAATCAGATTGCTATTATAGACCGCCAAGGCAGAGACACCGTTATTCATCCCCGACCCCAAGGGGGACCAAGAGGAACCGTCCCAGGAGGCGATATAATTAGCACTCACGCCTCCGGCGGTGGTAAAATATCCCCCTGCAATTAGCTTGTTGTCATAGACCGCCAGGGCATAGACACTGGAATTCATCCCCGACCCCAGGGTGTCCCAGGAGGAACCGTCCCAGGAGGCTATACGATTGGCAATCACGCCCCCGGCGGTGGTAAACCCTCCCCCCGCAATCAGCTTGTTGTCATAGACCGCCAGGGCACGGACATCGTAATTCATCCCCGACCCCAAGGAGTCCCAGGAGGAGCCGTCCCAGGAGGCAATATAATTAGCACTCACGCCCCCGGCGGTGGTAAACCATCCCCCCGCAATTAGCTTGTTGTCATAGACCGCCAGGGCATAGACAGGGTAATAATTCATCCCCGACCCCAAGGGGGACCAGGAGGAACCGTTCCAGGAGGCTATATAATTAGCACTCACGCCCCCGGCGGTGGTAAACTCTTCCCCTGCAATCAGCTTGTTGTCATAGATCGCCAGAGCAAAGACAGAGCTATTCATCCCCGACCCCAGGGGGGACCAGGAGGAACCGTCCCAGGAGGCAATACAATTAGCACCAACGCCCCCGGCGGTGGCAAACCATCCCCCTGCAATCAGCTTGTTGTCATAGACCGCCAGGTCAGAGACATACCTATAGTCTCCTCCCCCCATCCCCGATCCCAAGGGGGACCAGGAGGAACCGTCCCAGGAGGCAATATAATTGGCACTCACGCCCCCGGCGGTGGTAAACCATCCCCCCGCAATTAGCTTGTTGTCATAGACCGCCAGGGCATAGACCGAGGGAGAGTCTCCCCCCATCCCCGAGCCCAAGGGGGACCAGGAGGAACCGTCCCAGGAGGCAATATAATTAGCACTCACGCCTCCAGCGGTGGTAAACCCTCCCCCTGCAATCAGCTTGTTGTCATAGACCGCCAGGGCATAGACCCAGCTATTCATCCCCGTGCCCAAGGGGGACCAGGACGAACCGTCCCAGGAGGCTATGTAATTGGCAAAAACGCCCCCAGCGATGGTAAACTCTCCCCCCGCAATCAGCTTGTTGTCATAGACCGTTAGGGCAGAGACATCGCTATTCATCCCCGACCCCAGGGGGGACCAGGAGGAACCGTCCCAGGAGGCAATACGATTAGCACTCACGCCCCCAGCGGTGTCAAACTCTCCCCCTGCAATCAGCTTTGTTGTCATAGACCGCCAGGGCACGGACATAGGTATAGAGAAAGCCTCCCCCCATCCCCGACCCCAGGGGGGACCAGGAGGAACCGTCCCAGGAGGCTATCTTATTAGCATCAACGCCCCCGGCGGTGGTAAAAGCTCCCCCCGCAATCAGCTTGTTGTCATAGACCGCCAGGGTAGAGACATAGGGACCGGGATAACCTCCCCACATCACCGACCCCAGGGGGGACCAGGAGGAACCGTCCCAGGAGGCAATATTTGTTGCCAGCGTGCAGCCCGCTACCTGAAAATTACCCGCGGCGATCAGCTTGCCGTCATACACGCAGAGAGCGTTGCAAGAACCATATAAGCCTGGCAGGCATGAAAACCTATCGGTCCAGAATGTGTCATCGGGGCTGCTGAATATCTTAGCGTCTGCAATTGGTGATAGAACCGGCTCGCCGGTGCGAGGGTCAGTTACTACATCCAATCCCTTTAAATCAAGCGGTCCCTGGTACCCAGACGCTCGAATGGCTTTAAGGTCAAACCGTCCGTCAGGCGTCAAAAAGTCTCCTGCACTTCGCCCCTTGAGATTCTCCGCAGGTAAAAGCACTCCATCTTTTGCATCTTTTGTGCCCGCCGTGCCGGCAGTATGCCGATCAACGGGGAAAGCAACCCCCTCGGCCCGTGGCGTCGATCCGTCAATCGCCCATGCCGCCACCAGGACCAGAAAAATTTTTAGAGCGTGTTTCATTTAACACCTCCGCCTCTATTGGTTAATAGTTCGTGGTTCATGGTAAAATCAAAAAAAAGACAATGAGGTTATTTTATCAATTTTCTACAAACATCTTTATACATTTCAAGCGAGGTTTTTCTCGTATAGATAATATAACTTTTTCCCAAGAATTGTCAAGATATAATTTGGGAATTTGTAGAATTTGTTGACTAAGAGGTGAGCTCAAAGGGATTTACTCGTTGGTCGAGGGTGCCCTTCAGGGTGAATCGCTTCAGGATGAACCCTCACCCCCGACAATTGGAGTAGCAGACCTTGGTCTGCGTAAACTTTAATCCCCCTTTTTTAAAGGGGGATTAAAAATTAGGTTCTTTCGGGTTTAAGTTGCAAGTCTGAGATTTAAAAACCATGTTGTTGATTGTCTCTTATGTTTTTCAAAAACAAAAGGCTTTGCTAGGTAAAGAGTTACATCGTTTAAGTATTAAAAACCACTTAAGAAATACCAGACCTTTGTAAATTTTGAATGAAAAAGATTACTTTTTTATATCTCCTTATCTGTCAATAACTTTTCATTTTATTACAGCTTATTTAAGAAAGCCCTTTTTTATTTCTAAGAAACTCGATAATAAAAAGCTCCGATCCCTGCCACGGTTTGGGATCGGAGCGATCAGCAGAAAGACAATCTAAAGGGGCAAAACTACATGTTCATTTCTTATACAAAAACTGTGCCAAAAGAAGGTAGTTTGAGACAAACCTAATCTCAAGCTTCAAGTAATTGAAAACAAATAACTTGCAGTCACTTGGAATATTTTTGGTTTAATCTCTTCACTCTTTTACCGCAAAAACCTGCGTCAAATCTAAGGAGTTGATGGCAGGAAAACGATTTACTCGTTGTAACGCAATGTGTTATTATATTGCAGAAGGATATTGGCTGAACGCAAAGCACTGCGCCCAAAAAGTAAGAAGTCAGAAGTTAGAAGTTTGAAGTTAAAAGTCGAGAGTTCGAAACCGGACTTTTTTTGTTTTTTACTTCTTACTTCTCACTTCTCTTTTTTGCCGTCCCGACTAACACTCCCAAAATATTCCTGATCTCCTCTGATTCTCGGACAAGCCCCGCCATTCTGGTTGAACCCATGAGACCGGAATCACGAATAAGCCGGAGCCAAAGATTCGATTCTCGGGCTTCCTTAAATGCGGTATTCATTTTGAAGGTAAAATCGCTCTTGCTGAAACCTCCGCGTGCTTCTTCGATATTAGCTGAGATAGAAGTTGCCGCCCTTAACAATTGCCTTCCCATCTCCCTTCCACAGTCTCTTTAGGCAGTGAGCTCACCAACTTTATAACCCTTAAAACAAAATCATAGACTTGTCCGTCAATATCAGCCTTTTGTTCTTTGTTTGCCAATTTTACCCTCTATCTTTAACTTCTAACTTCTGACTTCTGACTTCTAACTTCCCACTTCTAACTTCCCACTTAGAAACTCCCCTACCGTAAAATGCGAACCGGTGATACAAATAACATCTTCGCTTTTTGCATTTTTCAAAGCGAAGATATATGCCTGCTTGACTTGAGGGAGGGTCTCATAAGGTTTATTTTCCATGATAAGCACTTTTTCCAATAGTTCTGGATCAGCCGCTCTTTTATAATCGGGTTTGGTGAGCACAATGAATTTGGCTTTCCGGCAAATCTCTTTTAGCATCGAAGGATAATCCTTATCCGCCATCACCCCAAAGATAAAGATTATCTTCTTTTGGGGAAAAAGCTCGTCTAACGCATCAACCAAAGCCTTTGTTCCAGCTGGATTATGAGCCACATCTAATAAGGTTAAAGGATTCTTTCGGAAAATTTCTAATCTTCCTCTCCAATTGACATCTTTAAGCCCACTTCTCAATGCTTTGGTTTTGATCTTCCATCCCATTTCTTTTAGTTTTTCTATGGCAAAGATGGCTAAACCAGCGTTGGTCACCTGATGTCTGCCAGCTAAGCTTAACTTAAGATTTTTATATTGACCAAAATCAAACACCGTCTGGTCAACTGAAAACCTGTGGATTTTCATTTCCGTACTTACCTGGGGACTTTCGGCAGAATTTTTACTAATACCGATGCACTTATTTTTGATACAAGGCTGTTCCCTCTCCCCTGGGGGGAGAGGGTAAGGGTGAGGGGGAATCAAGCTAAATGCAACAAATTCTCGTGTGTCAGTATTGAAGACAGAAAGCGGAGATTTTCTTTCCGCACATACATTTTTTATAACTTGCAAAACCTCTGGATCATCAACCGTAGTAATGGTGGGGACTTCGGTTTTGATAATCCCGGCTTTTTCAAAAGCTATTTGAGAAAGGGTGGTTCCTAAATGGTCTGTATGCTCTAAGCTTATGTTGGTGATGATTGAAATCAGAGGAGTTGCGATATTGGTCGCATCCAATCTTCCTCCCATCCCGGTCTCCAAAACCGCAATATCGACCTTATTCTTCGCAAAATAGGAAAAAGCTAAGGCCGTGGTCACCTCAAAGAAAGTGTAACCTTCTTTGTCGATCTCTTCTTTTAAATCATTAATAAAATCCACTATGAAGTCCTTATCAATCAGCTCGTCTCCAATTCTGATTCTCTCCCGGAAGTCGACCAAATGCGGAGAGGTGTAAAGCCCGGTCCTGTAGCCGGAAGCAAAAAGGATAGACTGAAGCATCGCCGCCACCGAGCCTTTCCCATTGCTACCTGCAATATGAATGGAACGAAACTTCAGATGTGGATTTCCCAAACGATTCACCAAGGAAGTAATGTTAGACAAATCTAATTTAATCCCGAATCGCTCTAAGTCAAAAAGATAAGCAAGTGTCTCTTCATAATTCATATTCTGGTTGTCCATATTTTTAGTTCTCGTATCCGCTTAATCCGTTCAATCCGTTGACCGTTTTTTCTAAAAGTCATAGTTTATCGATAACCCTCCCCAGATTTCATTTTCCTGATTGATAGTTTCATTAGGCACGATCACATAATTGAGACACGGAGTCAAAGTCAGCCTCTTGAAAACAAAATCTGTGGATAGCCCAAAACAGATGTCAGAGAGACCATGGTCCACCACAATGTCTTTGTATTGAGTGGTGTAGCCTAAAAGAAAAGTTGTGCATAAAACTTTTCCCCCCAGAAGGAAGCTTTTTTGCAGATTTAAGGTGGCATATAATCCGTCTCCTAAATTGAAGTCATAGTAACCGGTCAGGCGGGGAGAAAGAGGAATAGAGCTGAAAGTTGTCCCTAAATAAATTTCAGGCGAGGTCGAACTCTTATCTGGATAGCTCGGATAACTGGGAAACGTAAAATAGCCTATTCCACCAGAGAGGGTTACATGTTTCGATAAGACTTTATCATATCCTACAATGAAATCAAGCTCCACAAAATCGGTGTCAGCCAAGGCAATAGCTGACCAAAGATTGAACCAAAGGCCACTTTTGCCCAAATTTAGGATTAAGGAGGGCTGGAGAGCCGGTTTGTTGTTCGGAATTGTGTCGAATCCCCGCCAGATGTATCTTGAGACCAAAGTGAGAGTTGACCCCATCTCAATCTGGGAATGGGCTAAAGGAGCAAAGAAAAAAAGGATAGATCCTACAAGTATTTTGTCAATTATTTTTCTTTTGATTCTTTTTGTGACCAGCATGTCACCAAATTTAATTGAACTTCTTGGGTCTGTCAATCGTAATCTAATGTAGTTATGGAACTAAAGAAGGAAAGTCAAAGTTTGAACAGAGAAGAGAAAGTTGTTGACAAAATTAAGTATTTGGTTAAATTGTATTGAGGGTTGAATTCATCTGGTGTTGGGTTCAACCTTTTTTGTGGCTGTTTTACAAAACGCTCGTCTTTGTGAAAAATTAGGTTATTGGTGGTCAGGGCGTATAGGTGCGAGAACTAAATGTCGTTTTTCAACTAATCCTGGAATAAGGGTGCGATATTAAAATCTCATATATTCGACACTTACTTTGACTTCTAACTTCTGACTTCTAACTTCAAACTTTTCAAGGAGGTATCCGTGAAGCGATGCACAACAATTCTCTTAGCGGTCCTTTTTTTGTTTGGTCTTGGGCTGGGGAGTCAAAATCTTCTTGCCCAGGAAGGTAGCAATCAACAGGAAAAGGAGATACTGACTGACAAAAACACGACTCCCAGTCAGTTCCACAAAATGATGGGTGAGATGAAACAAAAAAGGCTCGACCAACTAAGGGAGTTGGGTAAAAGAATTCGCACCGAGGAAACTTTAGATCAAAGTCACTACGACGCAAAATATTATAAACTCGATCTGACTCTGAATGACGCCACCCAAATCATCTCTGGATCTGTTTACATGTACGCCCAAGTTCTGGTAGATGGTTTTATCAACTTGGAGTTGAACTTTTTTGACAACCCCAGCATGTATATAGATTCCATAAAGACTAATAGCGCTTTACTTTCTTTTTCCTGGTATAACGATCTTATCCACATCACCCTGGATCGTCCCTACAATCAAGAACCCTTTGATGTGACCGTATACTATCATGGTCACCCATTGGAGGGAGGACTCGGGTCTTTTGCCTGGGACTCACACGGCAGTCCTCCCGTGCCGGTGATCTCCACCTTAAGCGAACCCTATTTCGCTCAATCCTGGTGGCCCTGCAAAGATCTGCCACGAGATAAGGCTGATTCAGCGGACATAAACATCACGGTTCGCTCCGACTTGATCGTAGCCTCAAACGGACTTTTGAGAGAGATAATCAATAACGTAACCACCAAGACCTACAAATGGCATGAGAAATATCCTATCACCACTTATCTTATCATGATCGCCACTACAAATTATTCGATTTTCTCCAACTGGTACCACCCCATAGCCGGATCAGATTCCATGGAGGTGAGGTATTTTGTCTATCCGGAATACCTCTCTAATGCCCAATCTCTATATCCTGTGACTCCGTCCATGATCGAGTTTTTCACCAACACCTTTGGCGAATATCCCTTTGTGGAGGAAAAATATGGAATGGCGCATTTCACCTGGGGCGGAGCTATGGAACATCAAACCTGCACCAGTATACTTTACTCTTGGTACTCCGAATATGTGATAGCCCATGAGCTTGCTCATCAATGGTGGGGGGATTATATCACCTGCCACAACTGGCATCATATTTGGCTAAACGAGGGTTTCGCCTCTTATTGTGAAGCGCTCTGGTACGAACACCTTTACGGAGAAAGTTACTACCACACCTATATGGGCTATCTGAAATATACCAGCGGAGGGAGCATTTTTGTTGAGGACACCACCGATGCCTGGAATATCTTCGATATTATTGTTTACGACAAGGGGGCTTGGGTTTTGCATATGTTGAGGCATGTGGCGGGAGATTCTACCTTCTTTGATATACTTCGAGCCTATTATTCGGAATATCCTCATGGAGTAGTGATGACAGCGGACTTTCAAAGGGTATGCGAGGAGGTATCGGGCATGGATTTGGATTATTTCTTCCAGGAGTGGATCTACGGGACATATTATCCCAAGTATCGATCTTCCTGGATTAGTGAGTCCGCCGGGTCTGGATATTACAACGTTTATCTGCACATAGATCAAACTCAAACCACCCCACCCATATATTTCACCATGCCCATAGATGTAACCGTCACCGCCGGAGGGCATGATACCACCTTCGTGGTATTCAATGATCTCAGGCATAAAGATTTTCAATTCCGGGTATTTGGGACGCCCAGCAATCTGCGGCTGGATAAAGACGAGTGGATATTAAGAACCACATCATCAACCAGCTATACTTTAAACATCGTGACCACCGATTTGCCCTCGGGAACGCAATTTACTTCTTACCTGGACACCTTGGTGGCTAAAGGGGGCACCCCTCCATACAAATGGAATATCGAGAGTGGAAACCTCCCCGATGGTTTGGCGCTGGATTCTCTAACTGGGGTAATCTTCGGCACTCCTTTGGTGGTGGACAGCTTTGATTTCACGGTTAAGGTGAAAGATTCAACTGTTCCCCAAAAAACCGACACCCAACAGATTTACATCAAAATCGAGCTGATAAGCTTTATTCGTGGAGATGTAAATTGGGATGGGCTGGTAGATGTGACAGATGTAACTTATCTGACCAATTATCTCTTTGTGGGGGGACCTGAGCCCATTCCACTGGAGTCTGGTGACGTTAATTGCGATGGAGCCGTGGATGTAGTTGACGTTGTATATTTAATAAATTATCTGTTCATCAGCGGACCGCCACCTTGCTAAACTAAAAGCAGGAATAGATTTCGCAAACCCTTTCTACGGGGGCAGGGGGTTTACCCCTGCCCCATCCTTTTACCCATTTAAGAAACAAATTTGCCCCAATCTTCTTCATGGGAGGTTGGAGCATTTTTTTTGTTTACATCCGATAAAAATTTTTATATCTTAAAAAGCCATGCTAAGAGTAGCCGATGCGAACGCATTTATTTCTGATACAAAACTGTAACTCCCTGCCTAACCCTCTCCCCACCGGGGAGAGGGAAGGGTGAGGGGGAAATCAAGACAAAGATGGAAAATATAACAAAGATTCTATTTGATCTTCTATTGATGTTCGCCTCCGCCAAGATCATGGGAGAGCTTTTCGAAAGGATCAAACAGCCCGCCGTGATCGGTGAGATATTAGCTGGAATTTTATTGGGTCCCTATATCTTTGGGCTGATAGATCCCTCGCAAATTGAGACATTTAAGGTTTATAAGGTTTTGGCGGAGATTGGAGTAATCATCCTTCTTTTCACCATTGGCTTGCAGACCAAAGTGGATGAGATGATGAAAGTAGGAGTTACCTCTCTGGTGGTGGCAACCTTAGGTGTGATCTTACCCTTCTTTTTTGGCTATCTATACACCCTGACCGCAGAACACAACACGGTGGAGGCAATGTTCATCGGGGCGGCGATGGTGGCAACCAGCGTGGGAATAACCGCAAGGGTGTTGGCAGATTTAGGTGTGCTGGATAGCAGAGTCGCACGTGTCATTTTAGCAGCGGCGGTGATAGATGATATTTTAGGATTATTGGTCTTAGCAGTAGTTACCGGAGCAGGCAGGGGTGCCATCTCCTATGTTACCATTGGATTGGTTACCTTGGAGGCGGTCGGATTTATCCTCTTCCTCATAATAATAGGAAAGAGGGTAGTTCCGCTGGTCGCTCCCAAATTAGATTATTTCAAAAGCAAAAATGCGCCATTTGTCTTGGCAGTACTATTTTGCCTGGGACTTTCTGCCGTGGCGAGTTTCATCCACCTGGCGGCAATTGTGGGAGCTTTCATGGCTGGAATGGTTTTAGCAGAATTCAACATCGAATTCAGACTCTCCTTAAAATTTGAATCTTTATACGACTTTTTAGTCCCCTTCTTTTTTGTGGTGATGGGAACGCAGGTGGATTTGTCGGTCTTTGGAAAAATTAATCTGATTCAAGCCGCAATCATCTTGACCATATTCGCAATTTTGGGCAAGTTGATCGGATGCGGATTGGGAGGGCTTACTCTTGGATTAAGGGAAGCGGCATTGGTGGGGGTGGGGATGGTGCCTCGAGGCGAGGTGGGAATGATAGTAGCTTCTATCGGTTTGAGCATGGGTGCCATTTCCTCCGATCTTTATTCCATCGTTATCTTTATGGTGATTGTTACTACCCTATTGACCCCACCAGTCCTGGCGAAGATGATTTCCAAGGGGTTTTTGAAGAAAAAAAAGGAGGAGGAAGTAGAGGAACTACCTGTGGATCTTTGAGAAAATAGGTCTTAGGTCTATGGCAGTGCTCATTATGAAAAAATTCGAATATCGAATCTCGAAAACCGAGTTTCGATATTGAGCGAAGCGAAATCCGTAGGACGAGCTTCGCCAATCCTATGGATCCAGAATTCGGACGATAAACGATAGACGAAAACTTTGTCTTAGAGGATGTCATTTTGGACTTAGAGAAAAAATTTAAGATCGTCTTGATGATTTTGGTTCTGGTGATCTCATTTGGGACTATCGGCTATACCACGATAGAGGGATGGCCCTTCCTGGATAGCTTATATATGACCGTGGTCACTTTATCCACCGTAGGCTTCGGGGAAGTATATCCTCTTTCCCCCATCGGCAAAATTTTTACCATGATCTTGGTCATCTTCGGAGTAGCCGGTGCTGGTTATACCATAAGCATCATCGGGCAAATGATTGTGAAAGGAGAAATCAGAAAACTTTTAGGGAGAAGAAAAATGCAGAAAGGTTTGAAGGAGTTGGAGGATCATTACATCGTGTGTGGGTTCGGCAGAGTAGGAAGAAGAATAGCCCAGGAATTATGTGCCCGCAAAGTCCCCTTCGTGGTCATTGACAATGATCCAGCAAAAACTGAACAGTCCGAGAAAGATTGTTTTCTTTTTGTTCAAGGTGATGCTACCAATGATCAGACACTTTTAGATGCGGGGATAGAGAGGGCTAAAGGTCTTATAACTGCACTCGTGAATGAGGCAGATAACGTGTTCATCGTTCTCTCTGCCCGTCAGCTTAATCCAAAACTTTTCATCACTGCCCGGGTGGAGTCGGATGAGGCGGAAAAAAAGCTTTTGCGTGCCGGAGCAGACAAGGTGGTTTCGCCTCATAAGATTGGCGGAATCAGAATGGCACTTACCGCAATAAGACCTAATCTGGTTGATTTTATGAGCGTGGTCACCTTTGACCAGGATACTGATTTGACAATTGAAGAAATACAGATAAAGCCAAACTCTCCTTTGATCCAGTCCACCCTGAGAGACTGTGCTATCCGGAAGGAATTTGGAATCATGGTAGTGGGCATAAAAAAGATTGGGAAAGATATGTTTTTGAACCCTTCCCCGGAAACTAAGATAGAAGCAGGTGACATCTTGATCGTAATCGGAGAGAAAGAAAAACTGGACAAGCTTGAAACCATGGCGGGCACCTGAGATAAAATTATAATAAGGAAAGCTCCTCGAAGCTCGGTTTCGGTGACGATGCTGGTATCGAAGCTCGAAGTTGGAGGCTCGAAATTCGTATGCATGTGCTTCCATCACTTTGCGGGATGAGCTTCCTACCGGATAGCCGAACTTCGAGTTTCGAAAGCCGAACTCCGATACGGGCTTCGTTAACCGTAAACGAATACCGAACATCAGTCATGTAGGTTGAGCATCTTATAGAACTGCTTAACAAAAAATCTAAGGAGCGCGATATGTCCGAGCTAAGATTGAACCGAGCGACCAAAGAGTGGATCATCGTGGCTGAAGAAAGGGCTAAAAGACCGCATGAATTTCATAGAGAAGAACACAAGAAGAAACTTCCCGCTTTTGATCCGACCTGCCCTTTCTGTCCGGGTAATGAGAATAAAACCCCTCCCGAGGTTTTCGCTTTGCGAAATAAAGAAACGGAACCGAACCGTCCCGGATGGCGAATAAGGGTAGTCACTAACAAATATCCAGCATTGGATCCGGAGAGAAAAATAAATAGAATAACCGGAGAATTCTTTAAAAGCACAATGGGGGTGGGGAAACATGAAGTGATAATAGAATCAACCCAGCACAACAAAAGCTTAGCTACTTTAAACTTAAAACAGGTAGAGGAAATTTGCGAAATCTATTGGCAAAGATATTTGGCTTTAAAAGATGATAAGAGGTTTAAGCTGATCATCATTTTCAGAAATCATGGAACCTCAGCCGGAACCTCATTGAAGCATCCCCATTCCCAATTGATCGCCTTGTCTTTGGTTCCTGCCAGCATAAGACATCTTTTGGAAGAAGCCATGAGATATTATGACGATCATGGGAGTTGTGTCTTTTGTGATATGATCCATCAGGAGCTTCTCCATAAAAAGAGGATAATTTTGGATAATAAAGAATTTGTGGTTTTTCACCCGTTTGCCTCCCGTGCTCCTTTTGAAACCTGGGTCGTTCCCAAAAAGCACAATGCTTGTTTCGGGAATATTAACCAAAAAGAGATCAGGGCGATGGCTTCAGTGGTAAAAGAAATTTTGGGAAAATTATATGTGAAATTGGAAGATCCGGATTATAATTTGATGATTCGCACCGCCCCGATCAAGGATGCGCAAGAGGACTATTATCATTGGTATATTCAGATTTTGCCACGTCTCACCACCCCGGCTGGATTTGAGCTGGGTTCAGGGATATTCATCAATACCTCTCTGCCGGAGGAGACGGCTAAATTTATCACCCAGTGAAAATGAAAAGCTTTTGAATCCGTTGGTCGTCCCGCTAAACAAAACCTCACCCCCTGTCCCCTTCAGGGTGAATCCCTTCAGGGTGAACCCCTCTCCATTTTATGGAGAGGGGGAAATAGGGGGAGAGGTAGAAGAAACAAAAATTTTTGAATCTTTTGTTTTTCGTAACACGTATGCTAAAAAAAATTTGAAGGCGGGGCGCATTGTAAAGGCTAAAGGAAATAAAAACTTATGCCGATAACGTGGATGTGTGTTTTTAGGATTATACCATTCGGAGGTTTTTTAGCGTTCTTTAAAAAAATGGAGTTTTGTACTTCGAAGAGATCAAAATATGAGGTTTTTGTAAAGCGAAAATTCATCGGTCCGAACTCTGGATCCATAGGAAACGAGAAAAGACCCTTTCCCGTCCTCGGATGTCAATCTCGCAAAAGACCGGATTTTGCTAATCTTTAAGTTCCATTCATGGCGAACTATTTGATGAATTTTAACCTGCCCTAATTAAGGATGCGATAATCACAGAGATTCGTCTAAGAAAACACTTTTGACTTCTTTTGTCCTGTGGACCCAGAATTCAGACATGGTTCAGAATAAATATTTTAGAGATGGACTAACTAAAAAAAAACCACGAGAGAATGTGTGAGCTTCTTTCGGCGAGCCTGATCTTGTGATACGGAATTTGTGCCGGTCATAAAATTTTATAAATAGTTAAAATTTTTCTTGACAAATTTTTTTGAGGGTATATATTTGGAAATAATTTAGCAACTTAGATTTAATTTTGCTTTGGTGAATTTTTTAAATATCGGAGTTTGACCAAAAGAAAGGGCAGGATTGAAATTGGATGTTGCCCTCATCCTAAAGTTAAAAATTTTTTAGAAGGGGAGAAAATTTTAACTTTTCCTATCTTTGACATTCCGTTCACGGTGAATCCGTTCAGGATGAATCCGTGGATTTAGCGGAGGAATACTGAGGGGTAGAATATATGCACGGATTCATCCTGAAGGAAAAGTTAATCAGCGAAAGGAGTGATGTGGCAGGACAAATTGTCTTGGGTTTTGTTCTCAAAAGAGGGATACTCTCTTTTTTAAATTTTGGCAACTTCGAAGCTCAAATAACAAAAAACTTTTTTTTAGCTGGGTGTCCATATGGACACATTGAAGGAGGTGAGATCAAAGGAAACACAATTTCTTAGGCAAGAAAAAGAAAATAAAAAACTTTAGGGTGAAGTAAAAAATTAAGAATATTTAACCAGGTCCAAAAGTCACGAGATCACCCTGAAGAAAAAATCTGAAGAATGAATTAAGGAAGGAGGCGATAGAAAAGATGTTAAAAGAAAAAAAGAAGAGAAACTTAAAAAACTTTTTAAATCCAAAATCGAAAGGAGTTTCAAATATGAAACCTTTCAGAATTACAGTAATTTTGTTGGCGCTTTTGGTCTTGCCTTTGTTTATGACGCAGGCGCTGGCGGCAAACTTTGTGGCAGACACGGTTTACGTGGCCAAGAGCTTAGTGAGTGCCCACACTGTGCGTAAGCCGGTGATCGGATTCACCATTCCCGGCAATCCTGGTGTGGCAATGGATAAGATCATACTCAAAAGCTACATCGATAGCTACAACGCCACCCAGAAGGTTGAACTTTACAGGGAAAACCATGCGAACAGTGGCTTCCAGTATGGCGAGGATATTAGGATAGCTTGGTATACCACCAGCGGCGGTGACTTTGACATCATGGACACGATCATATTGTCCCCAAGCTATACTCTCAGCAACACTACTTTGGACACTTTTTACATCACCTTAGACATCAACGAGGGCATAGTCC
>Ga0315289_10006224_pt1 | contig 17563 bp, 18 predicted proteins | sample YL17G11_40_MG_FD_203452 | JGI IMG/M metagenome (GOLD analysis project Ga0315289, IMG submission 203452) | Sediment microbial communities from Yellowstone Lake, YNP, Wyoming, USA - YL17G11_40 | ecosystem: Environmental > Aquatic > Freshwater > Lake > Sediment | place: USA: Wyoming | collected... | reverse complement strand
TGATCCTGAATTGGCAAAGCTTGAATTCAAGGGCCATGTTTTAGTTATGGATGACCCCAAAGTCACTAATAATATTCTAAAAGACTGGAAAACAAAGAAAATTGAAAATAGCTTAAAAGAGCAGGTTTTCAATATTATCTTAAGGAAATGCACTGTCAAGGCTTTCACTTTAGAAGAAGAGCTTAACTTGCCAACACATTTCCCACTTCCAATAGTTAAGGCAGAAGAGAAAAAATAATCTTTTTGATATCTCTAAAGAATTTTTTATCTTCTTCATATGTTATTTTTTCTTCAACTTTATCAATTGAAACCCATTCACATTCCTTTATTTCTGCGCCAGGCTTAATTTCCCGTTTTTTTATCTTAAAAAGGAAATAATGAATTTCTTTCATCACTCTTTTGTTTTTATATAAAGAGGGTCTTATATATGGCTTGAATTTCTTTATAGGTTCATTAACAGTCAATCCAATTTCTTCTTTTATTTCTCTTTTTGCAGTTTTAAGATAATCCTCTCCTTTCTCAACAGTTCCTTTTGGAAACTGCCAGCTCATTGTGGGATTCAAAACTAAAGCAACTTCCTTAAATTCATTAACAACAATTCCTCCAGCACCATATTTTTTTAACATTTTCATACGTCAGGTAAGGGATTCGAACCTATAACGCCGGGAGAAGGATTTGAACCTCCAAGCCCTTTCGGGCACCTGTTTTCTATTTTTCAGTTCGAGACAGGCGCATTGACCATTCTGCCATCCCGGCATAAAAAAAGAAGAGTATCTTGTTTAAAATACTTATTGTCTAATAAAGTTGCTTGTAAAGAAAAGCCATCTAGTAACTGGAAAACCTTTAATCAAATGATGTATGACATCAGTCGATATATGTAATAATACTCCAAACACTATAAAAAACAAGTCGTAATAAAAGAAATATGCTATTATTGTCAAAATAATAACAAATTCAAGAGAATGGAGAACAAAAATTTCTCCTTTAAATGCCTGTTTAGGACTTTTACTATATTCTTTATAACCTTCTCTTAAAAGTTTTCTTATTTTATTAATACTAAATGCATTTTCCTTTACTAATATCTGCAAATGATCAATATCTACAGCAATAGAAGAGATAGCAATTATAATTGAATAATATCCTAACCAGGGGTAAAGAAACAATACTAAAATTCCTATTAAAACATGTCCTAAAAATTTCATTTTAAAAACTCCTAAGTTTTTTTAGTTTTCCAAATTTATAAACCTGATCACCAATAATAAAGACATCAAAATTGTCAATATCCTGATGAAGATAAGGGGAAAGTAATTTTTCATTATTTATGTCTGTTCCTTCAGTTATAGAAAAGAAAGAAGGCATCACAATAAGCTTTTGCTCTTTCCATTTTCCAAGCAAAAAGCACTTATATTTTTCTTTTTTAAATTCTTCAGTCAAAGAGATAGCTGGATGTTCATGACCTATAATGAGGATTTTTGCCTTGTTAGTTTCTAAATTAGAGATTATTTTGTCTCCATGTAATATGCAAATTTCTTTAACATGATAAAACTGCATAATTTCCAAGCCTCTTTTTTCTGCTATTGGCTGAAGTATTGTATCATGATTTCCCTTGACAAGAATAACTTTTGCATAACTTAGCAACAAGTCTAAAATTTCATTAGTTTCATGCCATTCTTGATGAGATATTTTTCCAAATTCATGTTTTAAATCTCCATTAATGATAATTCTTCTTGGTCTTGTTTGTTCCAGCAATATTTCTAATTCTTTTTTCATTTCTTTGAACTGTGTTCTTGGAACTAAAATCCCCTTTTCATTAAGCATTTCCTCATAGCCTATGTGCAAATCAGCTATGATTAAAGTGGCATATTTCCTTATCCACAAGGCTTTTCCAACAATCTCAATATGATTTAAAATTTCCATAATTATATGCAGAAATAAACCTTAAAATAACTATCTAAAAAGCTCGCTAAGAGAAAGGCCTTCATTTGTCCTGTATATTGCCTCTGAAAACAAATCAACAAGAGAAACACTCTCTATATTTTCATAATTCTGCTGAGGAATAGAATTGCTTACAAATATCCTGTCAAATTCTTTTGTTAGTTTTTCTTTTGCATTTTCGCTAAAAAGGCCGTGTGTGGCATAAGCATAAACTTTTTTTGATCCATGCTCTTTTGCTTTTTTTGAAGCCTCTACAAGACTATTGCCAGAATCTATCATATCATCTATGATAAGGACATTTTTTTCATTTACATCTCCAAGCAATTTAAATTCTGTAACTTCTCCTGCTGTTTTTCTGTACTTATAACCTATAACAAAATATTCTGTGCCCATTCTTTTTGCAAATGATTTTGCCCTGTCAGCTCCTCCTGCATCCGGAGACATTATCACAAGATTTTCCAGAATTTCAGGATGATTATTCTTTAAATGGCTCATAATAACAGGAGATGTATACAGATTATCAAAAGGAATTCTATAAAAACCCTGTATTTGCGGAGAATGCACATCAGCAGTTATCACTCTGCTTGCATATTGCGAAATGCAATCAGCAACAACTCTTGCGCTTATAGGCACTCTTGACTCATCTTTTCTGTCCTGCCTGCTGAACTTCAGATAAGGAAGAATGTCATTTACTTCATATGCAGATGAATTTTTTAATGTTTCATTCACTAACAACAATTCTAAAAACCATTCAGAAGGATTTTTTGAAGAATCATGTATAAAAAAGCATTTTTTCTGCCTTACATTGTCTTTTATTTTGGTTTTTACCTCATTATCACGGAATTTTTGCACATGCATCTCATTGATATGGAATTTTTCAGATTTTTTCTTAAGAGTTTTATAGATTTCAAGAGCAAATTCCCATGCTTTTCCATTTGGGTTTGCAATCAGCATACAATCAAGTTCAGTCATTTTTCATAATTCCTAGCCGCATTTTGAATAATCACAATTATCACATTTTTCACAACCTTCCTCAAATTTTAGGAAATTCATTTTGCATTCAGGGCATTGAGTATAATGTGTTAATAATATAGTATTATTTGAAGGTGTTTTTTCATTATCATCCTTTTTTTCCTTATTATCTTCTCTTTGTGATTTTGGCTTCCAACCCATTATTACTTTTCCTATAGCATCAGGGCAAGATACATTATGATTTTCATCAAGGCCAGGCTTATCACATCTTCCTCCAAGCAACATCTTTCCTATTTCTTCATCAGAGACATTATGCTGCCCAAGCAAAGAAATTGCCTTGCATAAAGCATCATTATATGCTTTTTGACATGGTGATTGAAAGTCACAGTTCGTAAATATTTCTCTAAATTTTTCATCAAGTTCATTTCTTGTTACATAAAGCTTTCCGCATCCAACTCTCATTCTTCTTGTTTTTCCTTCTAATTCCTCAGGTCTTTTAAGAGTTTCAGAAATACCCCCATCAACTTTTTTTTCGAGGTTTGTTGTAAGGAGCTGCTTGTCTCTGCTCCCGTCCCTGTAAATAGTAACCCCCTTGCATTCTAAACTATAAGAGAGCCTGTAAGCTTTTGAAACATCTTCTTTAGTTGCATTTCTTGAAAAATTTAATGTTTTGCTTACAGCATTATCTGTATGCTTCTGGAATACTGCCTGAATTTTAATATGCTGTTCAGGAGGTATTTCATGAGCTGTTAAAAAAAGTTCTTTTATATCTTTAGGTATTTTAGTATAATCTACTGCTACATTCATTCCTTTTTCATTTTCAACAATTTTTATCAGATTGTCAGACCAGAATTTATTTTCTTTAGCAATTCCTTCAAATGTAGGATTTATCTCAAGAAGAGGAGAGCCAATTGAATCTCCAACATTTCTTATATAGGCAAGTTGGTAAAATGGCTCTATTCCTGATGAGGCATTGTTTGCTATTACTGAAATTGTTCCAGTAGGGGCAATAGTTGTTAAAGTGGCATTTCTCATATATTTTCCTTTGTAAATGCTTTCATTAATATTTGGGAAAGAATCTCTTTGTCTTGCAATTTTTTCAGAAACATCCTTTGCCTTGTTTTGTATAAACTCCATTATTTTCTCTCCAGTCTCTAGCGCATCATTTGAATTATAAGAAATTCCCTGTAATGCAAGGGCATCAGCAAAACCCATGACCCCTAATCCTACTTTCCTATTGCCCTTAGTCATGGCTTCTATTTCAGGAAGAGGGAATTTATTCATATCTATAACATTATCAAGAAAATGAACAGCATCTTCAACCATTACTTCTAATTTATCCCAATCCATATCATTTTTCTTTACAAACTTTCCAAGATTTATGCTTCCAAGATTGCATGATTCATATGGCAATAAAGGCTGCTCTCCACATGGATTTGTAGATTTAATCATTCCAATTCCAGGAGTAGGATTATACTGGTTTATTCTATCTATAAAAACAATACCAGGCTCTCCATTTTTCCATGCCTGCTCTACTATTTTATTATAAACATCTATTGCATTTAATTTTTGAATAACCTGGCTTGTTTTAGGATTAATAAGATCATATTCTTCATTTTTTTCCAAAGCATTCATAAATTTATCTGTTACAGCAACAGAAATATTAAAATTATTTAATGCACCTTCAACATTTTTGCAAGTAATAAAATCCATTATATCTGGATGATCAACCCTTAAAATACCCATATTAGCCCCTCTTCTTGTTCCGCCTTGCTTTATTTCTTCTGTTGCAGCGTTGTAAACCCTCATAAAAGATACAGGGCCAGAAGAAACTCCTGATGTTGATTTTACTCTATCATTCTTAGGCCTTAAATCTGAAAAGTCAAATCCTGTTCCACCGCCAGATTTGTGCACAAATGCAGTATACATTAAAGTTTTAAAAATAGATTCTATAGAATCTTCTATTGGCAAGACAAAACATCCAGATAATTGGCCTAATTCTCGGCCAGCATTCATTAATGTTGGCGAGTTCGGCAAAAACTCAAAATTAGCCATTCTTTTATAAAATTTTTCAGCTAGACTATCTATATTTGCACCAGAATCATAAATTTTATCAGCCTGTGCTATATGATAGGCAACTCTTTTGAACATATCAGAGCCTGTCTCAAGAATTTTTCCACTATCATCTTTTTTTAAATATCTTTTTTCAAGAACTTTTATAGAAGGAATTCTTAAGTCTAAATCATCCTTAAGTCCGCCAGTGTATTTTGCCATTTTTCCCCCTTGCCTAAACTTATAACTAGAATTTATCAATCCTTGGATAGTATTTAAAGATTATTGTACTTAGAAGTTATATTTTTACTATTATTTTTTTAATCTTTTTTAAAAAGAGTATTAAAATACCCTCCTCTAATGAGCTATCCCTCAATAACATTATACATAGAACAATGAAACTACAAAAAAATAAATTATACACAAAACTAATACAACGCCCATAAAAATACAAGGAAATAAAAACCAGAATTTAACTTTCTTTTTCTTTTCTTCTTTAACAAATGATAATGCAATTCCTAAACCAAACCATGTCATAAAATTTGCAAGACTTATTAAAATAAATTTTCTTCCATTTTTAAAAACAATGTTTCCGGTAATATAGCCGCTTATCATAGAAACTATAATAATCATAATTAAAAATAAGCTATTCTTTTTTATCCCCTGTTTAAATACTATCCATGGAACAGGAGAGTTTTCTAATCTTTTTATCCACAAATCTTCTGTGTAAACACTTGCAGCAAGATTCTCTTTCTCCCCAATATTCCCTATTCTGATAATTGTGTAATTACCAAACCTTTCATCATATCCCATAAGAATATCGTATTTATATTTATGACTCTCCATCCATCTTTGTTGGGAATCATTGTCCATATGCATATATTTTTTTTCATATTCTTCTCTAATACTATCTATATAATCTGAAGAATAAATGCTCTCAAAATATTCTGTTTTTACAAAAGGTTTTATTCCAGAGTAAGTTTTTGGTTTTGCCCATCCAGCAACATAGATAACTATTGGAATTTTCTTTTCCCCATATATGCTTGTTAATTTTAAGGGATAATATATTTCATCTGTCGGAAAATTAATAGAAATAGAAGGAGAGCGCAAGGTTGTATTACTTTTTTCTATCCAGCTTACAACAAATGAATAATTTTTACCTATATACTTATCTACTAAAGGTATTGTTCCTTTGTTAACAGTGATATTTTTATTATTCAAGTAATTATAAATAGCATCAGCATTTTCAGCACCAATAACTTCAGCAACAATACCTTCTTTTTCAAAATGTTCATAAACCGTCACCCCCCCCTTCAGTTCCTGCTGTTATTCCCATCCTTAAAAACGTCGCCGCATATATTATAAGAACTAAAGGAGAAAAATATCCGGATGCTCCTAAAAAAACTACAAATCCTAAATCATTACTTAATGCATTCCTTCTTTCTTCTTCAACCAAATCTGTTCCTTCAAGTCTGGGAAAATTCCTTACATCAATTTTTATGTCTTCTCCTTTAGAAGGGATAGGTAAAATCCAAACAGCAGAACCATTCATTTGAGATGTTTTAATAGCCATAATCAAATTTTCTGTTCTATTAGAATATGTAATAGCAGCAACTTGCGAGTCCTCTTCATAAAGAGCCATATCAGAACGGTCTATTTTTAACAACATTCCATCTGCTGCAACAAAAGGAATACATAAGATTACTACAAGAAATATTAAACCTAAAACTTCTTTTTTCATGATTAACTAACTTTGTTTCTTTATTTAAACTTTTTCTATCTTTTCCATGATTGCCTTATGCATTCTTTTCAAGAATGCTATTTTGTCCTCTATTTTCATGAGGTCTGCATGGCCTTGCAGTATTAAATTAAATGAAAAAGGGGAGGGTAGCTCTTTGTGAATGACCTCTACTTTTAATTTTCCTTCTTTAATAAAGTCAAGAATCTGCTTTGCATTACTTATATCCATTAAATCCTCCATAATCTCTCTTTTAGTTTCTCTTAAAACAGGAAAATCTTTGCTTGCCTTTTGAGCAGCTGCAAGCAAGAATGTTGAGCTCAACTGCTGTTTTCCAACACTTTTTGTTCTTCCCTTATAGCTTCTTAATAACATTAAGCTTCTTGTTGCACAATGCCTGAATCTTCTTTTGAATACTTCTGTTTTAGAAACAGCTTCTTCAAGAATTTCCTGTATATTTGAAGAATTTAATTCTCTTACTGCCCTTTCAATCTGCATAGGATCCTTACTTGCTAGATAAAAACCATTGTCGCTTATTCCCATCTCTACATCCCTGCCGCCATATCTTCCTACAGCATATGCAAATGCCCTTGAGAGGGCATCATTGACTCTTCTTCCAAATAAACTATGAAAAATAACATAATGCTTGCTTGCATCATTAAAATGCTCTATTAATAATCTGTTTAAATGAGGGATTTTGCTGTATTTAAATTGCTCATAAAAATAATTATAAATCTCTTCAGCTGTTTTTTCATCAACATAAAGATATTCACAGATAAAATTTTTAATTTCTTTTTCTTTTTTTCCAGACTCGAGTTTTTCAGCCATTAATTTTCTGAATTTTTGAATTGCCAAGGCAAGGTCAAATGAAAGGGGAAGCATTTCTGAGAACCAAGAAGGAATTGTAGGGGGTTTTGCAACACTTGCATTTACATAAACATTCATTCCTCTTGTATACATAAACTCATATTTCTGGCCTCCGAGAACAAAAACATCTCCTTTTTTCAATCTTTCAAGAAAGCCCTCATCTATATTTCCTACTTTTTGGTCTTTTCTGTCATAAGGGGCAGCAATAATGACATTTACAAAGCTTTCTTCTGGAATCACTCCGATATTAGTCATATAAATCACTCTTGCAAGCTTTCCTCTTTTGCCTATTATTCCTGTTGCAGCATCATACCATATTTTTGCATAAACATTTCTTGCTTCAAGAGCATATTCTCCAGCAAGATATGAGATTACAGAAAAAAAATCTTCAGTTGAAAGAGAATGATAACAATAACTTTGCCTTATTGTTCTTAGCATTTCTGTTGCAAATTGCTGTTTTTCAATAGCCATGCCATAAATCTGCTGAGCAAGAACATCAAGGCAGTTTTTTGGTATTTGTATTCTGTCTATTTTGTTTTCTTTTGCTTCTTTAAGGATTACACAGCACTCAACCAAGTCATCCCTATCAAGAACAACAAATCTTCCATGACTAATCTCATGCAGCCTGTGGCCTGCTCTTCCTGTTCTTTGCAAGGCTCTAGCAACACTTTTAGGGCTTCCTAGCAGGATTACAAGGTCAACATAGCCAATATCTATCCCAAGTTCTAAAGAAGTAGAAGTAACAACAACCTTTAATTCACCTTTTCTTAATCTTTCTTCTATGTTAAATCTTAATTCTTTTGAAAGAGAAGAATGATGCGCTCCTATGCCATCAATATATCTTGTAGGAAATTTCTCCTTTAAGTGATTGATAACTCTTTCAGTTGCGCTTCTTGTGTTTGTGAAAATCAATGTTGTCTTGTGTTCCTGAATAAGCTTGTCAAGCAAAACATAAAGATTATGCTGCTGCTCTGCAGCAGTCGTGTCTATAAAATTTGCAGGAGAAATAACAGAGAGGTCTATTTTTTTAGTAAACTGAACGTCTGCAATCAAACATTCTCTTTGTTCTTTATTTTCAAATCCAACAAGATATCTTGCAACTTCTTCAAGAGGGGCAATTGTGGCACTCAAGCCAATTCTTACAGGTTTTATAGCAGACAACTCATTTAATCTTTCAACACTCAAAGAAAGATGAACTCCTCTTTTATTTGAAGCAAGAGCATGAATTTCATCAATAATAAGAAATTCAATTACAGAGAACTTTTCAATAAACTTTACAGAATTTAATATTAAAGCAATGCTTTCAGGAGTTGTGATAAGTATATGGGGAGTTTTCTTTAACATTTTCTGCCTGTCTGCAGTTGTTGTATCCCCTGTTCTCACAGCGACCCTTATTTGCTGCAGCTCTATCTTCTGCTTTTCTGCAAGTTCTTCTATTTCTTTAAGAGGTTCTTTAAGATTGGCCCATATGTCATTATTCAATGCCTTCAAGGGGCTTATGTATACTGCATAAACCTTTTCTTCCAATTCTTTTTTCCTTGCTAGACTTATAAGATAATTAAGAATAGAAAGAAAAGCAGTAAGAGTTTTAGTGCCGCCTGTTGGGGCAGAAATAAGAATATTTTTCCTTTCCCAAATAGGCATTACTCCATAAAGCTGGGGTAATGAAAATTCCTTGAATTTTGAGAAGAACCATTCTTTTACAAGAGGGTCGAGATTTTTCTCAATTTCATCTGCATTTCTTAGTTTTGCCTGTTGCATTTAATATAAAAGAGAAATTATATTTTAAACTTATCCAAATCAAAAAGGGATTCTTAGTTTTTCAATTTTTTCCCTGGCTTTTCTTAATGCAGGCACATAATCCCTGAGATGATTTACATAACCTGCCTCTTTTAGCAGAGGATATAGATCTCCTGGTTTTTCTATAATATGAACAGGGCCATTAAATCCTGTTTCTTTTATGTCTTTCACTCTTTTTTCTTTGTAATTTTCTTCACACATTCCATCTGCAGGCGGGTGATATTCAAATATTTTGTTGTCTATAAACAAATCAACTATTTTTCTGCCAAAATCAACCTGATAGTTTTTCCCTAATTTTATCTTATCTATTATTTTTAATTCAAGGAATGTAAGAACCATCTCTAATTCTCCCCATGAGTGAAATTCTATTCCTTTGTAAACAGGCTTTTCACTATGCCCATAAGGTTCTCTGCCATATAAATTTGTCTTGACATGTGGAGAATATTTCTGAGTTGCCTTTCCTCTTGCTCTTCCAGCTTCAACAAGCAGATCATGGTTATTTCCCATGCCTTCCCACCATCCATCTGAGCACATTTTTCTAGCAATTTTTTCTCCATATTTTTTGCATTTTATCTTAAAGATTGATTCTTGAATATCTTCTCTTATTTTTCTATCCTCTTCTTCTGTTATTCCTTCTAATCCAAGTTTTATTCCAATTTTCATTGCTCTTTCAAAAGTTGGCCTTGAGATATCATATTTTTCGCATATTTCAAGGTAAGTTTTTTTCATCCTTTTCCTTGCCCTCACAATTTTTCTTACTAACTTCCTTGTTAATTTTGGTTTTTTGACCAATAAATCATATTTTTCCTCAGAAATTATATTATAAACATCACGGGCTTTTTTCATTGCCCTTCTGTATGTTGCCTCACTTATCCCAATAGAATATATTATTTCCTTTACCTTAATACCTGCCTCTCTTGCCTCAACTATCTCTCTTGCAATTGTCTCATTTAATTTTTGCTTTGCCATTTTAAATATCTAGTTTCATTTGTTTTTTTCTAAATTCTCTTTCCATTTTTTCTTTTTCATAATCCTGCGGCTTTCTTGTCATTGTTGATTTTGGTGGCGGCGGCAATTCATACAAAGGAAATTTTATCCTTTCATCATTCAGGTGACAATTGTCACAGTAAACAAAGCCATCTTCACGAGTTCCAAAATGCCCGCATATTTGTTTTTTCTCTACAAAATAAGAATAAGCATCATGAATCTTTCTTGGAATCATTCTGCCGCTAAATTCCTTGACATATCTTGCTTCTTTTTCAGTGTTTTCTCCAAATAAGTTATTTCCTTTATAAGGAGATTGCAATTCTTCCCATGTTTCTCCTGTAAGCAACAATGCCTTTGCTCTTGATTCTAGTCTTAATGGAATCAATTCAATTCTTTCTTTAGGAAAATTTGAAAGTGCATATTGTGTCTGCCATCCAAGCTCATAAGCTTCTTCAGGAGAAATTGTAAAATCTGTAAGCAGCTTTAAGCATGCATTAACCCCGTCCTGAAGATATTCATTTGCAGTTTCTATTCTTTTTGCATTATTTCTGCCATGCAGGCAAGGTCCTGGCTCAAAAACATCTCCGCCTATTGAAAGATGAACAGCAGAATTATTTTTTCTTAGCCATTTTGATATATCTCTATCATATTCCAAGAATTTTGTTGTAATAATAAATCTTACATCATTTCTTGCCCCTATCTCAAGAATTTTTACAAGATTCTCTCTAAACATCTTATGGCCAAAATCAGAAGATTTTCCAAGTCTTATAATCGGGATATTATATTTTTGGATATATTTCTCAAAATTTATTGCATTAAGCTTTGTAGGAACAGGTGTTGTATTGTTTTTGTTTTTTGCATAACAGTATACACATCTGTATTTTGCAGGAGCCATTTCTTCAGGATAAGGATTTAATTTTTCAATAATATCTATAAGTCTTGGATCTCCGCAGGAATCAAGATGCTCTGCTTTCCATTCATTAAACACAAAGTTTTCAGGAACAATATTGCTTGCACAGCCATTTGAGCCGTCTTTGTTATAGTCACATAAGCATACAGGCTCAGAAAACTCTTCTAAGCATTTATTATACAGTTCATTAAACTCTATTTTGTTAGATGGCTTTAATTCTAAAGCTCTTTTTAATATTTCCTGCTCAATATATTTAACAGAATCAATTCCATACTTTTCCCTTACATCCCTGCATATTCTTCTGACAAAGTCAGCCTTTCCAGAAGTTATATTTACTTCTTTTTCCAAAGATTTCAATCCCATCTTAAATTTTAAATAAGTCAAATACCTCCTGCTCTGTGTTTAATTTACCGTTTGTTGTAAAATATTTTCCATCAACCCCTGTTTTGTCTTTTTTTAATTTCCCAACTCTTTCAACATAATGATTACTGCTTCTTGTGATATTCTCTCTTCCTGCCTCTCTTGAATGTTTTTTAGGGATATATTTTACAGGAACATAAATTTCCTTATTACATAATTTTTCAATAGGGCAGTTTATTTTGCAGGGGATATCATGCCTTTTTCTTATAGCAGGAGTGCAAACTTTTGAGCCTATAGCCCAAAATGCTTCATCTAATGCCAATCCTGAAAAGTCATTTTCTTTGCACAAATCAGCAAAAAAATCAGTTAGGGGGATAACACTCTTATCTTTAGGATATCTATTTTTCTCATCTCTCTTAACTTTTATTATTCCAGTATTCAAGCACATCCTAAAAGTATGCAAATCAACAGCCTGTTCTAATTCATTTTCTTTATAATTGCTAAGTCCATATTTATTATACCATATAACTAAAAGTCTTGCAAGTTTTGTTCCATATCCATTAATAGACTCTATATTTTTGTAAGTTTCTTTAATATCTAAAGAAATCAAATTTAATGGATTTCCATCATAATCCTCTTTTAATTGTCTAGCTGCGGTTCTAATTCTTAATCTAGCTTCATTTGCAAACCTTGCTGTTCTTGCTAGTTTAGTTAATTTTTCATCATAAGAAAGAATATTATCTGTTGTTAATTTAAAATTCAGCTCATTCAATCTTCTATATAATACCCTTGCATCAGTAGAATAATTTAATATATTTGAATAAAATAAAAATTGAGCATAATCTACATCATTCATGCCTTCCTGCCTTGTTTCTGGAAAAATGTTCTTTCTAGAAAAAATACCTTTTTTTGTCTGATAAGCAGAAATCATCTTCTTGCAGATTTCTATAGCTCTTTCTTTGTTAAACTTTAGATTCATCTTTTCCCTACAGCCTTTTTAGTGAAATTTTATAGTTCCTGCTCTTTATAAGTTTTATCTTAATAAAAAAATTAGAATTATATCAAAAAGTTTCTAGAATATCGCGCTTTTCTATGACATTCTGCAATTCTTTCATTATCCTGTCATAAGGAATCCTTTCTTTAAGCTGAGCGGTTATCTCATGCCCGCTTATTCTTGAAATTTTTCCCTCGCATTCCAGATGGGCATTATCCTGAAAGATTATAACTCCCTTTATTATTTGATTTTCCTTAAAATCTTTTGATTTTTGCTCTTTATTATTATGAAATCTTATTCCCCACTCAGAAATATCAATTATAGCATGCTCACTTTCATTTATCCTTAATCTTGGACGTGCTGAATAAGGATATTTTATCCTGAAATATTCTTTTTTATTAAGTTTTTCACACAACTTTTCGAATTTCATGCGTTTCTTTAAATATAAATTTATTTATAAATCTATTGGAAAAACTTTATAAATTCAAAACACGATATTTTCATAAGGCTTTGGGAAAATGAATCTTGAAAAAAGAACAATCAAAGGATCAAACAATTCTTTTACAGAAGGAATAAGAAAATATCTTTTGAAATGCGGGAAAAAATGGGAAGTATCTCAAAATTCCCAGCTAAGCAGAAAATATTCTTATTATTCTAACAAAGCTATTTTGCAGCAGGTTCATTTTTATAGAACAATTTGTTATTAGTTCTCAAATAAACCCTTAAAACACAATATTTATATATAAGTTATTCGTAGGTATAGAATAATATAACTTAAAAGACGAAGAATAAAATGAATTATGAGTATATAGCTGGATTGTTTGACCATAAGGGCAATATTAATCATATAAAAGTAAAGAACAAAGAATATCTTCAATTAAGAATATATTCTAAAAGCAGGACTGTATTAAACAAAATAAAGGATTTTATCAAGTGCGGAAATATTTATGTCAAGGAGTTTAGCAAGAAAAATCCAAAATGGAAGGATAATTTCGAACTCACCCTGACTTCAAAAGAGGAAATTTTTACACTGCTAGGAAAATTACTGCCTTTTTTAATTGAGAAAAAAGAAGACGCAGAAAATTTATTGATAAGGCATCCTTCATTTGAATCTTATGATCTTAATGAAAAGATTAAAAAGGACCGGGTTTCATATATTGGATAGAAAATTAATAGGGGAGAGGAGATAAAAACAGGATATTAACAAAAAAGTTAGTAATGTCTCATCTTAATCATCTCATCAAAACAAAAAAGAGGTAACAATGCAAATATCTGAAGAAAAAATAAAGAAAATAAAGGAAGAAATTCTTTCTATTTTATTTTATAGCTCGCCTAATGCCTTATTCACATCATTTATAGCTCGCGAGCTCGCTCGCGACGAAGAATTCACAAAAAAGCTGCTTCTTGATCTTGAAAGTCATAGTCTGATTGCAGCAGTGCGTAAAAGCCCCAAAGGAAAAGATTACAATAGAAGATTTCGGTGGCGTTTAACAGAAAGAACTTATAATGCTTACAAAGAAGTAGGCGGAAAACACTTGTAAGCATTATGTTAATATCATTTATTGACCTCTAATAATTCTATGACTTTGCTTTCACGCAAAGAAAAAACAAACATTACTAATAACAATTCCTTTTCACTAAAAAGTAGTCTGAAAATTTCAGCAATTTTATATGATTTTTTAAAAAATTGCTGAAAAAACACCGAAGACATTTTAATTGTCATTTTTTAAAACAATAAAGTTTTTAAATAAACTTTTTCTAATGATTTGGCTGAAAATGTTTTTCAAAAAAGAGGATAAGTTAAAACAGGAATTTTCTGAATTAAAGAAAAAGGTAGAAGGACAAGATAAAGAGATAGATTTCCTAAAGGCGCTTATCTTAAAAAGTTCCATAGGAAATAAGGGGGTTCAGACAGACAGTCAACACATTCTCAACAGCCAATCAACAGAAAATACAGCTGATTTAGGCACTACAATAGCTAAAACTAACAAAGAAATCAAGGAAAATAAGGATTTAGAAGCTATTGAAGTGGTTAATTTAATGAATGATTTTAAAGATAGTCTTAAAAGAAAGTTCAAGTCTTTGACAGACCAGGAATTCTTTGTCTTCTGTCTTATCTATAGTCTTGAAGAGCAATTAGGAGCAGTTTCATACAGAGATATTGCTCTAAAAGCAGGTCTTACAGAAAGTGTTATCCGCGATTATGTGCGCCATCTTTTTTCAAAAGGTATTCCAATTCTAAAAGAAAGGAAAAATAACAAGCTTATCCTTCTAAAAGTTTCTCCAGAACTAAAAAGCCTTATTAGTTTAGACAGTCTTGTTGCAATACATGACCCTTATTCTGCGAAAAGAAGCATTATGGCTGAGAATGCTGAAGCTTTGAAGATAGTTAATCCAATAAAATAGTTTCTTTTAGCTAAATTTATATAATCCTTTTTATTTAAGATAAATATGATACTAAGAAAGCCAAATAATAAAGATTTTGAAGCCTATCAAAAATTAGAGATTGAATTCTATCTTCATCACAAGCCTTATGGAACACTTTTACAGGATATTGATCCAAGAAAGAGAAATTTAAAGAAGGAATTTGCAAGTCTTATTAATGATAAAAATACATTTTTTCGTTTTGTAGAGGTTAATGGAGAGATTGCAGGATATATTTATGGAATTATTCAAAAGATTGGGGAAAATGAAAAAGGCTGGAAGAAAATTGGAGACTTAAACTCTATTATCGTGCTAAAAAAGTTCAGAAACAAAGGTCTTGCCAAGTTCATGACAAAAAAATTCTTTTCTTGGCTGAAATCTAAAAAAATCCAATATGTTGAGGCAAGCTGCAATGTTAAAAATAATAATATTATAAAATTCAATAAAAATATTGGTTTTCAGGAACAGCATATCAAGTTTGGCAGACTTCTTTAGGCTAGAAAACACTAGTTAAGACCTTTAAGAAATTCCAAATGCTTAATAGACTGCGGGCTGTAAAGTGTTTTCTTAATGCCTCCAAGAAGATGAGTATAAACATATAATGCAAAAGTCACATCTTTAAGAGGAGAGGTTTTCCATCTTCTGAAACTTTCCCTGAAAGAATAAAACTCTTCATACATCTTATTTATTGCTTTCTGAAGCTCAAAAGCACTGAAATTTTTTGGCCTGATAACAACATTCTGCGCATCATATAATGAAAAATCATTTGTAATAATTCTTCCCTCATCTTTCATTCTTTTGGAAAAATCAGATCCTGGAAAGGGGCTTGGAGCGAATAACTGAACACTATCAAGATTTCTTTTCATCCATTCAAAATCTTCTTTTAAACTTTTGGGAGTATCTCCATCTCCTCCGACCATCATCATTCCATGAATCCAAAAGCCAGCTTTTCTTAATGTTTGTATATTTTCTTTATTTTGTTGAGCACTATAAGGCTTTTTATAATATCTTAAAGTATCTTCATTTATTGATTCTATCCCAACACAAAGGATATCTATCCCTGCTTTTTTTAATGCCTTTAAAAGTTCTGGGTTATCTGCTATTTTCACAGTAACTTGTGCAAAACTTTTTCTTCTATAAAGTCCCCCTTTTGCTATTCTTTCACATAATTCTATTGTCCTTTCAGGATTTGCAGCAAAATTGTCATCAGTAAAAAATACTAATTTGCCCATATTTTTTATATCTTTAAGACCCTTAATTACATAATCTAAAGGTTTTTGTCTGTACATTCTGCCATAAAATTTTGTAACAGTGCAAAAATCACAAGCATTCGGGCAACCTCTTGTTGTTTCCATTACAGTAGCAAATATTTTCGCTCTTGTTTGTTTATCATAAAAAGGCAATGGCAGATTTCCAAGCTCATCAGGAGCGAGTAACCTTCTTGGTTTTGTAATAACTATCTCTTTTCCTTTTTTAAATGCCAAACCAGCTATATCATTAAATTGTGCTTTTTCATAGGTTAATCTTTCTGTTAATTGGCTCAAAGTTATCTCTCCTTCACCAATAACAACAAAATCTGCTCCTGCTTTAAGCCATTCCTCTTTTCTGAAACTGGGATCAAAACCTCCGGCAATTACTATTCCATCAGGATTAGCAGATTTGTATTTTTTGATAAGTTCAATTGTTTGTGGAGAAGTTCTAGTTATAGAAGAAACACCAAGAATATCTGAACTAAATATGGCTCTTTCATTCTCTTCTGTTAACCTTTTATTCTTGCCATGATAAAGAGGATTTATTGGTTGAACATTCTGCCAGCCATCTCTTATTAAAATTGCCTGAAGAGAATGCAATGCTCTTGCAGGCAAATTAGTTCTGCTATAAACATCATATCCCGGGTCCCCATTGTAAATCCCAAATTGTGTTGGCGGCAGTTCAACAAGCACAATTCTGCTTTGTTTTGTTATTTTCCTCATTTTAAAATTTAGAATTATTCTTATCAGGGCTTAACAGACCAGTTTGGCTGCTTATGCTGTTCTTGTTGTTTTTCTGGCTGTTGTGTTTGCTGTTTTTCTTTTTCACTCTCTTTTTTCTCAGCAAGCATTTTTGCGATTTTTATTCTTATTTCTTCCTCTTTTTTCCTTCTGCTTTCTTCAATGCTTTTTTTGATCATCATTGCAGGAACTGTTACTGGAAAGAATAAAATATTTGCTGTGTTTTTAATTGCCTTTGCTCTTTTTTCAGCACTTTCCTTTTCTTTTACAAGCCTTCTTTCTTTCTCTAATCTTTCTTTTTTTGCCCTTTCAATAGCTTCCAAGAAGCTTTCATGCCTTATTTCCTCATGCTCTTCTTTTTCCTTTTCTTTTTCAAAGAATGTTTCATGTTTTATTTCTGCTCTTTCTTTTTCTTTCTTTTCCTTTTCAAAGAATTCCTTGTGCCTCGCTTCTTCTCCAATCCTTTTTTCCTCAAGCCTTATTTTTTCATCAGCCCTTTTCTTCTCTCCCCTTATTTTTTCCTCTTCCTCAAA
>Ga0315289_10006222_pt1 | contig 17566 bp, 10 predicted proteins | sample YL17G11_40_MG_FD_203452 | JGI IMG/M metagenome (GOLD analysis project Ga0315289, IMG submission 203452) | Sediment microbial communities from Yellowstone Lake, YNP, Wyoming, USA - YL17G11_40 | ecosystem: Environmental > Aquatic > Freshwater > Lake > Sediment | place: USA: Wyoming | collected... | reverse complement strand
CGCATTGCCAAAAATCCCAGCAATCGCGCGCGGATGAGGAATTGCCGTTGACCGCCGGTTGCCGCTCGCCCTGGGACGAATGATTTCCGCACATGAAACTCCCACGGGCAAGCCCGTGGCTTGCCCATTTAGTGAAATCCTCCGTAGCTTCAGCGAAGGAGGATGCATTATTTATACCACTTTTCGCGAATCTTGCCTATTACCTGAAAAGGTGATTTTCACCCGCTTTAATAGATGATTTTGTATATTTGGGAAGAAAATCTGAAGGTGATTTGTTCGAAACGCACTTAAGCCAGGACGATCCCCTGGCTCAAAGCCAGGCGTACCAGTTCAGTCTGTTTATGGGCGCCCAGTTTGCGCATGGCCTTAGTCCGGTGGGAATGCACGGTGTTCAAAGATACGTTAAGGCGGCCGGCGATGGTCTTATCGCTTAGTCCCTCGACGATCAGGGTGATCACTTCTTTTTCCCGGTTGGTCAAAGACTGCCAGCCACCGGCAGCCTTGCGTTTCTTGCCGCCGATCAGACCGCTGACCAAAAAGCCCGATATCCCGGAAGCCACGTAATGGCCGCCCTGATGGACCGCTCGGATGGCACGGGCAATATCTTCGCCGGCGCTTTCTTTTAAAACATAGCCTTTGGCCCCGGCCTTAAACGCTCTTTCCACCAAAGCGCCTTCGCTGTGCATGGTCAGAAATATCAGACGGGCTTTGGGCCGGACTTTGCGCAGACGGACTGCCGCCTCGATGCCGTTTAGGCCGGGCATGGCCATGTCCAACACGTAGACGTCGGCCGGGACAGCTTCCGCCAGACGCAAAAACTCCTCACCGCCGCAAGCTTCTCCCACCAGGCTGATGTCGCTGGAACGCGCTAAAACCGCCCGCAAACCCTCGCGCACCATGGCGTGATCGTCGGCGATGATGACTTTTATGGGTTGTTCCATATCGGTACTTCTACCTTTATAATCGTCCCCCAACCCGGCCGGCTGACCAAGTTAAAACTACCTTTTAAAGAAGCCGCTCGCTCTTTCATCGCCTGCAGGCCGATGCCGCCCACGACGCCTTCAAGCGTGCCGGCCTTAAATCCTCTACCGTTATCTTTCACGCTCAAACGTATGACCCCGGCCTTTTTATCCATCCGCAAGACTACCCAGGCGCGGCGAGCATGGCTGTGCCGGATAACGTTGTTTAAGGCTTCCTGGGTTATCCGGTAAAGCCCTAAAGACATATCCGCGATCAACACCCGGCCTATTGGCCGGCCGCTGAAACTGATACGGATCCGGCATTCCCGGTTTAATCGCGCGATCATGGTCGCCAGCGCCAAGACTAGCCCGGCCATTTCGATGTCCGGCGGCATCAGGCCCACCGCCAGTTTTTTAAGGCTTTCGCTGGTGATCTTGACTGACTGCCTGGCATTATCGATCACCCGCAGGGCCGCCGCGCTATCGCCGGACTTGACTTCATCCGCGGCGATGCTCAGGCTGGAATTAAGCGATAACGCGCAGGCGCCTACTTCATCGTGCAGTTCGCTGGAAAGTTTTCGCCTTTCTTCGTCGCGCACGCTTAACAGCTTGCGGGAAAACTCTCTGATCCGCTCCGCGGACTGGGCCAGCATATGCTGGTGCTGCCGCAACTGCTCCTCTGACCGGATACGCGCGCTGATATCTTCCACCATCTCGATCACGGCTACGACTTTACCTTTAGCGTTTTTGATCGGAGAAGCAATGATCCGGAAATTGACCGTGCCGCCCGGCCGGGGCGTCTCGGTGACCGACTCATGGACTTTGCCGTCCTTGAAGGTCTTGACACAGGGACAGTAAAAACAGGGCCGAGGACGCGGCGGCCGGTTGAAACTGCGGTAGCAGACCGGGCAAATTGAAGCATCCACTTCGGGAAACCACCGGCGCATCTGCCGATTTAAAGAAAGTATACGCATGGCCGGGCTGATCAGGGCCACGCCCACGCCGATATTGTCCACAATGGCCTGGTGGCGTTTTTGAAGTTCGCTAAAACGCTCTTTGAAGCTGACGATCGGTTTTGGGGAAGGCATATTTTACTCTTTGACCGGCACTTTCCAGATCTCCTCGGCGTATTCGCGGATGGTGCGGTCGCTGGAAAACCGTCCCGACTTGGCGGTGTTGATTATCGACTTTTCAAGCCAGGCGTCGCGGTCACGGTAAAGCTTGGCCGCTTTCGCTTGGGCGGCGCAGTAAGCCTCAAAATCAGCGCAGATGAAAAACGGGTCGTCCTCGCTGATCGTGCGCGCCAGCGGCAAAAACGCGTCGGTCTCGATCGGTGAGAAAAAATTGCTTTTGATCAGATCAAGCATCGCGGCCAACCCCGCTGATTTGCGGATATAATCTTGCGGCCGGTAGCCCCGTTGGCGCAGTTCGGCTATTTTATCGCTGGTCGCGCCGAAGATAAACATGTTGTCCTTACCCACGGCTTCGGCGATCTCGATATTGGCGCCATCGAGCGTGCCGATGGTCAACGCGCCGTTGACCATAAACTTCATGCAGCCGGTGCCGCTGGCTTCCGTGCCGGCCGTGGATATCTGCTCGGACAGATCGGCGGCCGGAAATATTTTTTCCGCCAAAGACACGCGGTAATTTTCCAGGAACACTACTTTTATCCTGTCTTTGATGCTGGAATCGGCGTTGATCACGGATGCCATGCTGTTGATGAACCGGATGATCAGCTTAGCCGTAAAATACCCCGGCGCGGCTTTGCCGCCGAAGATAAACGCCCGGGGATAAAAGTCGGCTTTGGGGTCTTTTTTCAGGCGCAGGTACTCGTGCAATATGTACAGGGCGAACAACAGCTGGCGTTTGTATTCATGGATACGTTTCACCTGCACGTCAAAAATGGCGTCATGCGGCAAACGTATGCCGGTGGTCCGCAGGACATATTCCGCCAGGTCTTTTTTATTGGCGGCTTTGACCGCGTCCCATTTGCGCCTAAAGCCGGCGTCCCCGGCCAAAGGCATCAGTTTTTCCAGTTCGTAAAGATCGGTGATCCAGCGGTCGCCGATCGCTTCCGTGATCAGGCGAGAAAGGCGGTCGTTAGCCTTGTACAACCAGCGGCGCTGGGTGATGCCGTTAGTCTTGCAATTAAACTTCTCCGGCCAGAGCTCGTAAAAATCACGGAACAGCTCGGTTTTGAGAAGCTGGGAGTGCAACGCGGACACGCCGTTGACCGAATGGCTGCCCACAAGCGAAAGATGGGACATCCGCACTTGCTTAGGATTACTTTCTTCGATCAAAGACATGCGCTGCAGACGCGCGTTGTCCCCGGGATAACGGCTGGCCACTTCTCTTAAAAACCGGAAGTTTATCTCATAGATTATTTCCAGGTGCCGAGGCAGCAATGCCGCGAATAACGGCAGCGGCCAGACTTCCAAAGCTTCCGGCATCACCGTATGGTTGGTGTAAGCGAAAGTCTTGACTATGATGTTCCAAGCCGCATCCCAATCAAGCCCCTCCTCGTCCAAAAGCACCCGCATCAGCTCGCAGACCGCCAGCGCCGGATGGGTATCGTTGAGCTGGATAGCGGTCTTATCGCTCAGATCGCGTATATCCTGATTATCGACTTTAAACCGGCGGATGATGTCGGAGATGGACGCGGCGGTAAAAAAATATTCCTGCTTTAACCGCAGTTCTTTGCCGCGGAAAAAATTCTCGTTGGGGTAGAGTATCCGCGAGATGTTCTCGGAAAACATCTTGTCCTGCACAGCGCGCTCATAATCGCCGTGGTTGAAGTATTCCAGATTAAACTCCTCCGTCGAGCGGGCCGACCAGAGGCGCAGGGTATTGACCACGTCGTTACGGAAACCCGGCACCGGTATGTCGTAAGGCATGGCCAGGACTTCATCGGTGTCCACCCATTTTACATGCATTCGGCCCGCTTTATCGTGATAGGTGTAAGTCTTACCGTAAAACTTTACTTTGACCGAATATTCCGGACGGGATATCTCCCAGGGATTACCCAACCGCAGCCATTCTTCCGGCTGTTCCACTTGAGCGCCGTTGATGATCTTCTGGTTGAATATCCCGTAATCGTAGCGTATCCCGTAACCGTAGGCCGGCAATCCCAGGGTGGCCATCGAATCAAGAAAGCAGGCAGCCAGGCGGCCCAGGCCGCCGTTACCTAACCCCGCGTCGGTCTCCTCTTCGCGTATCGCAGAAAGCTCACAGCCCAACGCTTTCATGGCCGCTTCCGTCTCTTCCCCCAGCCCCAGGTTGATGATGTTGTTGCCCAAGAGGCGCCCGATCAGAAACTCCAGGGATAAATAATACACGCGGCGGGGATTTTTTTTGTGGTAGCGCTGCTGGGTAGAGATCCAGCGTTCGATCAGGCGGTCGCGCACCGTTCGCGCCAGGGCCAGATAATTATCGTGGCTGGTAGCGGTATACTGGTCTTTGGCCAGGCCGTACTGGCGGTTGTAACGAAAGGACCGTTCGAGCCCTTCCTTGGTCATCTCGACGAACACCGTAAGCCAGTCGCCGGCGGAATTTTGTTCAGGCATTGGACTCCTTTAGCGAAGTCCAGAATTTATTTTTCTGCGCGGTCTTAAAATCCACGGTGATATGTTTATCCGGCGCGATCCTTAAAGCTTCGTGGATCGAACGGTCAAAAGTATAAAGCTCCACCTGTTTACCGTAACTTTCTTTAACATCGGTGATCACTTCGGCGAAATCCGAATCGCCGGAAAACACCGCGGCCACGTCATAATGGTCCTTGAACCCTTTAGACAGGAGGTCGGAGGCGATCTTTACGTCCAGGCCTTTCTGCACCCAGTCTTTGCCCAGTTTCACCAGGCGGCCCAGCTTATATTCGAAATACGGAAGCTGGGCCTTTAGAGCAACCAAGTACTCATGCTGATCCTTGTGAGTCTGGGGGTTTTCGTCGCGGCTCAACTCCGCCGAATAATAGTAGCAGCGCACCAGCGTGCGGTAATCGGTGATCCATTTGATGATGTTGTACCATTCGATGTCCTTGAGCCGCACCGAATGACGCGACCCTTTCATGTCGCGCAGGCTTTGGATCACGTATTCAGCGTCAATAAAAATCATCAGCCGGTTGCTCATAAACCTCCTTAATTAGCGTACAGCGGATAGCGTTTAGCGTATAGTCAAAATATTATAACAGATAGACGCGAAATGGTCTATGGTCTATGGTCTTCGGTCTTGATATCCCTGATCGCCTGATCCACTTCGCTTTCCAGCATCCGCTCGAGGAACCCGGGCAACGTGTTTTTGAGTTTACTTTTTAATTCCGAGTCCAGCCACTGGAAGTTAAGCGCGTCATACCGGCCGGAAAGCTGGAAAGCAAATTCAAGCGAGCCTGTGTTTTTATCCAGGAGACCCAGCAGGCGCCGGAATTTGGCGGAACGCGACATCAAAGCGCGGGAAAGGAACAAAGATATTTTGCTGGAGACCATGCCCTGGCGGTCGATGTTAAAGTAGCTGTGGGAACGCAGATCCAGGGACCGGAAATCCAGATCGCGCAGACTTAAAACCCGGGCGTCAGCCTTTACCTCGCCGGAAAGTTCTTCAAAGGCGAACTCGGCCAGGGAAGGCAGCCCGAAGTTGGCAGACACCCACAAAAGAAAAGGCGTGTCTTTGAGCATTCCGTCGTAGACCCGAAACCTCCCCGTTAACGCCGGCTGGGGTCTGTTGGCACAGTTAAAATCAAACTCGCAGGCGCCGCTCAGTCCCTGCCGGCCCAGATCAAGTCCCACTAGACTTAAGTCCGCCTGACGCAAACTGCCGGTAAGATAAAAACCGGGCGGCCAACTCCCTAGGTCCAGCCTGCCGTTTCCCGAAAACCTCCCGCCGTAAATGCCGCAGTCCAGGCGGTCCAAAAATAATGCCTGCCCCGCGGCGCGAAAACCCGCGTTCAGCTCGGACAACCGGAGGTGATACGCTTTGCCGCTGGTATCAAGGCGCAAAAGCAGGTCATCACAAAGGACCCCGCTGGGCTCATGACCTCGGGCAAACGTCAGATTTTTCAGCTTGAGCAACGTCCGCGCCACCGGCGTCACCAGGCTAAACTCACCGCTGTAACCGCACGGTTTGACCAAGCCGCGCAAGCTCCAGGAAAAGTCCTTCCCCTGGGCCAAACGTAAAATAAAACGCGGGGCCCGCGCTAAACGGATATACCCGTTCAAACTAAAGGGACGGCCGTTAAGCGTAAAACTTATTTTTTCAATATCCAGACCGGCCGCGGCCAGGACCAGCCTCGCGTCCAGATCGTAAATATTCATATCCCCGGACCACGGACCGGAGACCTTATTGTCAAAAAGGATATAACCGTTGAGCTTTAACCGTCCGGAAGCGAGATTCCCCCAGAGCTTCGTCTCAACATGACCGCTTTTTATCTTTAGTTCGTCGATACTGATAAAACCCTGCCTGGCCGGCAGGCAGGCCGGCTGGCCGGTGATCCCCGCCTCACAATGTATCTTGCCCAGATCGTCGGCGGCCGGCAATACCCCGACCAAGATGTCGGGCTTACGGACCCCCAGATTTAATTTCATCCGCAAAGATACCGGGCCGGTCTTACGCAGCTCACCGTCAAAATGAACGCCTAACGGCTCGACTTGCCCCGCGGGAAAAAACTGCAGATATCCGCCTTTGGCGATTATCCGGCATCCGGCAGGAAGACTTTTGAGGCGGTTCGCGGCGTCGGAAAACGCGAAACCGTTCCCTTTGTCCTGGGACAACCGGACCACTAAACGCGGATTATAGATCACGCAGCGCTGAAAATTCAGGCCGCGCAAAGAAAAGGCTTTTCCTAAGGAAATGGCCAGCTTTACCTGTTGAGCCGCGAATCCCCATTCCCCGCTTTGGCGGTCGCCGCCGGCCGCGGCCACTTGAGTCAACATCACGTAACCGGGCGCGGCGTATTCCACGCGGCCGATCTTTATGTCAACGCCCGCCTGCTGGATAATAAACCGGCGTATCTGGTCGCTATGCAGATACACCCAGGCACCTAAAGCGACCTGCGTGACGATGACGATCAGCGTAATACCCAGGATCACCAAAGCGCAGATCCGCCAAAATTTAGTCATACAGAGTAACCTAGGGGTCAGACCTCAAGACTAGAGACTAATCTCGATTAGTCTCTAGTCTTGAGGTCTGACCCCTCAGCGCCCAGGGGTATCGCGACAAACAGCTTACCGTTGACGAAAAACTCGATCCGGTCGATAAAATATCTGGCCAGGTATTTGTGGCCTAAAGCCGATCGGTAAGCGCGTTCTTTGTAATCGCAAAACAATAGGCTGAACGAATTGCCGGCCAGCATTTTATCTCTGGTATCCTGGCGATGCGATTCGTTATTGGCCAGATCGGCAAACTGGTAAAGCCGGGCAAAAGCGAACAGGCGGCCGGAAAAATCTTTATACTCGTCACAGGCCTGGTTAAAAAATGAACCGGATTTTTTTAAGTCCCCCTGGGCCGAATAATATTCGGCGATCGCGAAAAGCGCGTCGGGACAACGCGGGGACTCAGGGAATGTCTTGACCAGCGTATCGAAAGAAATAAAAGCGAAGTCGGGATTATTGGCGGCGGCCGCAGCCAGGCCTTGCCGGTAAAGCGCCTCGGCGTCCTGGCAAAAACCTTGGGGCCAGGCCGCCATAAACAGTATTGCCAGGAATAAATACCGGCGTTTTATCATTTGTTTTCAGGGCGGATCAGGATCAGTATGGCTGAATGCGGAGCCACAAAGAATTTTTTCCCTTCGAACTCCACCTCTACCGCCTGGTCGCGCAAAAATATGCAATAGTCGCCGGAGGAAGCCTGCAAGGGAAAATACTTGTCGCGGCTTTTCTTCTGGAGCCACGGCTCGTCTTCCAGGGAACTGGGATCAGGCACCGGGTAGCCCGGCCCGGTGCGCAGGATCCGGCCGGAAGAGACCCGGTCTTTCTCCTTGACGCCTTGCGGTAAATACAGGCCGGCCTCGGTCTTGCCGTCGCCGGAATCGGGCTCGATCAACACTTTATCGCCGACGGGAATAAGTTCTTTCATAATAATCTCACCGTGTCGCCTACGCGTAAGCCCGTACGTTTGACTGAACCGGCGTTGAGCTCCAACACGCGATCAGCCCGGCCGGCCGGAACATAGTCGGGACACAGACCCTCTTTACAGGGTTGCGCGTTCTCCTTAATATCGACGACCCGGCCAGAGCTGTCAATCCAGATGATGTCGAGCGGTATCAGCGTGTTTTTCATCCAAAAAGGGTAAACCCCTTTTTCCTCAAACACAAAAAGCATCCCGGCTGATCGCGCCAGACTCTCGCGAAACATCAAACCCCTTGAACGGTCTTCAGGAGAGCTTACTACTTCCAGCTCAAAACATTCCCCGCGAAAACAAACCCGGCCCTTACCCGAGGCGCCGGCACCGGCGACGACGCTGTGCATAAATAAAAACAACCCCAACAATACCGCAAGCAATATCCTGCGCATATTCATTCGTTTCGCGGCAACGACGAAGACCTATTACGCCGGCTGCGCCGCGGCGATCGGCTTAATTCTTTAAATTTACGCATCGCCAGCTTAGCCTCGCGACGCAAACCTAAACGTTTATAAAGCTGCGCCAAATCGCGATAGACCGGCGCGGCCCCGGGCGTGCGGCTGCGGGCTTCTTCCAAATATTTACGGGCATTATTTAAATCCCTTTTTTCCAGATAAGCATGGCCCAGTATGCCTGAATAAACCGGATTGTCCGGATCGTCTTTTTGCGCTTCTAAAGCCGCGCTGATCGCCCCGTCGTAATCGCGCCGTTTAAGTAATTCCATAGCCGCGCCCGGGTCAGGCTTTTTTAAAGGCGGCAACTGAACAGCCGGCTCATGCTTCGGCGCGGGAATCGATGGATCTTTTTCCTCTACCGGCGGCAACTGAACAACCGGCTCATGCTTCGGCGCGGGAACAGGTGAAAAGTTTTCCTCCTTAGGCGCTTGTCTGGGCGGACGCGGCTTAAGCCAAACCTTCAGCCAAAACATGCCGACTAAGATCCCGGCTGCCACCGCGATCAAGATCTTTGTTTTTTCCGACAAACCCTTGCGGGCCAGGACCATCGGTTTGACTCCGGGTACAGCCGACGCGCCTTCCTTTAATATCTTATAAACACGCACCTCTTTGACTACGTTTTTAAACCGCTGCGGACCAAGGTCCATGGCTTTTACTTCGGCCTGGTTCATCGCCAAATAGGTAGCTTCGGCGATAAAAACTTCATTGGGCTCGGAAAAACTCTCTATCCGGGCGGCAATATTTACCGCGTCGCCAAACACATCGCCTGAATCGTCGATATTGACCTCGCCGGTGGAAATGCCGATACGAAACCGAATAAGGTTGCCCGGGTTTAAGATGTTGGCATTGCGCCGCTCCAGCTCTTCCTGCATACGCAGACCGCAAGCCACCGCATCAGTGGGCGACTCAAAAGTTATCAGGAACCCGTCGCCCATAGTCTTAACCAGGCTGCCGCCTTTATCTTTGACTTTATCCTGGACAAACTGGTTGACTTCGCGCACGAATACCTGGTTTTCCTGGCGGGTGGCCTGGGAGGTACGTAAGGTGTAGCCCTGCACGTCCACAAACATTATGGTAAGCGTCCGGGTAGTCATGCCTTAATGATACACCAGGGCCAAAACTAATGCAAAATATTTTAACCGGGCGCCAAAATTAATGTAATAGAACCCTCAACGTATGTTGATAATTCTATTACATACGGATGGGGAGGGAATTGCTGAAAAGATGAAATAATCTGAACAGGCTCTCTTCGGCTTTCGTCCGATATTCCCAGGCGCCGGAAAATTCGCGCGGCAAAAACGGATCGTCACTAAGCGCCGCTTTAAACTCGGCAAACAAACGGCAATACTTTTCGTAATAATCTTTCATCTTGACCTTTTGGGTCTCGATGTCGCGGATATACTCCACCGACTCGTCCGTTATCGCCTGATAACGTTCGGATAATCCCGTTAAATCCCAGGCTTTTTCCACCAGCTTATTTGTGTCCATGCCCGAAAAGAACTGCCCTTCATAGATGCAGACAAAATTCAGTATTTTATACTGCCGGCAAAAATCATGGATATCGGCGGAATAATCGTAACACGACGCCCAGGAACTGAGCTGCACCCGACCAAACCCCAAACCAACCAGATAGCGGCGTAACGCGTCGCGGGCCCCGGTAAATTTATTGGGAATATCGTAGATGACCAGCCGCCATTTTTTATCCCAGGGCTGTTTAAACCGGCCGGCTTTTTCACCGACCGCATCATCTAAAAACCGGAAACGTTCTTCTTTATTAAAAGTAAACCATGTCTGGCGATTGTTTTTGATGCGTTTAATATACCCTTTTTTGTTAAACCAATACATTCTTTGCCGCAGATGCTCAAAGGCATATATCTGATCTGTTAAAAATCCGTTAAACATAACCGTGCGAAACGGCCGGTAACAAAAATACAGCCAAAACAAAAGGCACTCGGAGCTCTCTTGCGATAGGGCCATGCCAACGTCTTTTAAGGCGTATTGGATCCGCTTAACTGTCTTTCCCATAACCCCTCCTCGGCTGCCGCCGGCAATATTTCATGTAATAAATTTTAACACATACGTTGGGAATTCTATTACACCTTTTCCGGACATTATAGCGGGGGGAGACGGGTTGAACAAGAAAATTCGCTGTAATAAAATTGTCAACGTACGTTGAGGATTTTATTACAGTTAAAAACGGGGTCTTACAGTTTAGAGGTTTGCAGTTTAGGGTTTAAAGGTTTAGGGTTTAGGGTTTAGGGTTTAGGGTTTAGGGTTTAGAGGTTTACGATTTAGGGTTTTCCTGGGGCGGACAGCCGGGACCGATGCAGAAAGATACTTTGAGGTCGATATCGCGGGTGTAAAGTATCGTAAAATCCATGCCGGCTATGTCGCGGGAACTGATTGTGCCGGCCTGGGACGGTACGGGAATATTCAGGCCCGGGCCTTTTATTTTGGTCGCAAAGCCTTTGGGCGCAAGCTTCACGCCGCCGTAATTCTTTTCCACCGTGAACGAACCGCGTTCGTCGCCGGGAATCAACGCGCCCAGTGCCGCTTTTTGGGCGATCTTTTTCGCTTTATTAACGGACACGCCGGTTTCTTTGCGCAGCTCTTTGGCGGTGACGGTATCGCCAGACTCGCGGACTTCAAAGAAGTCGCTGACCTTAAGCCCAGCGTAATAATCTTTTATGATCTTGAACCCGATCGCGGCCAGCGCGCTGAACCCGATGACGCAGGCTCCGATAAAAACAACCCCTGCCTTTTCTAAAGAATCCATGTTCTGCCAAGCCCCCGACAGGTATTGCCACAGGGAATGGCCGGCGCCGGCCTTGTCGCCCATCAAGTAAACGCCGCTAAACGCCTTGACAATAGTTTGAAGCTGGCCCGCCGCGGCAGGCGCTGCCGAAACAGACAAACGCTGATCTCTGATGGCTTCCAGCTGGGCCAAAAGCACAGCCTGGTTGCGTTGAGGGTCGTTTACCGCCAAATCGATGACTGTTTTCGATCTGCCGTTTACATTTTTGGCAAACGACTCATCATCGTCGGAAAATACACCGGCCACTATCTGATCAGGCTTAGCCTGATACATCCGGCCAAAATTATTCGAGTAAGTATACCCGACTAAGCTTAAAGCCCACTCAAACGGCCGGGCAACCGATGGCCCACGCTCGGAGTCCGCCCTGAAGACGATGTTGGTAATGCCGGTGTCCTGGACAGTGAGTTTTTCTTGCCGCAGCAGACCGCGGAATCCATCGGCCTGTTTTGACGGCGCCAGCGCTGATATCTTACGGACCTGGCCGGCCCAATACTCTATCCGCGGGGCCAGTTTTGCTTCTCGCTGGGCCAGATCCCGCTCTTTTCTCTGCTGCTCGGCTCGATGGGCCGCGATCATCTCGAATAAGTAACCGGAAAAATTGAGCTGATCCCGGTTATAGCCCTCGGCGCTTTCACGATAGCCGTTGCGCCGCATTATCGTACGGGTGACCGCGTTGATCTGCGCGATCATTCCCTGGTCGCTGCCCACGCCGACATCGACAGTTTTTAAGGCGACCGCGACCATACGATCAGCCACAGCCGGGGCCTGGGACTGCAGTTCGGCCAGTACCAGGTCGGCTTGACGTAACCGGACCGGTGAATTGTTCATAAGAGCGTTTAGATCGACGCTGACTTGCTTTTCCGCCAGGATCATCTGAAAAATAACGGCAAGCTCGCCGTAGACCTGCGGCGGCGGATTGTCCCGCCAGATGCCGACCGCCGGTAATTGCTGGCCCTCAGTCCTTTTTAAAGAATCATTGATGATGTTGATAAGGGCCTGGCGGGCCTCATTATTCAAGGTAACTTGCTCACTAGAATCAAGCGTCCGGCCGCCATAATCCGCGGCAAAAGCGGCCGCGCTTAGATTAAGCGCGATAAGAATAGCCTTTTTATCCTGTTCGATCTTGGACACTTGCAGTACCAAAGCCTGGTCAACTGATCCCGCGCGGCGCTGTTGCGCACGCCGTGACGCAAGACTACGCTTATCCGGGCCCTCAACCGGCAAAGCGGCTTCGCGACGGTCATCTATTTCTCTGCGCGCATCAGCGCGGCGGTCACGGTTTTCATCCACCCAGCGGTGTATCGCATAAACCGCGGCGTTGCCGGGACCTTCGACCGCTATAAATATCACCTTACGGTTATTGATCAGAGCACGGCGTTTTTCAAATTCCTTGCGGGTAACCTTACGGTATAATGCCGCGTTGAGCTCATCCCAGGTAAATCTAGTCAAGGACCCGTCCGGCTTGAGCAAACTATTCAGCCGGCCCTCGATGAACGCGAAGCGATCGTTTTCTTGCTGCTCCTTGAAATAAGCGTGCAAGACACTTAAGTGAAACTGTACCGTGGTCGGCTTCCCGTCCCTGCCGCCGCTGTCGGCGGGGAGAGCAGCGGCGATCTCGGGAACTGACCCGTCAAACCCGGCTTTTTTGTTGAAAACATACAGGCCATCTTCCGGATCGATCTGGATATCCCAATCCCAAGCGTTTAAGCAATGCTCATAGGCCAGCCACTGGCCCATGTTTTCCAAGTCAAGCAAACCGCCCAACTGCTCGTAAGACATACGCCGTTCATCCACAGGCAACCCGTTTAAATACGCGTCGATTTGTTTGACCTTGTCGTCTTTGGCCATGAAAACTTTTCTTTCGCCTGAGTCTTCGGCGTCATCGATGATGATAAAACTCGCGCCCAAACTGGTCCGGGGCTTATAATCCGCGCCGACGACCGTCAGGTGGATCTCGCCCCAGGAAGGGTACGATATTTTCACGGTCACCGGTTTGCCTTGCCAGGAAGCTTTAGCTTCCGTGACCAGCCCGGCCACCATATCCGCCGATCGCAGTTTATCGATCTCGACCAAACCTTTGTCCGGTTGCTGGGTGATCTCGATCTCCCGTGTCTGCAAATATCCCCGCAGGGCCGCGTCGAACAGCTCGGCCTGAACCTGGACCGGGACCGGTCCGGCAATCGGTTCCTGCCCTGTAACCTCAACCACCTCTTCGCCCCTGCCGCCGCTATCTGCGGCGCGAGCCGGGACCAGGTCGCTCATTATCGCCCGCGCGATGCCGGCCGGGCCGCTGGCGACTAAACGCCGGAGTTTTTCGGCGCAATCCGGGCAATAACGGGGGTGGATTTTATCCAGCGCGTCAAGATCGTCGGGAAAGACCATGGCGCAGCCGGGAGTAACGCAATGTTGGGTAGGAACCCGGTCGTAAGGATTAGCCTGGCCAAGAGCCGGTTCAGGATAGGGTAATTTTGTGCCCAGGCCGAAAACATGGCCGGATTCATGCATCAGGGTCGCGGCGACCCGCCTGACAAAGCGATCACGATCCTCACTGAAGAAACGGTTGATCGACAAAAATATCAAGCGCTGATCCGGGAAAGTACGGCCATAAACATAGTCCATAACTTTGCCGGTATAGGGATGTAAAGCATTAAGGTCCTCGTCAGTGATGACTATGGTCGGCAACTGCCCTGGTGTGGTAGCAGCGTATACCGGCAAAACAAACTGGCCTCTGGCATCGTCATAATGGCCGCCTACAATACGCACCGCGTCAGCGATATTTACCGCCTGGCCGATGCGGGAAACAACGCCGGCCGGCAATTCTCGCTGCATCTGCCTAAGCGCTTGCTGCATGATCGCGTTGCCTAAAGGCGCAAGTCCCGGGCTGAAGGCCGGCAGGATACGGATAGTCTGCGGTACATTTGTCTCATACCTGCCGCCGCTGTCGGCGGGGAGGGAAACGCCAGGGTTAGTGTCTAGTCTTGAGGTCTGAGGCTGCTGTTGCGACCTCTCTCTGGCTAAAAGTTTCCGCTCGGCTTTGATGCAAATGGTCATAGCCTTGTCCCTGCTTATATCTTTGCCGGCTACCCCAGTAAGGGCTTGAGCGGTTTCCTTATATATCCTGGCCCCCTTACCGTCCAGATCATACTTGAAAGTTATCGCGATCAATTCACGGGGAGTAAGTGTCCGGAGAAGCTCAAGGGTAATCGGCCGATCCTTGAGCACAAACGCATTGTTATGCCGCGCGGAAAAGTTATTTTCAATCGCGGCCAGCAAAGTCTCGCGGCCCAATCCCGCACCCTCTTCCCGGCCGCCGCTGTTGACGGGGGGGGAAGCGGTACGCCTTGCCTCATATCTCCACAAACCGTCAACCGTTGATTTAACCAGCGCTGAATCTCTTTCGCTTATTTTCAATAAAGTACGCTCGGTATAATCCCAAGCCGCCTGCGGGCTGGTCTCCACATAAATCGGTGTTTCTGAATCGTTAAGTAAATACTCAAAAATAGTCCTGGCAGTGAAAGAAACATTGCTCTGGCCGTACATCTGCGCCGCCCAAAGGATCCTTCCCTTGGTGAAACGGTGGTCCTCTAACGGTTGCCCCTCATCCCGTCCGCCGCTGTCCACGGAGCCGGGGGTGGCGGCGGAAGTTGTAGATTTAGGCCTGCCCGCCGGAGCCTTGGCAGAGGCGGGGTCTAACCCTGCTGTTCCTGCTTCCCAATCTCCGGAAATCGCTTTGATCGCCGCATCGGCGTGGGCCCGGACGTGAACATTACGGGTACTGTTAGGTAAATTATTTAAACCTAAAGCCTGCTGGCCATCAGGTCCGATCAAAATCATGTTTTTAAGTTCATGATGCTGGATCGCTATGGAGCATAACGCGGCGATAACGTTGCAGCGCGTTGTGTACCAAAGATCAAGATTATGAGCCATACGCAAAAGCTCAACCGTCAAACCAGAAAGTTCCTGGTTATTTAACACAGAAAAATCCAGATGGCTTAAAGTATAAGAAGCTTCCCGGGCTTCCAGTTCACCCCACTGGCCAGGATCTTTAGACGCGCTTTTCTGGGTTGCCTTTAAATCTTTTACGATACTTGCGATCTTAGCCTTGATCTGGTCCCTGCCGGCTTCAGTTTCGCTGTCGCCAAACAGTACCTTGCTGCGGGCAAATTTAGACGCGGCGATCAAATAAGCCTCATCTTCATCGCCATCGTAAGAGTCGACGATCTCGGCGTAATAAGTCATCATCTTGCGACTGGGTTTGTTTAAAAGCCGATTGGTCTCTCTTCTGATCTGGGCCGCCAGCTCAACAGCTACTTCGTCAAAACTTTTTTGGTAATCACTCTCTTTTACCTTTCTTAACGCGTAAGTAGTCAACCCGATAGCGATATTTTGCGCGTTATCGCAAACAATTATCTTGCGCTGTTTTATGTTCATCCTTACGTAAACTTTCCCAAATAATATGTTATCCTTTATTTCATTGGTCGAACCATATACTCCGGCGCCGTTAGTGATCCGCCCGGGAATATAAGCAATTCCCATCTGCTTTAAGACAGCCGCGACCCCATGCAGTAAAGTATCATTACCGCCTTCGATAAACAAAGGCTTGCCTTGAATATCTTCAACGTAAACCCCATAGTCAGGCGCGGCGGTCTGGCCTAATTCCCTGGAAGCAAACACTGCCCGGCCGGCCATCGGCGCCAGGAGATTAGTAGGCATAGTCAAGATATCCGAAGGACGATCATAGCGTTCCAATGACGGTGAGTCTGACTGATAATCGCGGGTCAAGCTTACCGCGTCAGGGCCTTTATCCGCCACAACGCTCTGCAGCCTTAATAATTCTTTAGGATTTAAACCTTGCGCGCCCGCATCGCGTATAGCGCCGGTGACTTCGCTGATAGCGGTGACCTTAAATCTAGGGCAACAATAAAAAATAAAATCTTCGTTGGACACCCGCTCTATTTTAAATGTTTCACCGCAAACAACGATATTGCCGGAATCATCGCTTTCAAAACGAGCCGGAGTTTGCCAGTTATCAGTGCTGATCTGCTCAAGAATAACCCGCTCGCCTTTCTGCGTTACGATATATTTACTGCCGCGCAATTCCACTAAATGGTTTTGGGAATTATGCGGACGATAAGACACCTTGAGCTCACCGCCGGCCAGATCACCGAAACCCTGTATCGTCGCGCTTAAAGGACGGTCTAAAGGTATCTGGTAATGTTCGCAAAATTCCCGGTCGTTTAAAATCGTTTGCGTAGCGCCGTTCCAGCCATTGCTGGTCAGCTCCCAATCGCCATGAGGATAACTGCCGCTGGATTCCAAACCACCGGTAGTAAACCGCTTGTTATGTTTTCGGAAATAGCCATATCTTTTCGGATCAAACTCGAAAAGCCTTTTTTGAATAAGGTAACCATGTTGATTGATAGCTTCCATTTCCCGAGTACCCATATTCATGTCTGGGCCCTGGGTATGGTGTTTACCCAGCATCCCGGCTGCGGCAGAAGAAGCTGCCAGGCGATAGATCACGCTGTCTTTATGGGCTAACCTTTCTTCTTCGGTTTTATATTCCCGGGGAACGATATAAATAACGGTTTTGCCGCCGGTATAATGACTGTCCCAGAGCGGAAGTTTTATTTCCATGGATTGCGCCAGATCATTAACCTCATCCCAATAAGATTGACGGTTGTTGGCTCCGGAAACTCTGTCCTTAAGACGCTGGACGTCTTTATCATATGCCGCGCGATCTTTATAATCTTGAGGTTTTTTGACCTGATTACAGCTATCCCCGCCTTTAGCTTTTATATACTTGACCTGGTCGTAATCACCAAACACCGTATTGATCGCAAAAAAGTCGTCATCGCTAGTCACGGTGATAAAGCGCGGCTTAAGACCGTTGGTATATTTAGTCAGTTTAGCGGCATCAAACACGATTGAAACAGTCGAGAATTCATCTCTGAACGGGCTGATGACATCGTCGGAATAACGCGCGGCTTTCAGATCGGCGATGACTTGAGCGGCAGAAACTGGATCTTTGGCAAAAGCCGGGACACTCATAGCGATCTTAGCGATCGTATCCGCATCCGTACCATCAGAAGCAAACTGTTTATCTAATTCTACAATCGCCTTATGAAGTTTATCGTTGGTTTCAGGCAGGTATCCGACAAATAAAGCGCAAATAAGCTCGTGGATATGTTTAGTTGCTTTATGTTTTATTTTATGACGCTGGTAAAACG
>Ga0315289_10006221_pt1 | contig 17566 bp, 15 predicted proteins | sample YL17G11_40_MG_FD_203452 | JGI IMG/M metagenome (GOLD analysis project Ga0315289, IMG submission 203452) | Sediment microbial communities from Yellowstone Lake, YNP, Wyoming, USA - YL17G11_40 | ecosystem: Environmental > Aquatic > Freshwater > Lake > Sediment | place: USA: Wyoming | collected... | reverse complement strand
CTATTCAATTTCAAAGGGTGTGGGTGATTTTAAAATGTTTCGCTTGTGATTGATAAAAACTATCTATGCCATATCAACTAAATATGCCATTTTTGTCTATTTTTGTGTTTTTTAGCCGTTGCCCTCATAATTCTTGTTTTGCGAAAAAGCCAGATACCTAGCTAATGCCGCATCAACGCGGCGAGGGCACGGACGGCGCGTGTCGGATCTGAGTACACAGGCACGTTCGCTCTTTGCAGCTTTGCTCGCTCTTCAACCTCTACAGAGCCGCCTCCTAGCATCACGGGCACAATTGTCTTGCCAGCTTTGAAGTGTTTGAGGATAACTTCGGTTATTCCTGACATTGGATCACCGATTATCATAACTACTGAATGAACTTCTGGCTCAGCACCCAAAGCGGCTAACACCTCATCATACATCTGAGACGTGGCGCTGCCCGTGAGGTCGAGCGGATTGCGCAGTGCACACTCTGGAGGCAGTTTTTCCTTGAGAGTCGAGCGCGCTTTATCAGGAAGATTCACAAGATTTAAATCCATCTCTTCGGAAGCGTCCGTTGCCAAGATGCCGGCGCCACCTGAGCTCGTGATGACGACCACATTTTTACCTTTCGGCGGCGGCAGGCGAGCGAAACCTTTGCATATATCGTATAACTCCTCCACCCCCCCAGCGCGGATTATTCCAACTTGCTTGAATGCGGCGTCGAATATCTTGTCAACGCCAGCGAGCGAGCGCGTGTGCGACAATACAGCCTCAGCCCCCTTCACCGTCCTTCCCCCCTTTAGTACGACCACAGGCTTCTTCCTCACCGCATCACGAGCAACTTCCATAAACTTCCTCCCATCGCGTACGCCTTCTATGTACAGGGCAATCACTTTTGTACTGGAGTCGTCAGCCAAGTACTCTAGCAACTCGATTTCATCCACATCGCTCTTGTTTCCGAGCGCCACAAATTTGCAAACGCCAACGCCTTCATCGGCAGCCCAGCACTCAAGCGCTGCGCCTACTGTGCCGCTCTGAGAGACGATGGATATCGCACCCTTCGTCGTGACGAGGGGCCAACTTGCGCATAGCCCGCTTGTGGTGCTGTTTACCCCCTGACAGTTTGGCCCGATTATGCGGATGCCCGCTTTATGCGCCTCTGCGAGCATCTGACGCTCGAGCTCCATGCCCGCCTCGCCGGTCTCTTTGAATCCGCTGGATATCACAATCACAGCACGAACCGCTTTCAACCCACAATCAGCTATCACCTGTGGTACAAATCGCGCGGGCACGATGACCACGACCAGCTCGACGTCGCTTGGCACATCTTTGATCGAAGGATAACATTTCCGCCCCAATATCTCGTCGGCTTTTGGATTGATTGGGTAGAGTTCGCCCTTGAATCCAGCATCTATAATATTTTTAAAAACTTCATGCCCCAACTTGCCAGGCTCACGTGAAGCGCCTATCACCGCCACGCTCTTCGGCTCAAAAAAACTCTTTAACGACATTATACCACAGGCCAGCTGGAGCCTATTTTGAGGTTCAAACGCTTGTCTGGTGCGAGTCCATCTTCTTGAACCATATCCAAGATTTTCTGCTCGTCCATTGTCTTCATTTCTCTATTTTGCATGACTATTTTGCCATCTATGATCACTGTATCGACGTCAGCACCGTTGGCCGCGTAAACCAAGTTAGAAATTGGGTTGCGCACTGGCATGAGGTGAGGCTTTCGCTGGTCTACGACGATGATGTCGGCGAGCTTTCCGCGCTCAAGTGAGCCAAGCTTTTGTCCCCAGAGAGTCGCCCGCGCGCCATTTATCGTGGCCATCTCAAGCACTTTCTCAGCCGGCAGCACCAACGGATCGAGCAGCCTTCCCTTGTGCACGACGGCGGCGAGTTTCATCTCGCGTATTATATCGTAACAGTTATTGCTCGGCCCACCATCGCAACCGAGCGCGACGTTGACTCCGGCGGCGAGCATCTCCGGCACCTTCGCGAAGCCAGACGCCAGTTTAAGATTGCTCGCCGGGCAGTGGCAAACCGTACTTTGAGTCCTGCGAAGGATCGCAAAATCTTCTGGAGGTATCCAAACCCCATGAGCGTAGATGACGTGCTCTCCGACTATGCCACAGTGTTCCATGAACTGCATCGGAGTCATCTTGAACTCCTTCCGCATGTAATCGATGTCCTGCTTGACTTCTCCGAGGTGGATGGTTATGCCCGTGCGATGCTTGCGCGCCTGCTCCGCGATTTCCTTGTAGAACTCTGCTGTGCATGCACCAGGCGTCCTCGCCCCAAACCAGACGTGAATGCGATCGTCGGCTTTGCCATGCCATTTTTTAATCATATCCAGCGTCTGTTTCATCGTCGTCTCACCATCCTCAGCCATGCCCTCGGGGATTACATCTTTTTGACCTGCATAGCCGCGGACGTTCATGAGCGACTTTGAAAGTGCCGCACGTATGCCGGATGTCTCGACCACGCGCGCCATCTCATCAAAACCGTAGCGCCAGTGAAGGAGGCTCTCCACAAAAGCCGTCGTGCCGGATTTTATCATTTCCAAGACACAGAGTTCGGCGCTGAGCTTGCCCTCCTTTTTGGAGTACGCGCCCTGCATGGGTAGAACGCGCTCTCGCAGCCACGGAACCAAAGATAGATCATCTGCGCAGCCGCGAATCAAAGCCTGCGCTAGATGGACATGACAATCCACAAAGCCGGGAAGCACGAGTTTGTTTTCACATTTTATTTCCACTTCGATTTTGTGTTTTTTCTTTATTTCAGAAGTTTTGCCGACATCGGATATCTTGTTGCCCTCGACGACCACCGCCCCGTCTCGCAATATTTCGCGACGCTTATTCATCGTCACGACGGTGGCGTGCGTCAGCGCAATATTTTTCATCGCATCAACCTATGGAACGTGTCCGTGATGCTCTTTAATCCTTTCGCGAAATAGTACTGGGGAAACCATGGAAATCCTGTTATTGGGCCGCTCGAACGTCGGCAAATCGAGTGTTATCCGCAAGCTCACTGGCAAGCGCGTGCCAGTCGGCAAGCGTCCTGGTGTGACACGAAGACCTCTGCGCCTCGAGCTAGGAGAACTCGAAATCATCGACATGCCGGGCTTTGGCTATATGGCTGGCATGAGCAGGGAAAAACAGGAAACCGTAAAAACAGAGATAGTGCGCTACGTCGAAAAAAATCGTGAAAATATTATTTTCGTGTTAGAAGTGATCGACGCCCGCGCGTTCGGCCAGATTGTTGAGCGATGGGAGCGGCGCGACCAAGTGCCAGTGGATATCGAGATGTTTCAGTTTTTGCAAGAAATAAAACTCCATCCAATTGTGGCCGTAAACAAAATAGATTTGATTTATCCAGAAGAACGCGACACGGTGCTCGATGAAATTTGTGAAAAATTAGGCATGCCTTCTCCATGGCGTCAATGGCTCGATACAATAGTGCCGATCTCTGCCAAAAGTGGTGAGGGCATAAAAGAGTTGAAAAAATTGGTCAAACAAAGGTTCAGCGAGCTTGGACAAGAACGCTTGCAAAGGTACATAAAGCAATCTTGATCCGTAACTTCAAAATCTAGTTATATCTGCACTTTGTAGAATAGAAATAAATTGATTGAAAAATCCCGAGCCAAAGATAAAAATATCCTTGAGAACAAAGTAAGTAACATGAAAACTTATGATGTACTTGTTGTGGGTGCTGGCCCTGCTGGTTTGACAGCTGCGGCAAACACTTCTTTTAGAGGCTTGAGCTGTCTCATCATAGAAAAACATGATTTCCCTGGGGGTCTGCCCGTACTCCTTTACCCTGACAAGATTATTAGGGATCACCCTGGTTTTCCCGTGGGTATACTGGGTAAGGAACTAGGCAGAATGCTGTTTATGCAGGCAAAGAATGCAGGCGCGGAAATCAAGTACAGCGAAGAGGTACTGAAGATAAAACGAAAAAAGGATAACCTCATAGAAGTAAAAACTACTCAGAATGTCTACCGAGCAAGAAGAGTCATAGTGTGTACTGGAACATTTAACGCCCCCCGAAAATTGGAGGTCTTGAAAGATTCCGCTAGCCCCAACGTTCACTATAAGGTAGAGCATCCTGAAATTTTCAAGAATAAGAAAACAATTGTTGTCGGGGGAGGCGACAACGCGTTTGACACCGCAGCTCAACTCGGCGATATCGCGAAAAAAATCACTATTCTTGTCAAGAACAAGTATGCAAAGGCAAAGGAAAGCACAGTTAAACTTGTGGAAAACTTGGGAATACAAATCTTTTACAATACCGAGATTACTGGTGTGTTTAAAGACAGAAAAGAAAAAATAGAAAGGATTAAAATAACAAATCTCGAGACGGGTGGAGAGAAGATTCTTGACGCAGAAGAACTTTTCGTATCCATAGGTTTTGAACCGGTCAAGACCTTTTTAGAAAACAACGGGTTCAAATTACGGAATGATGGGTCGTTGAAGGTTGACAGAAACCTACAAACTAATATCAAGGGCGTGTTTGCAGCTGGAGATGTTATTGGGGAGGTCAACCTCATAGCAACCGCTTGTGCGGAAGGCATTACTGCGGCAGTGCATGCCTTTGAGACGATTAAGAAACCATATTGGTTGCATTAGCCAGCTTGTGTGTACAAGTTTCCTAGCCGCAAACTAATACTAAAAATCGAAATGCGGTCGCTATTTCAGCGTGGCACGGTATTCGTTCATGGTTTTCTCGATAAGACTTTTTGCCTGCTTGGCATCTTTCCATCCCACAACTTTCGTCTTTTTGCCCTCCAGCTCTTTGTAGTGTTCAAAAAAGTATGTGATCTCAGATAACATCGGTTTGGGAATGTCGGCGAGACTGTTGAAGTGTTTGAAGTGTGGATCCGTCGTGGAAACGGCCAATATCTTGTCGTCCTGTTTGCCTTCGTCTTTCATTATCATTATCCCGATTGGCCTCGCCGTCACCACACAGCCGGTAAAGGTGGGCTGGTTGATCAGCAGCACTGCGTCGAGAGGGTCTCCGTCGTCGTCAAGGGTTCGGGGTATGAAGCCGTAGTCGCAAGGGATGAAGGTGTAAAGGACGCGGTCAAGCTTGAAACTTTTGAGTTTTTTATCGTACTCGTATTTGTTCTGGCTGCCCCTATTCATCTCTATCACGATATAAATGATGTCGGGCGGTTTTGGCCCGCTTTCAATTGCCTGCCAAAGGTCGACCATATGACCACACAAAAAAATGATGTTTCATGTTATTAAGGTTGAATCCTTTTGCTAGCGATTTATCCTTCGCAGTATCAATTTCCTCAATTCCTCGATAAAGAATACTGTGGGGGCCAGTAAATACAGGGATAATAGGTCCTTTAGGGAGAGGGCAGCTGTTCCAAAAAAGGGCTGCAAGATCGGAAGATAAACTATTGGTATCATTAATCCGATTGGGCCTATGATGCCGATCAAAATCCACTTGTTCCTCAACGGGCTCAGTGTGAATGCCGATTTACGATTAGTTCTAATGGCAAACAAGTTTCCAAGCTGGGCTGCCATTATCCCTACCATTACAGCTGTCGTCCCCATGGCGTAGATTGTCAGGTTGCCTACCGTCTTTTGTCCGAACGTCCATCCGGCGCTCTCCCATATGCCGAACGCCACCAGTAGCCCCACTATCGACACTAATGTCCCAATGTAAGCAGCTCTGAGCAAGACCTTCATGTCTAGTAGACGGTTCGATTTTCTGGGCGGCTTGGTCATCACGCCAGGTTTGGGTGGTTCCATTATCAGCGATAGAGAAGGCAGTACATCCATTCCAAGGTCTATCGCCAGTACTTGGATAACCGCAAGGGGAAGTGGTACCCCCAAGAGTACAAATGCAATAAAGGCGCCCAACTCGGCAAAGTTGTGAGTATAGACATAACCGAAAAACTTCCTCAAGTTATCGAAGCCAGCGCGTCCATGTTTTACGGCTTCAACGATTGAAACGAAGTTATTGTCTACTAGCACCATATCTGCAGATTCTCTAGCGACATCGGTACCACCGACTCCCATAGCCACGCCAACGTCGGCCTCTAGGAGCGCAGGCGCGTCGTTGACACCATCTCCGGTCACCCCTACCACTTCGCCTTTGGACTTGAGCACCTGCACTATCTTCAGTTTCTGTTCGGGTAGAATTCTCGCGAATATAACTTCCTTTTCATCCAGAATCCGCGCCAATTCTGATTGGCCCATTTTGCTGAGTTCGTAGCCTGTGACGATGGTTGGGTTTGGGGAAGAAATGACCCCTATCCTACGGGCAATCGCCTCGGCAGTAAGCTCGTAGTCCCCTGTGAGCATGATTACCCTGATTCCTGCCCGCTGCGCTTCAAGCACGGCTTCTTTCACCCTTGGCCTAGGGGGGTCGGCAAGCGCAGCCATGCTAAGAAATGCCATCTCCGATTCGACATCTGCGGAAGTCTCATGGAGTTCCTCGTGTAGTTTATAAGGTAGTTTCCTATTCGCCATCGCGAGGACTCTGTAGCCCTGCGAGGCAAACTCGTCCATCTGCCCAAGAACCGTCTGCCGCATTTCTGGGGTCAACGGTACGGCTTGGTTGTCAAAGTAGACCTGGGTGCATCTGTCAAGCAGCTCACGACATGCTCCTTTGGTGTATGCCGTAAAACTTCCGCCCGATCCCTTGTGTATGCTAGTCATCATCCGCCTCTTCGATTCAAACGGAAGAAGATGAACCATGGGATTTTCTGCCAGAGCCACTTGCGCCTTGAAACCGCCTTTCTCTGCAAACACTAGGAACGCCCCGTCGGTGGGATCTCCAAAAATAGTCCACCTGCCCAACTTGTCGCTCGGAGGAATCAGTTTGGCGTTATTGCAAAATGCGGCCACTTCAAAAAGTTTCACCAGTTGTGCTCTTTCTCTCGGGCTCGACTTGTCGGAGCCAGTAATTAATCCAACGGGGTTATAGCCGTCCCCGGTAACTTGGAGGACCTTGCCGCCGGTCCATATTTTTTCTACCATCATCTCGCCGCTCGTCATTGTACCTGTCTTGTCAACACAGAGAACGGTCATCGCTCCTAGGGTTTCCGCAGAAGAGAGACGTTTGACCACTACATTTCGCTTGGACATGTTGAACGCCGTCAGCGCCAAGGAGAGCGAGACCGTCAGCTGCAAGCCTTCAGGTACCAGTGATATCATGACCCCGATAGTCAATAGGATACTCTCCACAACAGTAAGCCCCACTAGTCCAAAACTAAGCCCAAAAAAGAAAGCGCCGACTACAATGGCCACGATAAGAGTTAGCCTTGCAGTGTGGTCTATTTCTTTCTGGAGTGCACTGAGCGGCTCCTTGATCTGCCCGGCTAGGGATACAATATTCCCAACCTGGGTTGCTCCGCCCGTGAATAGGACGATGCCCTTGGCGACTCCGGTTGCAATGATCGTTCCAGCAAACACGATATTCTGCAACTCTGTCGGACTTTGTATGCCTGCGTCGGAAGTAGTAGCAAACCTGTGTTGGGGCTTGGACTCGCCTGTCAGAGGAGCGTTGTTTACAGAAACCTCGAACGCGCTGACAAGTCTAATGTCAGCTGGCACTTCGTCTCCTTCTTCCAAGAGGACCATGTCCCCTGGGACAACCTCGGATACATCGATTTGTACATCATTGCCGTCTCTGACGACCTTCGCTTTCTGTGGAATCATTTTATTGATAGTCTGAACAACTCGGTCTGCTCTATACTCCTGGATCATGCTGAAGAAAATGTTAACTAGTACAACTCCAAGAAGTACATACCCGGCCTGCAATGAAGTAGGGTCTTGAGATACTACTCCGCTTACGAACGATAGTATTGCAGCTAACAGTAGCATAAGGTTAAACCAATTCTTGAGCTGGATAAGGAAACGCCTTACCATGCCAAGTTTCTTGCCCACTGGATGAGTATTAGGACCGTATTGTTCAAGTCTCCGGCGAACCTCATCGTTGGAGAGACCCTTTTCGCCGGTCCCAAATTCTTCATAGAGATCCTCTATGCTGGCGAGTGCTGCCTTCTGATATCGTTTAATAGAGGTTAGAGTTTTATCTACCAACTCTAGTTTTTCCGCCTCTTCCTCTACGAGCTTTACATCTTTCTTGGTCGTGTCTTCAGTCCCCCGAAGTCTTTACGTCGAAAATCCTACCGATGAATAAGCCAAAAATACCTTCCAAAAGCATCACCCTAAGGTTAAATGTTTATAACTAGGGATTGCTCACGCTAAATGAGCCAGTCCAATATCGCTGGACCTCAAAAAGATGTTCCGCAGGATTGCTCCATGTCCGGTCAAGGCCTCAATTAGCATACAATCATCTTATATTGTTTTTACCGAGTATCATCGTTTAAAGCTTGTTAAAGCTGGGCTTTTTTAAACCACTAAATCATCCCTGACATAACATGAAACAAACCTTTATCTGCCAAAAACATAAAAACGCTTAAAGACACTATAAGAGGGTGATTCATTGGCTCGCGAATACAAACCAAAGGAAGGCATGGAATACCACATCCGCGTGAAACCGGGAGAGGTTGCCCGCTACGTGCTTTTGCCCGGCGACCCAGCGCGGACCGAAATAATTGCGAAGCGTTTCGATGAAGCAAAAGAAATCGCTTACAACCGCGAATTTCGTACTTTTACTGGCAAAGTTGGAGGTGTGCCGATTAGTGTAACATCCACGGGAATAGGTTGCCCCTCAACCGCAATCGCTATTGAAGAACTTGGGAAATGTGGCGCCAACACTTTTATCCGCGTGGGTACTGCCGGAGCTGTTAGCCCCAAAGTCAAAACGGGTGAAGTTGTCATCGCCAACGCGGCGGTGCGGGAGGATGGTACCTCTGTGCATTACGTACCTCTCAGCTATCCTGCGGTCGCCGATCTTGAAGTCACCAACGCGCTCATCGAGGCGGCAAAGCGCTTGAAGGTTAAGCATCACGTGGGGGTGACCATATCAAAGGACGCTTTTTACTCTGAAGAGCCGGAACGAGTACCGCTCGGCGAGCAAGCACGCGATCGATGGAAGATTTGGCAGCGGGCGAACGTTCTAGCTACCGAGATGGAGTGCTCGACCCTCTACACAATCAGCAGTATAAACGGGTGGCGCGCTGGCGCTGCACTTGCCATGATAGGCCCGATTGGAAAGATCGATGACCCACACGCTGGTATAGACCAAGCGATCGAAGTCGCCATCGAAGCCGTTAAAATTTTAGCCAAACGTTAAGGCGTTATCAGAGCTTTTATGCACTCGCCCTTTTCAGATATTTCTATCGCTTTTTGGGCATCGGCTATCTTGAACTTGTGCGTGAAGAGCTCTGCGAATGGGAATTTTCCTGAATTTAACACTGCCAGAGCCTCGCGGAACTGCGTCAGCGGGTAGACCCAGCTTCCAAGGAGGTCAATATCCTTGAAGCATATCATGTGAGGATGAATTTCAACACCGCCTGGGTCTGTGAAGTGTCCTACCTCGACATACTTGCCCGCACGACGGGTCATCTCTATGCCCTCCGGAAGTGCCGCTGGCACGCCCGCACATTCAATGACGACATCTGCACCCACACCGTGCGTCAATTCTAGCACACGTTTAACCCGCTCTTGAGATGTTTTGAACTCGTGCATGTCGACAAATTCATCGGCACCCATGCGCTTTGCCATGCGCAGCCTCTGGTCGACGCGGTCAATCACGATGACGTTGCCAGCGCCAGCGACCTTGGCAGCTGCTATCGCCAACAACCCTATAGGTCCGGCACCCTGCACCAAAACCGTCGCACCAATCCCAAATCCTTTGCCAGCAAAAGGTATACCCGGCATGAAAGCGCGTTCGAGTGCCCGCGTCGCCACGGCCATGGGCTCCGCCATCGCACCCACTTCGAACGGCATGCCTTTCGGCAGCTTGTAGACCCACGATTGCGGCTCTATGTAGATGTACTCGGCGAAGCCTCCGTAGAGGTGGGGTGGATTTTTGCACGTGCGCGAGCCACCATAGACCAGGCGACTCGTGCAAATATTTGGATAGTGAGGCATGTTTTTACAGTAATAGCAGCGCCCGCAGGGCAGGCCAGGAACGACTGTGACAGCGTCCCCCTCGGCTAGCTCTCCGCTGTGCACGACCAAGCTCTCGTTTGCATTCGAGCCCAGCTCCTCGACCACGCCTGAAAACTCATGACCTGGTATCAATGGAAATGGCGTCGTCTTCTGATGGCCCCGGAAGATGTGAACATCGGTGCCACAGACACCGCATGCCTTGATTTTTATCAAAATAGCATCATCTGTAACTTTCGGCTTGTCGAAATCTTGTATTTCAATTTCATTCGGTTTTGTTATCACCGCGGCTTTGACCAATTGCTCACCTCGATGTTTGATTATGCGCCGTCTATTAATACTGTTTTTGAACAGCTCAACCCAAACTTTAAAATCTGCCGAGGGTAGCGATAAATTGGTCTCCACGTGGCGAATAAATCACAGAAAAAATACAGTGAAAAAATTACTAATGTTGCAGCGGTGCTTGCTGTAGTCGCCTCCTTGTTTGCGGCGATGAGCTGGATAACCTCTGGCAAGTCTGGCGGCACAGCAGACGATGCAAAAATGATGGCTCTTAGTGCGATGATATTGAGATTAGAATCCTCTACGGACGCATCCACCGCGTGGGTACAAGTACAAACATATATTACGCAAGCTGGGATGTACTTCGCGTATGCTGATAGAGAAAACAACGAGAATGTGAAGGGCTATTTGGAAAATTTAGGATATACATCATTGGCGATGTCAAATTTTTACATTGGTGTGGCAGATAACGCAGAAAATAAAGCGCAATCTTATTACTATACATATGAAACAAACCTCGAGTTGGCTAAGAAATCAGATACCGCGTCAGGAAACAGATCTACTGGGGCACTTATTTTCAACGTTGCGGCAGTGCTAGCCGAATGCGCGGTCTTGATTAAACGAAAAGAACTTTTGTATGTGTTTTTACCGATTTTCGCGATCGGGGTATATTATCTAACAATATCGCTATTTTAGGATACACACGCAGAACCATTTGTTTTTAGTAAATAGACAAAAATATACTAAAATCTTGATTTAAAATTCGAGTTTTGAGCGAAAACGCTGGGCTTCTACGAGCAACTTCAACAACTATTCCAGATCTACCCAAGTGTCGCGCCTTTATCAGCTGGCCCCACTTCTTTAGAATATCTAGATAGATAGCCCTTGAGCTTCTTAGCCGGCTGGCACCACTCCCTCGTGCGCTTCTCAAGCTCCTCATCTGAGATCAATAGCTCAAGCTTGCGAGCCGGAATGTCAATCCTTATGCGATCGCTATCTCGCACCACAGCTATCGGCCCGCCATCAGCCGCCTCGGGCGAAACATGGCCTATCATGGGACCGCGGGTTGATCCCGAAAATCGCCCATCTGTCACCAACGCAACCGATTCTCCGAGCCCCATCCCCATGATTAGCGAGGCAAACATGTGCTGCTCGCGCATCCCGGGCCCACCCTTCGGCCCCTCATAGCGAATGACAACAACATCACCTCGTTTGATCTCTTTGGCCCCCAGCGCTTTCACAGCATCTTCAAGACACTCGAAAACTCTGGCTGGGCCCTCGTGCTTTTTCATTTCAGCGCTGACCGCGACCTGCTTCACCACTGCACCATTCGGGGCCAAATTGCCCCTGAGGACGGCGATCGAGCCTTCAGAACTGATCGGCTTCGAGAGAGGTCTGATTATCTCTGTGTCCAACACCGTGGCCCTTTCGATATTTTTGTTCAACATTTTTCCAGTCACAGTAAGGACGCTGAGGTTGAGCACGCTTTCGAGCTGCTTCATCAACGCCGGCACGCCGCCAGCCTTTGCAAAGTCGAGCACGGTATGCGGCCCAGCTGGTTTCAGGGCGCATAGATGCGGGACGCGCCTGCTTACCTCGTCAAATTTCTCGAGAGGTATTTTTATTCCTAGCTCAGAAGCAATCGCGGGCAGATGGAGCACCGTATTGAGGGAGCCACCGAGCGCGACATCTATAGTTATGGCATTCTCAAAAGATTCTTGCTTCATTATGTCACTCGGCTTTGTATTTTTCTTCAGGAGTTCTACAACTTGGCGTCCGCTCTCTTCGGCCAACCTGTCTTTTGCCGCGTCCTCTGCATGGGTCACAGCACAATATGGTAGGCTCATGCCGAGGGCCTCCGTCACGCACGCCATGGTGTTTGCCGTCGCCATCATCGCACAGCTGCCTGCGCCCGGGCACGCGACCTGCTCTATCTCCGCAAGTTCAAGCTCGCTGAGTTTTCCCGTTTTCACGCGCCCTACGGCCTCGCGAGCATCGACGAGCGTCAGTTTTTGACCCCTCCAATAGCCAGGCAACATTGGCCCGCCCGTCACGACTATCGTTGGAATGTCGAGACGAGCTGCCGCCATCAAATGTCCCGGCACGATTTTGTCACAAGACGGCAACATGACCATCGCGTCGAATTTATGAGCCTCCACTACAAGCTCGATCGAGTCTGCGATCAAGTCGCGGGACGGTAACGAATAGCACATGCCAGAGTGACCTTGAGTCAAACCGTCGCATATCGCTATTGTGTTGAACTCGAAAGGCACACCGCCTGCGGCGCGAACGCCAGCTTTGACCGCCTCCGCTAACCTGCGCAGGTGCACATGCCCCGGTACAATTTCTGAAAATGAGTTTACAACCGCAATGAATGGTCTATTGAGTTCGTCCTTAGTCACACCCAATGAGTGGAGCAACGCCCTGTGTCCCGCTCGCTCCAAACCTTCTTTTATCTCATCGCTCCGCATGTGACCACATTAGGCAGATTTAAACTTCAACCATAAATAAGTCGTTCTGGTGTCAAAGTGGTCAAAGTGATTTTACCTTTCGGCGAAAGTCGCATCCAATTTGATGTTCCAAAGGAAAATCTCATCGGCATCATCGAGCCCAGCCACGCAAAAGTAGTTCCGAATCCGGCTGCTGAGATCAGGCGCGCATTGGATAATCCAATCGGCGGCGAGGAACTGAAGAAACTCGCTGGGCCCAGCAAAAAAATAGCGATAGTGGTGACTGATTACACGAGGGCGTGCCCAGAAAATATCATCCTGCCGATTCTGATCGATGACCTAAAAGCTGCTGGTGTCGATTTAAAAAATATCGTTGTTGTGGTTGGCACCGGGGCACACCGCCCGATGACTGAGGAAGAGATGCAGGAAAAATTTGGTGTGTTGGACAGAGTTCAAGTTTTAAATAACGAACCGTTCAATGAAGAAAAACTCGTGTATTTGGGTAAAACTAGCACTGGCGGGCCTATACACATCAATAGTGAGGTGGCGAGCGCCGACTTTGTGATTGCCGTGGGCGTGGTCGAGCCACATCAGTATGCTGGCTTCAGCGGCGGGCGCAAGTTGGTGGCAGTTGGCGCTGCGGGAATTCACACAATCACGCATATCCACCAGCCCAAATTCATCGATGCAAGGGGTACGCGCCTTTGTGGTCTTGAAGGAAACCCATTCCATCAAGAACTCGTTGAGATAGCGGGCAAAACAAATCTGAAGTTTGCGGTAAATGTCGTGCTTGATGCCGGACACAAGCTTGTGCGATGCTTCGCCGGCGATCCGACAGCATCTTTTGAAGAAGCAGCAAAGCTGGCGTGCGAACTCTACGTCCAAAAAGTCCCAGAGAGGGCCGATATTCTCGTGCTCGGAGTTGGACATCCGAAGGATGTCGATCTCTACCAATCATCTCGCGGCTTCACCTACGCTTACTTCGCATCGAAGCCGGCTGTAAAAGAAGGGGGGATAATTATACTGGCAACTCCCTGTACGGAGGGTACAGGGAACGCTGCATTTGAAAACTTACTCAGGCGCTCGCACACGCCAGGTGAAGCTGTGAAAAAAGGTAAAGAAATTGAATTCGAGGCGGGTGAACAACGTGCGTACATGGTGGCGAAGGTCCTCGAGCACGCCAAAGTCATAGTCGTGGGATCGAGCATTCCACCAAAGGTTTTACAGGAAATGTTCTTCGATTCCACAAAGACTGTCGACGAGGCACTTGCCAAAGCTTTTAAGATTGCTGGAAAAAATGCCAAAGTTTTAGTCATCCCGCACTCTTTGCTTACCATTCCGATGGTGGGCTGAAATGATAAACCTCAAAATTAAACGTCGAGATTTTGAATCAATCAAAAACCACGCGTTAAAAAAATTCCCGCTCGAGTGCTGTGGTTTGCTGATCGGAAAGGCTGCAATGAAAACTTTTGATGTGAGAGAAGTAGTTCCGGCCGAAAATGTATACGAGTCGGAGGTGTCCTTCGAAGCTGATGCTGAACTCGTCTACCAAGCCATCACGGCTGCTGAGACAAAAGGACTTGAACTCATCGGCATTTACCACTCTCATCCGAACATGCGCGCATACATCAGCGCGATAGATGCCGAAATGATGAAGCTATGGCCGAACGTGGCTTGGTTGGTGCTTGGCGTTTCGAAAAAACACATCAACGAAGAAAAAGCGTTCATGCTGAAAAATGGCAAAATTGTTGAACTCGAAATCAAGATCAGTTGAGTTCAAAATGCCGAAGATTTTTTAGCCACGAAGAGAGCGCAGCGGCAGTGACCCATGCTTTTAATTTCATCCTTGTGGTAAATACACGGGCAAATAATTTTCCTGTCCTGCTCCTTGTCTCCAGTGACTGCTCGGCATGGACAATACCTATAGCCAAATTTTGCCTCGTTATGCAGGAGCCCTTGAATTATGAGATTTACTGTTTTTTCATCTGGATTGAGCTCGAACCCCTGCGATTCGGCGTACCGTTTCGATACTTGGCGGAGTTTTTCAGCGTCCAATGCCCAAAGCCTCCATAAGCTTTGGCTCATCGAATCCAACGATGATTTTCCCGTCTATGTCTATAACTGGAACTCCATTTTGCCCGCTTTTCTTGATCAACTCGATTGCTGCTGCACGATCTTCTTGAACATTGACCTCTTCGGATTTTATTCCGTGCTTCTTTAGGAAATCTCTAGCCATTGTACAGTACGGACAGAAAGGCGAGAAATATACTTTGACCTTCATAACATCACCAATTATCCAACTGTACAAGTAATTAAACACTTATTGCCACATTGCTTAGTTTATTTAAAGTGTAGCGCTAAAAAAAGGCGGGGGATAAGTTGCTCGGATATGCTGGTAAACTCCTATACGTTGATTTGAGCAAAGGCTCACTTGAGGATCGCGAAACACCTGCGCAACTGGCTCAAGCGTTTCTGGGCGGCCGCGGGCTCGGGGCAGCAATCCTTTACAAAGAACTCGCGCCTAAAGTAGACCCATTAGGTCCAAAAAACATCCTTATTTTTATGACTGGCCCTACTGACGGTACACTCCTGCCTTCATGCCCACGTTGGGCCGTCGTCACAAAATCGCCCTTGACTGGGATGTACCTATGTAATTCCGCTGGCGGATTTTTTGGTCCAGAGCTAAAATTCGCGGGTTACGATGGGATAGTTATCAAAGGCAAGGCGAAATCGCCAGTTTATCTCTATATCCAAGATGGCAAGGTAGAGCTACGCGATGCTGAAAAACTCTGGGGAAAACTGACCGACGAAACCGAGCGAGAGATAAGGAAAGAGCTCAAGGACAACCGCGTCAGAGTCGCGTGCGTTGGGCCAGCTGGGGAAAATTTAGTAAAATATGCAAATATCCAATCCGACCTCCGCTCCATCGGCCGGGGTGGTGCTGGAGCTGTTATGGCTTCAAAAAATCTCAAGGCAATTGCCGTTCGAGGCCATGGTAAATTCGAAGTAGCAGATGAGGAAGGCTTGTCGACCCTCGTCCGAGAACTGCGCGCGAATATGAAGGAAAGCGAAGCCGTCAAAAACTTCTCGAAGTGGGGAACGACGCAGTTTGTTGACTCCATAAACGAGGCCGGACTTTGGCCGACGCGAAATTTTCAAGAAGGAGTGTTTGAAGGTGCAGGAAAAATCAACGCTGAGACCATGCGAAAGCAAATAGTCAAACGCGATACCGCCTGCTTCGGTTGTCCGATCGCGTGTGGCAAATACAGCATCGTGGCGGATGGCAAGTATGCTGGCACGATAGTCGAGGGGCCGGAATACGAAACGCTTTGGTCGTTCGGTGCACAGTGCGGCGCCGACGATCTTGGGGCGATAGCCGCTGCGAACATGTGGTGCGACAAATATGGCATCGACACGATTTCTGCTGGCAACACAATCGGTTTCGCTATGGAATGCTACGAACGAGGCTTGCTCACAAAAAGAGATACAGACGGGCTCGAACTCAAATTTGGCAATCATGAAGTTTTCTTACCGCTACTCAAAAAAACCGCTCTCCGCGAAGGTATCGGCGATTTGCTCGCCGAGGGAGTGCGTGAGATGGCGAAGCGCCTCAAGCATGGGGCGGAAAACTTCGCCATGCACGTGAAGGGCATGGAGCTGCCGGCGTACGACCCGCGAGGAGCATGGGGGATGGGGATAGCCTATGCGACATCCTGCCGAGGTGGTTGCCATCTGAAAGCTTGGACGCTTGGGGTGGAGGTGATGCACCCAAAATACGACCGCTTCTCACCTGAGGGCAAAGGGAAACTGGTTTTCGGGCTGCAGAACGAGCGGGCTGTGATCGACTCAATGGGTGTTTGTGTGCTCGGGGCTCGTGGAATCGGTATCGATGAAATGGTTAGGATAATAACCGTGATGACTGGCTGGAACTTCAACTCAAAGAAACTCTTGGAAGCCGGCGAGCGCGTCTACAACGTCGAGCGCCTGATCGCGATTCGCGAGGGCATCACGAGGAAAGACGATACCTTGCCGCCGAGGTTGCTCACAGAGGTGCTGCCGCGTGGGCCTAGCAAGGGGGTACACCTACGCAGGGAGGATCTCGATCAAATGCTCAATGAATACTATACGGTTCGTGGCTGGGATCGAAACGGAAAGCCAACGAAAGTCAAGTTAGAAGAGCTTGGCATCCCCAAGTTGCTTGGGCGATAAGATGAGCGCTAAAAGACTTTTCGGTACCCGTGGCATCCGTGGTCCAATAGCGACGAAAGTCACGCCAGAGCTCATGCTGAGGCTTGGGCAATCGCTGGCAAACTATGTAGGTGAAGGTAAGATCGTCATCGCGAGGGATGCCCGCACATCTGGAGAGACGTTGGGACATGCATTCACAGCGGGGGTACTCGCTGGTGGTTGTGATGTGATCGACATTGGCGTCGCGCCATCGCCATGTGTGGCCTTCACGACCCGCGACATTGGGGCCAAGGCTGGCGCGATAATAACAGCTTCCCACAACCCGCCCCCAGACAACGGCGCGGCCTTTTACAATTCCATGGGCATGGAATTTTTGCCGAGCGAGGAGCTCGCCATAGAAGAGATTATGTTTGGAGGGCGGATTAAGCAGGCAAATTGGGATGAGCTCGGCAGAGCGCAGCGCTACGATGCGATCCCACGATATGTGCAGGCGATCAAGAATGCTGTGAAGGTGAAGCGCGGTTTCAAAGTCGTGGTGGACTGCGCGAACGGCGCTGGTTCGATGGTCACTCCTTATTTGCTCCGCGAACTCGGCTGTAAAGTAGTGACACTAAATTCACACTTGGATGG
>Ga0315289_10006220_pt1 | contig 17567 bp, 9 predicted proteins | sample YL17G11_40_MG_FD_203452 | JGI IMG/M metagenome (GOLD analysis project Ga0315289, IMG submission 203452) | Sediment microbial communities from Yellowstone Lake, YNP, Wyoming, USA - YL17G11_40 | ecosystem: Environmental > Aquatic > Freshwater > Lake > Sediment | place: USA: Wyoming | collected... | reverse complement strand
ACTCGAAGAAGAAGAAGAAGAAGAAGAAGAAGAAGAAGACTCACCGCGTCAGCAGCTTGACCACCAGCGACATCACCAGCGACCCCGCCCCGACGCCGATCGCAAACGCCCACTCGGCGCCGTTCTGCTGCTCGACCTTGAAGAAGTTGCGCACGGGCGTGAACATGATGACGAGTTGGCAGCTGTCGTTGTTGTTGTTTTTCGTTTTTTTTTATTAGACGAGTGTTTTTTCCCGATTTCGAAAGGAGCAAGAAAAGCGAAGGAAACCGAAGGGAAACGCCCAGACTCTCACCCGACCGAGACAATCATCACCCAGACAAAGCCTGAGCTCTTCCAGATCTTGTCGAACACGTTGAGCTCGTCGTCGATCTTCCTCGCGTTGATCTCGTTGAAGAGCTGCAGGAAGATGAAGGCGTTGAAGACGATCGAGCTATACGACTCGCGCCCCTTCTGCTGGTGGCGGTGGAACTGCTTGTCGGCCTGCACCTGCAGGTCCTTGAAGGCCCTCTGCCTCGGGCAAGAGCTCGAGGAGCCGCCACAGAACGCTGCGGCGGTCTTGCCGTCGCGGGCCTTGTTGACCGACGCCAGGGGGCGGCCCTGCGCGTCCTCGCCCCCGAGCTCGCAGAGCGGGAACTCCCCGGGGAGGTACACGCCGCCGTCGGCCACGAGGTTGTCGACGCAGGCGCCTCCCGGGGCGGCCGTGCGGCAGCAGAGGTTGACGCAGGGGCCCTTGGTGCAGGCGGCATGCGCCTTCTCAAGGGCGAGAGGGGAAGGGGGCGCGGGCCAGAAGAGCGGGTTGGAGGTAGAGACCCCGGGCGCCTCGAGGATCGCGGAGAGCTTGGCGCGCCCGCCGGCGGCGCCGGCGTCGGCGGCGGAGTAGCTCAGCGCCGGCGAGGGGAGCGCGTACCTCGGGATCAGCGCCGGCGCCCCGTAAACGATCAGGAACAGCCAGAACATCTGGTAGAGCCCCTGTGTGAAGATGTGCTTCCACATCTTGCGGGAGATCAGCGGCTCGGACCTCCCGTGCGGCTTCTCCAGGAGGAGCTTGGGGGTGGGGTCCTCGGTCGCGAGTGCGAGCGCGGCGAGGGAGTCCATGATGAGGTTGACCCAGAGGAGCTGCATGACGTTGAGCGGCGTCTCGCCGCTGGTGACGGCGGCGACGAAGGCGACGACGAGCGCGACGAAGTTGATGGTGAGTTGGAACTGGGAGAAGAGGAGGAGTATTTTTTGTTTTTAGAGAAAAAAGAGTAGAGATGAGAAGAGGAATCTGTTTTCTTTTTCCTCCGACCTCTCCTCGACACCAGGAAAAAAAGAAGGGAAAATACTCACCTGCAGAAACTTGCGGATGCTGCAGAAGACGGAGCGGCCCCACATCACGGCCTTGACGATCGACGAGAAGTTGTCGTCCATGATGACGATATCGGCGGCCTCCTGTTTATGGAAAAGAAGAAGGTTCAGAAGTCGAGAGAGGAGAAAGAGGGAAATCGAAAAAAAAGGTGAGTTTTTTTCTTCTCGTTCTCATGCTCTGTCTCTCTCTCTCTCTCTCTCTCTCTCTCTCTCTCTCTCTCTCTCTCTTCTCTTCTCTTCTCTTCTCGGGGGGGGGGCTTATTATTTCCTCTCTCGTACCTTGGACACCTCCGTCCCGGCGATCCCCATCGCCATCCCGACGTCCGACTCCTTCAGCGCGGGCGCGTCGTTGGTCCCGTCGCCCGTCACGGCGACGATGTCCCCCATCTTCTTCAGCGTCCTGACCAAAACAAGCTTGTCGGCCGGGGAAGACCGAGCGAGGACCTGCAGGCGCGGCAGCAGCTCGATCAGCTCGTCCTCGGTCTTGGCCCGGAAGTCGGGCCCCTCCATCGCGAGGCCTCCCTCGTGGAGGATGCCGCACTCGGTGGCGATGTGCTTGGCAGTGTGGATGTTGTCTCCCGTGACCATGCGGACCTGAGGAGGAAAGTTAAAAAAATGGGGGGGGATGAGTTTTTTTTTGAGGAAAATATCGAAAAGAGTTTGAAGAATGAAAACTCGAGGGAAAAAAAGAAGAAAAAACGAACTCGGAAACTCTCTCCGCCTAAAAGAACTCACCACGATCCCTGCCCTCTGGCACGTCGCGACGGCATCCGGCACCTCCTTCCTGACCGGGTCCTTGATCCCGACGATGCCCACCAGCATCAGCTCCTCCTCGGGCGGCACCTCGGGCGCGCCCCCGGAGAGGAAGGACGAGGAGAGGTCGCGCTGCGCGAGCGCGATCGTCCGGAGCCCGGTCGCGGCCATCGCGGTCACCTCGTCGACGAGCCTCGCGCGGCCCGCGTCGTCCAGCGGCGCGATCGAAGAAGAGCCGCCGGAAGAGGGAGAAGGAACGTAGGTCGAGACGCACCTCGAGACCACCATCTCGGCGGCGCCCTTGACGTACAGCCGCGCGCCGGCCGAGGCGTCGGTCTTCCCCGCGGGCGCGACGAGCACCGACGCCATTTTGCGCAGCGACGAGAAGTCGTACTCGCGGAGCACGCGCGGCGCGTTGGCGGCGCGCAGGGCGCGGTAGTCGGACTTGGGGCCCCAGGCCCGGAGCATCATCAGCAGGGCGCACTCGGTCCTGTTGCCGACGAACTCGACCGTCGTCTTCGGGCCGGAGTGCGAGGGAGAAGCGTCAGCAGGAGCGGAGTTGGCAGCGGCGGCGGCGGCGGCGGCGGCAGCGGCGGCGGCGGCGGCCTTCCTGGCCTTCCTGCCCTTGCCCACGTCCTTCTTCCCGGCAGCCTCGGGCTCCTTCTCGATCAGGAACGCCTTGGAGTTGAGCGCGCAGTTGAGCTCCAGGTCGCTGATCAGCCCCTCGTCGCCTCCGGCCACGGCCTCCCTCGCCTGCGGCGGCGGCCTCTCGAGCGGCGCGGCCGCGCCCCCCAGCTTGGCGGCCACGACCGTCATGCGGTTCTCGGTCAGCGTGCCGGTCTTGTCGGAGCAGATCGCCGTCGCGCCGCCCATCGTCTCGCAGGCCGCGAGCACGCGGACGAAGTTGTTGTCCTTCATCATCTTGCGCATGGAGTACGCGAGCGAGATCGTGACGGCGAGGGGCAGCCCCTCGGGGACGGCGACGACGATGATGGTGATGGAGAAGATGAAGAAGCGGAGCGGGCCCTCGGAGAACTGCGCGAGCGGGAACCCGCGGTTCTCGACGCACCAGCGGATCAGCAGCACGACGAAGCAGAGCACGCCGACGCCGAGGCCGACCTTCCCGACGGCCTGCGCCAGCACCGTCAGCGCCTGCTGCAGCGGCGTGTCGCTGGACTCGCCCACGACGAGGGCCATCGTCCGGCCCCACTCGGAGTGGACGCCGACGGCGGTGACGAGCATCGAGCCGCTGCCCTCGGAGACCTGCGTGCCGCAGCGGACCCAGGGGTCCCTCTCGGCGGACTTCTTGATCGGGTCCGACTCGCCCGTGAGCGAGGCCTCGTCGATGACGAGCCCTTGGGAGGCGAGCACGACGCCGTCGGCGGCGACCTTGTCCCCTTAGGGTGGGGGGGGGTGGGGGGGGGTGAGAGTGGGAGTTTTTGAGAAGGAAAAACAATGTGAGTTTTTTTTTTTTTTTTTTTTTAAGACTCTCGACCTCGACCCCGGAAAGAAAAACAATCAGGGGAACTTTTTTCTCCTCCCTTCCCAGAGCAGCTCACCCGTGATCAGCCTGACGACGTCCCCGACCACCAGCTCCGTGTTCAGCACCAGCATGTCGACCCCGCCCCGCAGCACCTTGATCATCACCCTCTCCTTCTGCGCGTTGAGCTTGCGGAACTGGAGGTCCTTCTGGTAGTCGTTCCCCGACGAGACGAGCGAGACGACGAGGACGGCGACCCAGATCGCGATCCCCTCGCTCCACGCGGCCTGCTCGCGCTCCTCCGGGATCGCCGCCCCGAGCACGGTCGAGACCAGGGCCGCAGCCATCAGCAGCACCAGGATCGGGTCCTTGAGCGACTCGAAGAAGAGGCGCAGGAAGGACTTCGAGGCGACCTCCTTGAACTTGTTGGCGCCAAACGCGGCGCGGCGGGCGTCGATCGAGGGGGTGGTGGCGACGGAGGCGGGGACGAGGGCGGGGCCGGCGTCGAGGTTGGTGCAGAGGCGGGCCGCGAGGCCCGAGGGGCCGCCGAGGGAGGAGAGGAGGGCGGTGTCCTTGTCCTGTTGGAGAGTTTTTTTTTTTTTTTTTTTGGAGGTTGAGGTCGAAGAAGGGCTTGGGTCCGGTCAAGTCGGCGAGAAATCGAGCCCCCCCTTGACCCTCTTATACGTTTTCTTCCTCCTCGTTCTTTCTCTCTCTCCCCCTCTCTCTCTTCTCCTCCTGCCGTAGAAAGCTCTCCTTCCTCACCTCGGTCATTTTGACGATCTGCCTGGCCGAGACGCCGAAGGGCGCCACCGCGACGTCGCTGAGGTCGTCGAGGCACGCGATGTCCTCTCCGATGCCGTGGTGTTTCTTCTTCGTCAACGACGCCGACGCCTCGAGGGAGGCTGCCGCTGCGGGCGCTGCTGCTGCCGCGGCGGCAGCTGCATCGTTCGACATGATGGGAGACAGCCGAAAGAGGAGAAGGAAGAGGCGCGCGTTGGCTGAGGAAACTCAGCGTTCAAAAGGGGGGCCAGAGGTCGTTGCGGATGATGCAAAAATAGATGACGATGGGAAGAGGGAGAGAGAGAGAGAGAACAAATTCTCCTTTTGTCCCTCCTTCGAGGTCTCTCTTCAGAAACTCTGCAAATCCTCAGGTTCTAGATAAGAACCGGGCTCCCTGAGATGCTCGAAGAGAGAGTGGGGGAGAAGAAACGCCGAAGCGAGAAGAAAAACGTGTTGGAAACGGATCGTCGTCGTCGTTCGCCGGAGCCAGCAACAGCACTCTTGTGCTGTTGCTGCTCCTAGAAGACTGTCGTCTTTTTTTCTTTTCTTTTTCCTCCCTTCTCTTCTCGACCCTCGCCTTCCCCGCGAATGGAAAATGGAAAAGTACAGTTCCCCCCACGAGATGGTGTTACAAACCAGATAATGGTCACCGATGCCGAATAAACTCGAGTACACAAACAGAGAGAGAAAAGACAGAAAGAGAAGAGACAGAGAGAGGAGAGAGAGCCGACTCCGTCTCTCACCTCCCGGCAGCGACCCCGACGCGCGAGGCCGCGCGCGCCCACCACCGCGCCAGCGCAGACTTCCGCAGCAGGTCGTCCGCGCTGCCTATCGCCCTCCCCAGGGCGTCGAATGCCGCGGCAGCTAGCGGGAGCGGGAGAGGCGGGAGAGGAGGCGAGGGAGAGGAAGAGGGGAACGGAAGCGCCGCTCTCTCCTCCGCGGGACCCGGCGAGAGCGCGCGCTCCGCCGCGGCGCAGGCGTCGGCGAGCCCGCGAGCGTCGACGGACAGCAGCGCCGAGGCCAGCGCGGAAACGAGCGCGAGGGCGTCCGGGGACAGAGCGGGGAGGAGCTGCGAGCCGCCGCCGCCGTCGCGGTCTTTGTCAGGGTCCGAAGCAGCGGCGGAAGAGGAGCAAGAGGAGCTGAGGAGCAGCGCCTCGCGGAGCGCCGAAGAGAGCCTCCTCGGCACGAGCAGCGCCGCGGAAGCCGCCGCGTCCGGGCCGCCGCCGCCGCCGGCGCCGCCGTCGCCGCAGCAGCATCCTCGGAGCGCCGCGGCGACGGCGAAGGAGAGCCCCGGGTAGTGCGGCCTGACGCCGCCGCGGAGGTCGAGCGCCCTATCGAGAAACCCGGGCAGGAGGGCGGGCCCCCCACCGCCGCCGCTGCCGCCGCCGCTGCTCCTTCCCGCCGCGGCCGCGGCTGCGGCCGAGAGGGGCCCCCCGCGGTCCATGAGCGCGGCGGCGAGGGCGTGCGCCGCCCCGCAGAGGGCCGGGGAGGAAGGGTGCCCGACGAACAAGAGCGCGAGCGACGCCGCGGCCCTCGCCGCCGCCACCTCCGCCGCCGCCTGCGCCTTCCCGCCCCCTCCCCCTCCGCCCCCGCGCCGGCTCGCCCCCCCGCCCATCCCCCGCGCCGCCGGGGCCAGCGCCAGCAGGTAAAAGTGCACCCTCGTGGCCAGCAGCGCGTCGGCGACCCACCGGGGAGGAGGGGGAGGGGAGGACGGGGAGGAGGAGGCAGCGGGCGAGACGAGGAAGCCGTAGGGCGGGAGGCGCTCGACGAGCGCGGCGCCGGCGCTCCGCTGCGGGGCCCCGTCGCGGCCTCCGCCGCCTGCAGTGCCCGCCGCGGCGGCGGCTTCCAGCAGGCTCGAGACGAGGTCCGAGTGCGCCTGGATCGCGGTGGCGGGGGGCCTCGCGAAGGAGACGAGGGCGAGGGTGTCGAGGGCCGCCGCGGTGGCCCGGGGCTCCGGCGGCGGCAAAGCGCCGCCGACGCCGCCGGCGCTGCCGCCCCCGCCCCCCGCGAGCGCCCCCGCCGGGACCGCCAGCGCCCGCAGCGCCGCAACGCACGCCATGAACGCCGCGTCGAGGGCCCCCCTCAGGGCCCCGGAGGCGGCGAGCGCGGGCGACGAGAGCCAGGAGGCGGCCTCGCCGGCGGCGGCGAGCGCGGCGTAGCCCTCGTGCATGCTCCTCGCCGCCGCGGCGACGCCCTCGAGGCACCCCGCCGCCTCCGCGCGCGGGCACGAGGGGGCGACGAACGCCAGGGCCCTCGCCGCGCGCGGGGCCAGGGAGCGGGAGAGGCGCGCGCGGGAGAGCCCCGCCGCGGCCTCCTCCGGGGGCGCGCCGCGCGCCGCGGCGGCGAAGAGCGGGCCGAGGCCCAGGGGCGCGCCGCCTCCCTCGCAGGCCGCGGAGGCCAGCACGGCGGCCATCGCGGAGGAGGCCCCCGGGGGGAAGGACGGGGAGAAGGGAGCGGCGCTGCTGCCGCCGGCGCCGCCGCCGCTCGGAAGAGAGGAGGAGGAGGGAGCAGACTCCGCGACGGCGACCGCGGCCGCGGCGGCGGCGTCCCTCTCTGCGACGACGGAGAAGCTTCTGGGGCCTCCCCCTCGGTAAGCTCGGTCTGGGGCCGCCGCCGCCGCCGCCGCGGCAACCCTGCCGCAGGCGCTCCATACCGCTTCGAGGAGCTCCACGGGCAGCGTTCCCGGCCCCGCTCGCGGTCCCGCCCCCTCGGCCAGGCCGGCGAGCAGGAAGGTGGACGCGGCGACGGCGAGAGAAGGCGGGGCAGAGGGAGGAGGAGAGCTCGCGCCGTGAGCTGCCGTCGCTGCCGCCGCTGCTGCTGCTGCTCTCGTCGCCGTCTCGGCGAGCAGAGGCCCCAAGGCCGCAGGGGCCACGGCCGAGGCCGCCATTCGAGCCGCGGCGGAGACCGGGAGCAATAGGAAGGAGTCGCCGTCGTTTGGGAGGGAAGCCGCCGCGGCTAGGCGGGCAAAGGCGAGCAGGAGGAGCGCTGCTGCCGCCGGCGCCAAAGAAGAAGAAGAAGAAGAAGAAGAAGCCGAGGGATGCACTGCCGCGGCCGCGGCTGCTAGCCTCCCCACCCCGGCAGCGGCGTCCGCGGCTGCTTCCTTGTCCGCTAAGAGAGGCGCCGCCCGCGGAGGATGGTTGGCCATTCGGAGGAGAGCCTGCGTCGCCGCCTCTGCTGCGGAGGCGACGGCGGCGGCGGGAGCGCTCGCAGCGGCGCTGCAGCCGGCGAGCAGCAGGGCGGCTCCGGCCACGGCGAAGGACGCCGGAGTAGACGACAGATTCGCGTTACTCGCTACGTTTAAGAGCTCGAGGGCGTCCCCGAGGGCGCATTGCAGGGCATGCCGGCTCCTCCTGCTCTCTTCCGCGGAATGAGAAGAAGAGAACGAGGTCGCCGACGCCGTAGCCGCCCGAGACAGCAGGCGAGCGGCGGCGACGATGGCGTCTGAGACCGCGGCTCCGTTCTCCGATGACGACGAGGCACCCAGAGCCCTCGTGGCCGCGAGCAGGCGTTCTCGTAGCAGCCAAGGGGGTTCTTGCGAATTTGGAGGCAGAGGCAGAGGCACCTCCGCCTCGGGCGGCGGGCCCAAAGGCGCGGCGGGCATTCGATCTCAAGTTTTCTTTTGTTTCTGGTGATGGTCGTCGAGATTTTTCTCTCTCTCCTTTCTCTGCTTCTTAAGTTCAAACACTTTTGCTCTCTCTCTCTTTCTCTCGTTGTTCTCTTCGAATATCGCGACTCCGGGTTGCCGGTTCAAAAAAAAAAAAAAAAACTTCGCCCTTGATTACGCCTCGAGTGATGGTCCTCCGCGATGGACTCGGCGGTGTCGGAGTCGGAATCGGAGAAGGAAATGACGCTGCCGCCGACGACGACGTCGCTGGAACCGAAGAGGCCAGAGCCGACTCGAATCGTCGACTCGCGTCTTTGTCGCTTCCGACGCCGCTCTCCCGTGCCGTCCACTACGTCCTCGGTCTCGAGGGCAGCGATGATGACACTTCCTTCCTTGCCGCGAGCGACGGGACCGTTGTGAACGCGGCAATCGTCGAGGAGGCGCTGAAGATGATTGTTGATGCCGCTTTGGCATCAACGTCGTCGTCGGGCTCGCGCAGCAGCGAACTGGCCAGAATTGACGTAGCCGCGGCGCTCGCCGCTTTCGCCTCTTCCTCCCCCGACAAGCGATTCAAACACGGTGTCCAACCGCTTGGAAGCGCTCCTGGAGAGCTTTCCAGCGGCATCGAGGGCAAATCCGGAGGCTTGGAGCTGCGGAGCCACCCGCTAGGAGGAGGAGGAGGAGGAGGAGGAGGAGGAGGATGGAGCGATGCTGCCACCCCAGCTTTGCCGGCGGCGTCGGCGCTGTCTCCTCTTCCTCCGCCCGCGCCGCCGCTCGACCGGGCGACGGCCGTCGGGGAGCTCCGTCTGGGCGGTGAGGGAGGGTCCCACGCCGAGTCTTGGTCCAATTTTGCTTCCGCCCGCTCCCGAGTGTCCGTTAGCCTTCCCTGCGCGGCGGGAGGAGCAGCTGGAGCGGGGAATGGCGGCCTCGGCGACGACAAAGACGAAGACTTTTACGACGACGGCGACGACGACGGCGGCGACCGCGGCCGCGACAACGGTGAAGGCGCTGCCGCGGCGCTCCTCGGCGGGCTCTTCTGGGGCGCCTCCGCGCCTCCCGCGCCTCATCCTCCCGGGCAGAAGCGACAGCGGCAGCTGCAGCGACGCGCCTCCCCTCCTCCCCCCCTCCGAGAAGACCCTCCTGCTGCTGCTGCCGCTGCCGCTGCCGCTGTGGGGGGGGCTCCCGAGAGGCAGCAGAGCCTCAAGTGGGCCTTCGAGGTCGAGCTCGGCTCGGGAGGGATCCAGCAGCTGGGATGGGCCACGGCGGCGGCCGTGGCGCGCTTCACCAACGAGGAGGGGACGGGGGACGCTCGCGGGTCGTTCGCGTTCGACGGGAAGAGGCGGAGGGCCTGGGGCGGCGGCGGCGGTGGCAGCGGCGGCGGCGGCGACGGCGACGGGCGCGGCGGCGGCGGCGGGAGCAGCAGCGGCTCCTCCGCGGCGGGCCTCGCCGTCCCCTACGGAGAACACTGGAGCGCCGGCGACGTCATCACCTGCGGCATCGACCTGGGAGAGAGGACGGTCTCCTTCTGGAGGAACGGGAGGGCGCTTGGCGTCGCGTTCCGCGGCGTGCGGGTGTCTCGACCTGCCGCCCCCTCGCCCCCGCCCTCCTCGTCTCCCCAGGCGCCCTCCTCCTCGGACGAGGTCCCCGTCGCGTACCACGCCTCGATATCCCTGTCGCACGGGGAGCGCGTTACCGTCAATCTGGGCGCCTCGGGCCCGCTCGTGGGCGCCCCGGCGGACTACTCGCCGATGGTGCCCCCGCCGAGGGGCGCCGCGGCGGCGGCGGCGCTGCTGGCATGCCTCTCGAGGCTCGCCGCGGAGATGGCGGCTACCGCGGCCGCGGCCGCCACCGCCCCGCTCCCCCCCGGGGAGGGGGGCGCTGCCGGCGTCCCCCGAGCGTCCCTCGACGCCCTCGCGGCGGCGATCTGCGCCCGGCTCGCGGCCCTGCTGAGGGAGGAGCCCTGGGCGGCGCGCTACGTCGCCGCCGCGGCGCTGCTCCCGGAGCTGACGTCGCGGCTGCGGCGGCGCGGCGCGGGAGCCCGAGGCGGAGCGGCGGCGGCGGCGACCGGCGCCCCTTCCGCCTGCGCCGGCGCCTCGGAGGCCGCCTGCTGCCTCCTCTGCGACGTGCTGGCGAGCTACCTGCCGCAGCCCGTCGGCGGCGAGCTGCTCCGCGGCCTGCTGGCGGCGCTGGCGAGGGCGGCCCGGAGCCGGGTCGCTGCCGCCCGAGGCGGCGGCGGGGAGGGCGGGCCTCCTCCCCCTTCACCGGCGCCCTCCTCCTCAGCTTCCTCCTCCCTGTCCCTCATCCGGTCCTCGGCGGCCCACGTGCGCCTCGCGAGGCTGCTCGTTGCGCGCTCGGGGCCCACGCTCAGGGCGTGGGCGGGCTCCCCGCACTGGCACACGGCGCTCGAGGCGCTGCTCGCGGCGGCGCCGCCCGCGGCATGCGCGACCGACCTCGCCGCGCTCGTCGCGAGGGCGTGGTGGCCCGGGCTGGCGGCCTCGAGCCCGCTGCTGCCGCTCCTGCGCCGCACCGCCCCCGCCGCGGACGAGCGCGGGCACCGGGACGACTGCGCGGCGCTCGAGGCGGCCCTCGCGGGGCTCGACGCCGAGCGCGCCGCGCTGCTGGCGGGCCTCGCCTCGGCTCCCGCGCCCGGCGCCGCCGCGGCCGCCGGCGCCGCCGCGGCGGCCGCCGAGGCGGCGGCGGCCGCGGGAGCCGTCCTCGAGCGCAGCGACGCCTACGACGACGACGACGCCGACGAGGCCTCGCTGCGCTCGAGGTCGAGGCCCGCGACGCGCCTCGACGAGCTGGCGGCGCACCTCGCGCGCCGCAACCGCGGGAGCGCGCGCGCGCTGCCTCCCCCGGGGCTCTCCGAGCCCTCGACGCTCGTGAGCGTGTTCTTCGGGCTGCTTGCACTGGTGAAGCCGGCGCTGGACCAGGCCGCGGCGGTCGACGACGAGCTCGACGCGGAAGGAGGGGGAGGAAGAGGAGGAGGAGGAAGGAGCAGAAGGAGGGCCTGCGGGCCGCTCGCGACGTTCCCGGCGGGGGCTCTCTTCACCCAGGGCACCGGGCTCGCCGCCGCGTCCTTCGCCTCCTCTCCCTCTCCCTCTCCCTCTTCCTCCTGGACGTGGCTACAGCCCTCGTCGGGCGGCGCTGACAGGTACCTCGGCCTGCCCCGCGTCGGCGGGGGGCTTGAGTATTTGATCGGGTCCGGGATCGGCAGCGGCGAGGAAGGGAGGCCGGCGCCGCTGGAGGCCGCGGCGGCGCGCGTCGTCGTGCGTGTCCCCGCTTCCGGCGTCGCTCTTCCTATGAACGACGACAGCGACGACGATGAAAGCGAGTACAGCGTCGACGACGATGAAAGCGAGCACAGCGTCGACGACGAAAGCGACGACGACTTTGACGACGACGACGACGGCGGGATCGAGCGCTCGGCCACCCCGCCGGCCTTGTCCCGGAGGGACCTCCCGAGGAGCAACAGCGGCGGGAGCATCACCTCTGGAAGCAGCGGGGACGACAGCTGGGCGAGCGCCCTCGCCGATTCGCTGGAGCCCGACGACGACGGCGACGGCGACGGCGACGGCGACGGCGACGACGGACGGCGGGCGGCGACGATGGAGACGGATTCGGACGGGGGACAGAGACGAGGAGCCCCGGCCTCTTCCTCCTCGTCCTCGCCTCCGCCGCCGCCCCCTCCTCCCCCTCTCTCCGCCGCCGCCGCCGCGTCCATCGTCGACACCTGCCTCCTCCTCTACCACCTCGCAGTGGCCTCGGAGCTGAAGGAGGCTGGGATGCACTCGCAGCGGACCGAGAGGAGGATCCGGGCCGCCGAGGCGGCAGCGGCGAGGCGCGCCGCGGCCTCTTCTCCCCCTTCCTCTGCTCCTCTTCTTCCTCCCGCCGACCTCGCCGCGCTCGTCGACGCCTCCCGCCTCGCGGCCTGGAACTCGGCCAGGCTCTATTCGGGCGAGAAGACGGCCGGACTCTGCGCCCTGGCCGCGTACGCGTCGAGGCTGCTGACGGTGCTCGCGTCCGCGAGCGAGCGGGCGGGCAGAGGGAGCGGCGGCGAGGGCGGCAGAGGGGGGCGCCTCGGAGGAGGCGAAGGGAGGGGGAGCCGCTCCGCCGCCGTCGTGGGCTCGCTCTTCAGGTACGCGCCGGAGTTTTACTTCGAGGCGGCCCTCGACGGGTTCCACTCGGCGAGGACCGCAGCGGCGCGCTCGACGACGACGAGGGAGGACTCTCTTCCTCCCGCCTCTGCCGCGGATGGCGGCGGTGGCGGCGGCGGCGGCGGAGCGCGGCAGCAGCAGGGGAAGCAGCGCCTCCCCGCGCTCTCTTCCGCCTCGCGCCTCCGCCGCCGCGCCGCGACCGCCGACGCCGTCTCGCTCGCCGCCGCGGCCGTGGGACACGCGGACCTCTCCGGGCCCGACGCACGGGACATGCTCCTGCAGAGCCTGGGGGCGCTCGTCGCCTCCTCTTCTCCCTCCTCGCCCTCGGCCTCGGCGCCTCGGGCGGCGGCGCCGGCGGCGGCGCTCCCCCTCGCCCGCCCGCATGCGTGCGCCCTCGACGCCTCGGCGGCCGCGCGCGCGCGCCTCCCGGCGGCCCTGCTCAGGCTGCTCCAGGGCCGGTCGTGGGTCCCCGCGTGCAACGTTCTCGCGGCGCTGGTGTCGCCCGCGGGGCTGGCCCCGCCGCCGAGGAGGCACCCGCTGCCCTCGGGTCCCGGCTCCGGCTCCGGCGGCTCCGGCGCCGCCAGCGTCGCGGGGAGGAGCAGCAGCGGAGAGGAAGGCTGCCCGGCGCTCCGCGCCTCCCTTGCGCAGAGCCTTTCCGATCCAGCGGTCGCCAACCCGGTCCTCAACAGGGTGTTCGCGATGCTGAGCTGGGCGCTGACCGAGTCCGCCGCGGCGGCGAGGGAGGCCGCCGCGGCGGCTGGGACGACCGGGGCCGCAGCAAGCGGCGGCGGCCATGGCGCCGCCGCCGTCGCCCCCCCTCCGTCCTCCTCCTCTCCTCCCGCCCCTTTCCTGCGCGCCTCATCGGGCCCCTCCTCTCCCCCGCCGCCGCCGACCACCACGCCCGTCGAGGCCTCGGCGCTGGCGAGGAGGAGGGCCGCGACGCTCGAGCTGGCGGCGTCGTTGGCGAGGGTGCTCGAGTTCGCCGCGGCCGCGGCGCCGCACCTGTTCCTCGGCAGAGGGGCGAGAAGCAGGCGGGGGGGCGCCCCTGCCGCCGCCGACGCCGTCGCCGGCGTCCCGGGCGCCGCCCTGAACCTCGACCGCGCGCTCGAGGCGGCGGCCTTCGTGCTCTCGCGCGGGGGCTCGCTCTCCTCTTCCTCTTCTCCTTCCTCGCCGGCGGTGGCGGCGGCAGCGCCGCAGGCGGGCTTTGCCACCGACGGCAGCGAGCTCGTCGTCGACGAGGCCTCGACCCTCGCCGCGCTGCAAGCGCCGATCGCCGGAATGCTCTCGGCCCTCTGGTTGGCGAGGCAGCGGCAGAGGGAGGAGGAAGCGCGGACACAGGCCGAGGCTGCTGCTGCCGCTCAGGCCTCGTCTGCTGTGACCTCGATGGCGATCTCGCCTCCTGCTCCCCAGCGAGGCGGCGGCAGCGGCTTCTCGTCCTTCTCTGTCGCTCCGCTGCCGCTCCCGCTCTCCTCCTTCTCTTCCTCCTTCGACCCGCTCCTCTCGGCGCTGGCTGCACCGGAGTCGGGGATCCCGACGGCGCTCCGGGCGCTGGCTGCGGCGAGGTGGGGCCCGCTATTCGTCGGGAGCGGCAGCGGCAGCGAGGGAAGGGGCACCAGCGGCAGTGGCGGAGGCAGGGAAGAAGAAGCGGCGGCGACGATGGCGGCGGCGGCGGCGGCGGCGGCAGCGGCGCCGCTCTCGCCGACGACGCCGCTGCTGCCTCTTCCCTCCTCCTCCTCCTCCTCGATCCGCTCCGGAATCGAGCGAGAGAGGAGCACAGAGAAGGAGAAAGAGGCCTCTGAGACGGATCCGAGGATCCTCTCCCTCGACGGGCTCGTGGCGGCGCTCGAGGCGCTCGCCGCCTCGAAAGCCGCCGCGACGCCGCCCCGGCCGCAGCAGAGGGCGCGTTTCGGGAGCCTGAGCGCGAGCTTCGCCCGAGGAAGAGGAGGAGTAAACGCTCGTTCGCTGAGCAGCAGCCGCAGGGGCGCTTTCACCGACTGCGACGAGGCTCTTGTCGAGGAGAGGACTCGGCGGCTGCGGCAGAGGCAGAGGCAGAGGCAGAGCGCGGCGAGCGAGGCCGGCGGCGAGGAGATCGGCAGCGACAATGCGGAGCGAGAGGAGGAAGCCTTCGACCTCGACCTCGGCGAAGTCGACGACAGCCTCGCCCTCGACCTCGAAAGGGAAGAGCGAGACGCGGGACAGGCGGGAGACGATGACGACGACGACGACGACCGCGACGACCCCGACCCCGACGGCCCCGACCCCGGCCTCCCCCGCGCGCCGCCGGACGAGTTCCTGGACCCGATCACCGCAGCGGTCATGAGCGACCCGGTCGTGCTCCCGTCCTCGAGGGTCACTGTCGACCGCTCGACCGCCGAGCGCCTGCTGCTGTCGCCGGCGCCCTCGGACCCGTTCTCTCGCGCGCCGCTCGACGCGGGCTCGCCGCTGGAGGCCGACGAGGCGCTGGCGCTGAGGATCTGGGAGTGGCGGGAGGGGACGACGGCGATGATGCTGGAGTGAAAGCGAGCGGGTTCGTGAAAACTATCACCCCCCTTACCCCTTCCCCGTGAAATGAAATGTAAAAAAAGCGTGGAAAAACTACCGTACTAATGCTACAATGAAAACAAGAGCTCCAATTTTTTTTCAAAATTAGTCTCGTTCTTCCTTCCTTCCTCCCTTCGTCCTTCAGCATCCCCCTCCACCGGCTGCCGCCGACGCCAGCCCGCTCGCGACGTAGCACAGGTAAACGGCTAGAAGGGCCCAAGACGCCGCGGGAGGCAGCCTCCTCCCCCCGAAAAAGGCGACGACGAGCACCGTCGAGACCATCGCGCCGACCCAGGCGGCCGCCGCCGCGACCTCCCCGCTGAGGCCGCCGGCGGGGAGCCTCACGGGGCTGCCGCCCGCCGCGGCGAGCCCGATCCCCGCGCCGAGCCCCAGCAGCAGGTTGGCGAGCGGCGACGCGTAGCAGGCCGTCAGCGCCATGTTGGGCAGTCCCCGCCTGGCGACCGCGACGTTCGTGGCCAGGTCGCCCGCCGAGTTGCCCCACGCGAGCAGCGTGCCGCCGATGAGCGCGGGCGGCGCGCCGGAGACGGCGCCCACGAGCGTGGCGGCCCCGACGAGCTCCGAGGCGAGGGCGTCGACCCAGAGGGCCGCGGCGAGCAGGGAGAAGGCGCGGACCGAGGCCGAGGAGAGGTTTCGGAGCCTGCGGGACGGGGAGGGGACGAGGAGGAGCAGGGAGGCGGCGGGGGAGGGGGAGAGGCAGGCGCGCTGCCGACGCCCCTCTCCCTCCCGTCCCCCGATCCCCTCCCCGCCCTCCCCCCCCGCGCCCTCCCCCGCGCGGGACACCAGGCACGCCACCGACGCGGCGGCGCCGGCGGCGGCGCCCAGCGCAAGCGAGACCCCGAACCCGAGCGGGTAGCGCGAGGGGGACCAGGGGCTCAGCCGCAGCGCGGCCGCGATGGGGCCGAGCAGCAGCGCGACGGGGAGCCACGCGGCCGCGCCCGCGGGCTCGTCCTCCTCCGCCGCCCCCGCCCCCGCCCCCGCGCCCCCTCCTCCTCCCGGGAGCACGGGGATGGTCATGGCCCTGGCGACCGCGAGGGGCGCGTCGAGGAGCCTGAGGCAGGCGGAGAGCCTCGAGGAGAGAGGGGGCGGCGCCGGGCCGTCCCCGCCCTGGCCTCCTCCGCCGCCGCCGCCGCCGGGGAAGAAGAGGGGCAGCGCCGCCCCCGCCGCGCGCGCCGCCCGCGGCTCCGTGTCGGGCGCCACGGGAGGGGAGCCGCTGGCAGCGAAGAGGTCCCCGCGGGGCTGGAGCTGGTCGTGAGAGGAGGCTGTAGCCGAGGCGAGGGGGGGCCCGCTGCCCTCTTTGCTGTCCTCGCCGTCGCCGCCGTCGTCGGAGAAGCCTCCGCCGCCGTCGCCGCTGCCGCCGCCGCCGCCGCCGCCAAACGACGACGCTCTCCAGTCGCTCACCGTCGTCCTCGCCGAATGAGGCGACCTCCCCCCTCCTCCTCCTCCTCCGTTCCCCAATCCTCCCCCTGTCGTGGTCGTCATGTCCGAGAGGGTCATCTCGAGCTCCTCGGCCGAGGCTTCCAGGTGGGAGGGGGAGAGGGGAGGGAGGCGATCATCTCGGCTCTGGCGGTAGAGCGCCGCCGCCGGCGCTGCCGAGAGCGGCAGGTCGGCCTCGGGCGGCGCCCAGAACGCCGAGGCGATCAGCGGCGCCCGGGTGCCCCCTCCCCCGCCGCCTCCGCCCGCTCCGTTTCCGTTCCGCGCTTCTTCTTCTTCTCCCTCGTCAAAACCCCGCGCGTCCTTGATGATCCTGGCCGCGTCGGCCCCGGCGACGGCCAGGACGTAACAGAGGTAGAGCAGGAGCAGAAAGGCGGCCGAGCCGAAGCCCGCCACCGTCGGCGCTGGCTCCTCGCCTCCCGCCCTGCCGCCGCCGCCCCCTCCCCCCTTCCCCTCCCTCGCCGCTCCCCCGCGAGAGAGCACCAGCACGGCCCCCAGAACGGCAAGCCCGTACCCGCACACGTCTCGCAGCAGCGCCCCGCGGGCAGGGACGCCGCCCGCCGCGCGGACGACCGCGCCGGCGACGACGCATCCCACAAAGAGCCCCGAGCCCAAGAGCGCTCCCGCGGCGAGCTCGAGCGCTCCGCCGCGCGCCGCGGCGACGGCGGCCCCGATATCGGGCGCGCCGTTGCCCAGCGCCAGCAGCGTCGCCCCTGCCAGCCGCGGAGGCATGCGCGCGGCCGCGGCGGCGCGGGTCAAGGCGGGAGTAAAGTAGTCCCCCGCCGTCGCCGACAGAGCGCGGAACAAAGCGACGAGCGCGGCTGCCGCCAGCAAAGCCGCGAGGGCCGCCGCGAGGGGGCCCGCGGGCTGCGCCAGGCAGTAGTAGAGCTCGGGGTAGGGGATGAGGGAGCCCGTGTCGCAGTGGAGCTTGGCAAAGGCGCAGGCGTCCTCGGAGGAGGGGAGCTTGGAGACGTCCTCGCACTGTTTTTTTTTTTGTTGTTGTTTGTTGGGGGAGGTCGAGGACGATGAGCAAACGCACGGACGAACGAATGGCTTCCCTTCCCTCGTTCATCCTCTTTTCTCCTCGTTCTCGAGACGGACCTTGGCCTCAGCCTTCGTGTTCGTGACGCCATCTCCGAGCGCCCGTGAGGTTGATGCCAGGAGGAAGCACAGGAAGAGCGCGAGAGAGGCGGCGCTCTCGAAGCGTCGTCGTCGCTGGTGATTCATTCGAAAAAATATATATGAAAACCGAGTCCAAGAAACCAAATCACAACATCGAAAAAACGTTTCGATGAAGCGGCGCTTCGGATGCCTCTTGGGGGCTCTCGCCGCTCTCCTTCTCGCGTGTGGCTCGGCCGACGCCTGGTCGTCGGCGTCCTCGGACCCCTCGTGTGACGGAAGCACGATAGTGCTCGAGTTGGAGGAGCAAGCGACGTCGACATCGTTCTCGTCG